>Ga0066367_1000162_pt1 | contig 12650 bp, 9 predicted proteins | sample Knorr_S7_td_AAIW_FD_77335 | JGI IMG/M metagenome (GOLD analysis project Ga0066367, IMG submission 77335) | Marine microbial communities from Southern Atlantic Ocean transect - Knorr_S7_td_AAIW_ad_750m_LV_A | ecosystem: Environmental > Aquatic > Marine > Oceanic | place: Atlantic Ocean | collected...
AGGTTGTGCCATAGTTTCTCCGGTGGCAAGATGGGTCGTCGTTGAAGGGCCACCGACGCTTGGTGCCTAGTATAACAAGAACATTCTCGGGGCTAAATGCAAGACTGGAGGGATTTGAGAGGATTGGTGATTTAGTGTTGGCCTCCAGCCCCCCATGGCATGTCATATCGGCGCTGTGGTTCGACAAGCTCACCACGAACCGAGCAAATCAGATCTCGCGAAGAACGGGACTAACCCAATCCCACGACGAATAGGACTAATCCAAGCTCACCATGAACGTGGCAGATCCAATCCCATGCCGAACGGGACAAATCCGTTGGTCCTGAGCTTGTCGAAGGCCGCGCCGACTAAAATCTGAGGTTCAACGGGCTCGCCAAGAACGGTATTTGGGTGGAACACAAAGAGCCAGCGCTAAAGGCTTAGCGCGTCGGCCAATCGGCGGCGGTGGAATTGGGGGTCGCCCAGGTAGTGGTAGAGGGACCGCGAGGCGGTAGTGTGCAGGGTAAGACCGTATTCGGTCATACTGCCAACCCCGGCATGGACTTCGTGGGCGAAATTGCATGCCTGGTAGTAAGCGGCGCTGCCAACAGCCTTGGCCAGGTGGATGCTATCGGTAGCTTCTTGCCCGGAATCAAGTTTCCAAAGGGTTTCGTAAGTGGTCCACCGAGCGGCGTCCAGTTGGTTCACCAGGTTGATGATGTGGTCCTCGACTCGCTGGAACCGTCCGATCGGCCTACCGAACTGTATCCGGGTGCGGCTGTAGTCGACGGATAGTTCATACACGGACTGGCATGCCCCCACCTGATAGGCGCACATGACGGGAATCGTCCTTGCTATCGCCTTTTGGAGAGCGTCCCATCCCCCGGCGAAGGAGGAGCCGATGAGGCTACTCTGATCCACGGACACTCCGTCCAATTTAACCTCGTACATATTCCAGGTGAATCCCGGCAGAGACCGTATCGCCACACCATTGGCGGTGACTGGAACGATTACCAGTCCAACCTCGTTGCTTTCTTCAGAGCGAGCGGTACACAAAAGATGAGTCGCAGAAACAGCGTCGAAGACGTAGACCTTGGTTCCATCCAGCCGCAGGCCGCCACCGTCCTGACGAGCCACGACCTGCACGTCTTCCTCGGCCCAACTATAGCTGCCTTCGTTCATCGCCGGCACCAGGATGCGCTCTCCCCGGGCCAAGGCTGGCAGCCATTGCCGCTTCTGTTCCTCGGTGCCTCCCTCCAAGATTGCCGAAGCCGCCAGAACGCAAGAAGATAGATGCGGTCCCGGCACCGGGCCCCGGCCCAGTTCCTCAAACAGAACGCCGGCATCGGTGAAAGAACCGCCCTCGCCGCCGTATTCCTGAGGAATCGAGATTCCCAGCCAGCCGGTAGCCACCAATCTCTGCCAGGGTTCCGCCGTAACGGGTTGTTCTTCCGCCGCAATCTCCAGCAGAGTCTCTTTGGGATACTCCTGTTGGATAAAACCGCGGACGGCGGTCTTCAGCATTTCTTGCTCTGGGGTCAGGGACAAGTCCATAGTTAAGTGCTCCCTTCGGTCTCGCTATCAGCAGTTAGCTGTCAGATCTTATGCCAACGCTCCGGCTTTTTCCCGGACTTCCCGTCCGATACCGATGCGCCGGGCCATGATTAGCTTTTGGATGTCCGCCGTTCCACCCGGATGGATGGCTACGATGGCCGACCTTTGGTGGGCTTCCACGTGCCCGTCGGCGGCGCCCCATTGGGGGTCGTAGGTCAGGGCGGAGGGTCCCAGGATATCCAGGATCGATTGGGACATGCGCAGGCCGGACATCTTGCGCCAGTAAGACGCTTGGGGACCCTCATAGGTTATGTCGGCCTTACTGTGGCGCATCCAATAATTACGCAGGTTGAACAGCCGCGCAATCTCAGCCTCGACGTAGATGTCGATCAGCTTGTCTCGAACTTCCGGGTCCTTGGTCAGCGGTTGACCGTTGCGTTTATTCTCCCGGCAATACTCGAAAAGATGGTCCACCAGCCAGTTCCGGGCGATACGCCCTCCGGTGCCGTGCTCCAACTCCAAGTGAGTGGTCGCGACCTTCCAGCCTTCGTTCTCGCCGCCGATCAGGTTGAATGCGGGAACCCTGACGTTGTCGAAGAACACGGTGTTCTTGACGCCGGATCCGGCCCCGGCTTCGCCGCCTGAAATCAGCAGGTCCATGGGTTGGATGGTGATTCCAGGCAAGTCGGCGGGTATCATGAACCAGCCCAGGTTCTGGTGACGGGGAGCCTCGTTATCGGTGCAGGTAATCGTCCACATGTAGTCGGCGCCCAGCGAGCTGCCCACATAAATCTTCTGCCCGTTGATGACGTATTCGTCACCGTCCCGCTCGGCGGACATCTTGGCGTTCGCCAGGTCCGACCCCGCTTCGGGTTCGGTTAGCAACTGCCAGGTGCGGACTTCGCCACGGAAGATGGGAGGCAAGAAGGTTTGCTTCTGCTCTTCAGTCCCCCATACCATGATGGAGGCCCCACCTAACCTGCCGCCGGAATCGTAGTAAGGCGGCACGGTCAGGCCATAGGAGTCAACTTCCTCTTCTATAACCACTGCGTGATCCAGGGCTAGGCCGCCGCCGCCGTATTCTTCCGGCGCAGTGGCCCAGAGCCAGCCCTTTTCACCCAACTTACGGCCCAAGGCTCGGCGCAGTTGGTACTGCTCTTCAGTTATGTTGATCGAGTCCGGTGGATGAGAGATATCCGGAGAAACGTTCTCTTTCAACCACTCCCTAACTTCCTGCCGGAACTCTTCCTGTTCTGGGGTGTAAGTAGGTTCGAAGTCCATGGTGCGCCTCCAATCGGGTAGGCTATCAGCCGGAAAAGAGTCAAAATAAAACGAAGCTAGAGAATATGCATCCGAGTATGGATTATGCCGGAAACAGGTACCGGAAACAAGCTGATACCGTACATAGAGAAGCTGAAAGCCGATAGCTGACGGCTCGAGTCTTATTGACTCCGCAACGCCCTTCCCGGCAAGGCCCCGGTGTGTTCTCCTTGGTCAACCACCAGCTTCCCGTTAACCACGACGTAGTCGATGCCCTCTGGGTACTGTTTCGGCTGCTCAAAGGTGGACTTGGCTTGGACCTTGGCAGGATCGAAGACAACTATGTCGGCCTTCATACCGTCTCGCAGAACACCACGGTCGCTGATTCCCAGCCGTTGGGCCGGGATGGCGGTCATCTTCCCCACTGCTTCCTCCAAGCGTAGCAGCCCTTCTTCCCGAACGAACTGGCCCAAGACGTAGGGGAAGGTTCCGTAGCTCCGGGGGTTGGGCATGTCTCCGGTGAGAAGCCCGTCGGACCCGACCATGTGGGCCGGGTGGCGAACGATGGTACGGATGTTATCCGGGTTTCCCGTGCGGGCGACGAAGGCGGCGTCTAAGTTCTCTTCTATTAGCAAATCGCAGACGGCGTCCACCATCTTCTTGCCTTTGGCCTTGGCCAGGTCCACCAGTGACCGCCCCTCCCACTCCTTGTTCTTGGCCGACCCGATGTGGCTAAAGATGTAGTAATCCAGGGACATCCCCCACATAGGGTTGATAGATTCGCCAATCTCTTCCCTAACCTTCGGGTCTTTGATTCGCTGCAGCAGGGCCGGGGGTCCTCCGGCATGGACCCAGTAAGGCAGCAGGGAGTGGACCACGGTGCTTGCGGCGGCGTAGGGGTATTGGTCGAAAGTGACGTCCACCCCAGAGTTGCGGCCCTCGTCAATCAAGTCAATCATCTTCTCGCCCATACCATCAACTGGACTGTGATAGTGGGATAGATGCACCGGAGCGCCGCTGCGGCGTCCAATCTCGATGGCTTCCTTAAAGGGGTCAAGCAGCCGGTCGCCCAGGCTGTACCTGGCGTGGGTCATGTAGAAGCCACCCAGTTCGCTTACCGCTTGCGAAACCGCTGCCAGTTCATCGGTATCGCTATAAGCTCCCGGCGGATAGGTGAGCCCCGTGGCGAAACCGAAGGCACCGTCCCGCATCCCCTGCCGAGCCAATTCCTTCATCCTTTCCAACTCAGTTGGAGTGGGCAGCCGGTCCTCCCATCCCATCGCTTCAACCCGTATCGATGCGTGGGGAACGAAGTAGACCACGTTACAAGCCACCCGGTTGTCCAGTAGGTCCAAGAACTCCTTGATGGTGCCCCAGCGGACACCGGGGGGCGGAGTGCCATTGACCGCCGCCAGGTAGGTCAGCAAGTATTCCAGATTTACTGGGGACGTGGGAGCGTAAGATAGGCCGTCCATACCCAAGGCCTCGGTGGTCACTCCCTGCCGCAGCTTGGCGTCGTGCTTGGGATTATTGAGCAGCATCAGGTCCGAGTGGGAGTGCATGTCGATGAAGCCGGGGCAGACTACGGACCCGTTGGCGTCGATAACCTTGTCCGCCTCCACCGCCGAAGTGTCTCCACGGATGATTTGGACGGTATCACCGGAGACGGCAACCCCGGCCCGGAACCAAGTCTGTCCCGTCCCGTCGACTACCCGTCCGTCTTTGATCAGCAGGTCGAACATCGTTATCTCCTCGGCTTTGGCGGTATTAAGAGGGCGGACCACATTGGCAACACCCCGCAACACAGATGAACATCCCGATGAATATACCTAGGGCACACTCCCCTTGCAAGCAGCATTAGGCGGGGCTAATATTGGGAAACTCGCCATTCGGCCTCGTTCAGGCCGGAGATCGCGGGTTGAGTCACCTAGTTCTACGGGAGGAACAATGCCAGAAGGAACAATCAATGGCTATCTGATGCACTATGAGATCCACGGCGACGGGCAGCCCCTGGTGATGATTCACGGAGGGCTGGGCGGTGGGGAAGGCTCCTTAGCGATGTCAGAACATCACGCCGAAACCTTCTCCGGTGATTACCGTTTTATATGCTACGACCGTAGGGCCGCTGGCAAATCGGAAACGCCCGCCGGTGGGTACGACCTGCCTAATCAGGTCCAAGACCTACGCGCCTTGCTGGAGCGGTTGGACGTGACCCATGCCCACGTTCTAGGATCGTCTGCCGGCGGACCAATCGCTATGAGTTTCGCCCTGGATTATCCGGAGATGGTCGACTCTCTGCTGCTGATTAACACCATGTCCTACGACAGCCATGACGAACGGCAGGCTCGTCAGAATGAACTGGACAACTTGCTGGCGAACGAAGCGGCTCTTGGACGGACCGGCGCCGTGGAGAAGGCTCTGGAGGCGCGGCAACCTACCCTCAGCCAGGACGACCCGGCCCAGTTCTCGAAACTGGCCCAGATCAACCTGGAACGATTCGATGGCATCATTCTGTCGATCCGGGCTTATCTGGACATCGGCGACAGCATAGAGTCCCGGCTGGCGGAGATTACCATGCCCACCATGATTGTCCACGGCGACGCCGATACCACCATACCGGTGGGATGCGGCATCCACCTCCATGAACTGATACCCCATTCGGAGTTTCATATATTCCCAGGCGCCATTCACGGGCTGATGGCCAACGAACCCCGGCGCATGGGCAACATGATTACGGAGTATCTGGACGAGATAATCGTCAGACAAAGCTAACCGCCGACTGATGAGTGCTGAAAGCTGATTAAGAGGAAGGAATCAACATGCCCCAGATGACCGGCAAAGACGCTTTGGCCCAGATGCTCATCGCCGAGGGAGTCGAATACATCTTCGGCAACCCGGGAACCAGTGAGACGCCGCTGCTGGATGTTTTGCAGGATTATCCTCAACTCAAATACATCCAGGCATTGCAAGAGGGTACGGCGGTGGGCATGGCCGACGGTTATGCCAGGGCGACGGGACGGCCTGCCTTTGCCAACATCCATATCGCGGGCGGCTTGGCCAACGGCATCAGCGCATTGTACAACGCTCATCGAGGCGGCACGCCGCTGGTGCTTACCGCCGGCAATTCGGACACCCGAATGCTCTTGACCGACCCGACGCTGTCCGGAGATTTAGTGGAGATGACCGACCAGTACACCAAGTGGAGCACCCAGGTTCTCCATCCCTCAGACATTCCCATGGCGGTACGCCGGGCATTCAAAGAAGCCAAGACTCCTCCCACCGGGCCGGTGTTCATCTCCTTCCCTTGGGACGCCATGGACGAATCGGCGGACTTGAACATCATCCCTTCGTCTCAGGGGTATTTCCGAACTCGTCCTGACGCCGACGCGGTTTCTCGGGCTTCCCAGCTACTGGCCCAAGCCGACAACCCCATCCTGGTGATTGGCGACCGGGTCGCTCAATCCGGCGCTGCCGGCCAAGTAGTGCGGGTGGCTGAGCAATTGGGAGCTAGGGTCTACGCAACGTCATTTTCCGAGATGAACTTCCCCACTAGCCATGACCTCTACGGAGGCATCCTGAATACCAGCAGCCCGGCCACTGGGCGGCTTCTTGCCGGGGCCGATGTCGTCATGGCGATCGGAACCGACGTATTTTCCTCCTTCCTATATGTCTCTGAACCTTTCCTGGGCCCCCAGACCAAGCTTATTCATCTGGATAACAGTTCTGAGGAACTGGAGAAGATTTACCCAACAGAGGTAGGAATCTTAGCCGACCCAGGAGCCGGACTGGCTGAATTGGCCGATGCCTTGGACCAAGAGATGTCCGCCTCCAACCGCGAGGCTGCGGCGACTCGGACGGCGACTTGGTCGGAACAGAAGCGAAGATCAGATGACCGGTATCAACAGCGGCTGCGGGAGAGATGGGACAACAACCCCATGCCGGTGGAGCGGATGATGCATGAACTGGCGCAAGCCGCGCCTCCGGGCACCATCATCGCCGACGAGGCCATCACATCACGGCCCGCTTTGATGCAAGCGTTCACGTTCGACGAACCGGGCAGCGTTTACGGTATCCGCGGCGGAGCGCTGGGTTGGGCGATGCCGGGAGCCCTTGGCGTGAAGTTGGCCAATCCGGACCGGCCGGTGCTGGCGGTGGTAGGTGACGGAGCGTCCATGTACACGGTGCAAGCGCTCTGGACCGCCGCCAGGTATAACATCCCGGTGGTCTACGCTATCTGCAACAACCGTTCTTACCGAATACTCAAGGTCAACATGGATACCTACTTACGCCACATGCAGGACGATCAGGAGCGGGAAAGCGAGTACGTTGGTATGGACTTCGCCAATCCTCTGGACCTGGCGGCCATCGCCCGGGCCATGGGAATCGCTGGTGAGACAGTGACAGATCCCGCGGAACTGGGACCCGCCTTGGAAAGGGCCTACGCCAGCGGTAGGCCGGCATTGCTCGACGTCAGCATCGATGGCGCGCTTTAGATAGCAACCTTCTCCTACACCTGAAGCGCCTCTCGTTCTCTGGCCGCATTATCTGGCCGATATCCGGACCCACCAAAGCCCTCGGAGCCGCCGGCGTTCCTCCGTGCGTCAGCCACTTAAACCCATCCGCTCCATAGCCGATACGAATCTTATGCATACGCGTCGGCGTATGGTCTAAGGTCTTCTTGGCGAATCGTCCCACTATGGATTAGTTTCGATAACTTGTTATGTTAAGCCGATTTATCTAATAAATCGGACCTGAACCACATGAATCGACGAAGCATAGGCACAATGACAACAAGTAAGCGACGACTAAAGTTGACAAGATAACTAGAACGTAATATAAAAAGAGGTCATGATTAGTCTTTTGTGCGTGTTTGGACTCAGGAGGTTTTATGGTAAACGAAGTTAGCCAATCGGTACGTAATACATTGCTAACACGGTTGGGAACCGCCCGGGCGATGCAGAGGGTGGCGTCCCCCTCCATCGTAATAGGTCTGGGATCGACAGCCTGTCAAATCACCCAGCACTTGGACGATCTAACGTCTGGCTGGAGCGCCTCGGACCGAAAATCCTTGGGGTTCCTATACCTGGACACCCGGGAAGCCACCAGAGAAGAAATCAACAGGGGATCGAGTTTCATCGGCCTGACCCTTCCTCATTTCTCCAATCTGCGGGACATGCGGCCCTGGATAACCGAGTGCGTTCCTGAACTTAAACACCTCAGCCTGTCCAGGGAAGGGGCGCTGGGGATGCTGGCCAACGCCGGAGTGGCGGGCCGTTACAACTACGCAAGCATCAGAGGCCACATCGATTCGCTCATCGGAGAAGTCTGTCCCTACTATGAGGGAAAGACCTATCTGAGAATCCACTTGGTTTGCTTCCTAGGTGGTGGCACTATCGGCGCCCTTCCCGTCCTGCTGGCGGCTTTGGCTGAGGCGCGTGGCACTGCGTATAACTTCAGCTTGGTACTCCACCTGCTGATGCCTCAACGGGGCATGTCCAGAGACCCGGATAACAGCTACCCCCTTCAGCTAAGAAACGCCTACTCGATCATCCAGTTCCTGCGTGCGATAACCGGGGTTGAGGTAGGGCAAGGAAAACATACCGGCACCGACACCTACAAGATTACGGTCTACCCGGAAAAAACGGTGCTGGCTATAGGCCCCCACTTCGACCTGGCTATTGTTCATCGTGCGCCCAAAGATTCGGTTCCGGCCCAGAAAGCCCATGTCGGCAGGATTCTGGAGAACCTGGTATCCGATGCCACCGGCACCGGTTCTGACTTGTGGGCTAGGTATCACGAGACCATGAGGGAAGCCAACAACAAGACGGACGCCAGGTTCGGCTCCATCTGTTCCAAAGAAGTCAGCCTTCTGGATGGATTTTTCAATCTAACTGCCCGCAAGTACCTGCAAACTCATTGGACTGCGGGAAATAGGTAGTAGACGTTATGTTTCGTAAATTTTTAACGCGCCGGAGCATTTCATACAGAGACGCGTCTCAGCGCCTTCGGCCTTCATTGGACGCACTGGCATTCCTCAACGCTGATGGCGCAGGTTTCACCCAACAAGATGCCATCGACCAGTTGCACAACGCGGTCCATAGCTCGCTGGAAGACGTTCATAAAGCGTTTCAATTGGTGTTTGAACAGTTGAATCCGGAAGCCAACGTAAGTGACCGGATTATTCTGGATGCCAACAGACAGATAAGAACCGAGCAATCCAGGGCCCGAAACCTGGTCGCCCTCCGTCAAGAAGAGCTGAACCGTCAGGTCAGGATCAAGCTGGAAAACCTCTTCATTCAGGGCCTGGTCCAGTCGCCCCATCAAGAGCCCGCCGTTAGAGCATGGGAGAACCTGTCTTCCCGTGTCATTCACCGCAACGAACCGAGTGTCTCCGAATACTCTTACGAAGATTTAGGCAACCCTGAAAAGAGGGGCAAACGAATCATAACCTGGGACATTGAAACGAATGAGTGGCTGGAAACCCTCTGCCAGAACAACATCCACGAAATAATGACTCGAATGGAAGAGATGATTAAGGACTATAAGGACACCTGGGTTGAGGTCACCGGGGAACTGCGAAAGCGCGCCAGTTTGGGTGGCCTTCTCTTCCAAGAAGTCAACGACCCCGACGTATGGAATTTTGAGAGCGAAGACCCAACAGTAACCAATCTGCTGGAAGGGGACAAAGCCCTAGATATCGCCAATCGGATCCTGGACCGGTTCCAAATGGTTAATCAGGACATCGTCGAAGTCGCTGACACGGTCCGGGCATCTCTGGATCCGGTCCCGGTGTTCGGCATCAATCGCGTTGCGTTGAACGAGTTGGAAGAACTGCTGGCGCTGGCCATCGCTGAGAAGCTTAGAGACACAATCGCCGTGGAATCCGGTTTCCTCTCCCTGATATCCAACGGGATGAGATTCGGTGAGGAGTTGGGAGAGCTGCTGGACGATATGCGCCGGGGCGCGGCGGCCATGGAGGAGAAGCTCTGGCGGATAGGCGAGGTCGGCGTAGGACACGTCGATTCGGCGGCAGGGGTGGGCATAACGTCGCCCAATGTCCACGACTTCGTTCTTAGGGGCCTGGGTGGCGGCAGGAAGTTCGCTGCGATAGAAGGTCATCCCGGCAACAACCACCGCTTCGACGTCCAGATGTCGATCGTCGGTGCGCCGGCTTCTGACCTCACAATCTTCCGCGAGATGGTCTACGCTTGGTATTCGTGGCACTTCGAAGAAGAGCGGGGCGCGGCGGAAACCGAAAAAGATTGGATGAACATCGTCATGGCCGATTGCTGGAAGCTCTACCCGGACATCGGCAAGGATACCGGCGTCAGAAATGCAATAGTCGAGTTGATCGACGATGACATAAGGATATTGACCCGGGGACGGGAGCAGCTACCCACCAGGCCGGCCAACAACATGCCCGCCGACTTGGATCTGCTGAAGGGATTGTGGAACGAATTGGGAATCGTCCAGGTCCCCTCCCCCAAGAGTAATGGGTCCAAGGGTAAAGAGCAGGCGAATCAAGAACTCGCCGAGGCGCCGGGGGATTAATCCAAGCGGCTACTCCTTCCGTCGGCGAGCGGCGATCTCAATAAGAATTCAAGGCGGCCCCGATCTGGGGCCGCCTTTTGATTTAGGCTTCCGGATGAGTGCTGATGAACCGTCCAGCCTTGACCGGGTCGACGCCGGTGGCTCTGACCTCCACCCCCGCCTGCTCCTCTTGAAGCAAAAAGGTGACGCTGCTGTCTCTCCCACCCCAACCCCGGTTCATGCCTTGAATAGCTATCTGCTCAGCCAGGTTGGCCACGGGCATCGGAACGTTAAACTCCCGGCCTAAATCTGTCGCCAGGCCGATGTCCTTTCTGGATAGCTCCAGAGCGAAGCTGGGCGGGTCGAATTCCCCCAGGAACACGGTGCGGGCGATGCCTTCATGCAAACCGCTCATACGTCCCAAAGAACCCCGGCGGATACATTCCCATAAGGCCTCGGCTTCCACCCCTGCTTTGACCCCCAAAGTCATTCCTTCGGCGATGGCTTGGCGTACACCATGGCCAATCATGTTGTGGACAAGCTTGGCGACGCTGCCGGCGCCAATCTCTCCGGCGTAGAAAACTTTGTCTCCAAAGGCGTCCAATATGGGTTTAACGCGATCGAATATCTCCCGCTCTCCGCCCACCATCACCGCAAGATTGCCGCTGGCCGCTCCGGACTTTCCGCCGCTCACCGGCGCGTCCAGCACGTGGCATCCTTTCTGCCGGAAACGGGGTTCGATCTCCCGGATCAAAGTAGGGCGGCTGGTGGATAGATCGATGAAGATTCCACCCGGTTTCATCCCTTCCAGAACGCCTTCCGGCCCAGTAGACACTGACTCAACCTCTCTAGGTCCCGGCAGGGAAGTAAGGGTGACGTCGCACAGACTGGCTACTTCAGCGGGGGAATTGGCCAGCCGTGCCCCGCCTTCCAGCAGCGGCTTGGCGGCCTCTTCCCGCAGGTCGTACACCACCATGGGGTAGCCAGCCTTCTGGATATTAACGGACATCCCACCACCCATGTTACCCAGTCCGATGAATCCAACGGTCTCCATAGCATCTCCTCGCTTGTTATCCGACTTGATCCGGCTTTGTTGCGCCGGTCAATTATAACGGGTCAAAGCCAGTCTTGAAGCCGGGTAGCCAATCACGGCCCGTATCGGTAGAATGGCGGCCTGGCAGGTTGCCGGTGATATATAGCCACGCTGGAGCCTAAAAGAGGGGAAGACGCATATCACAACTGTACGACCGAATCGGGATCGGATACGACACGACACGACGCCCCGATCCAGTCATCGCCGAACGTTTGGGCCGCCACCTGGCGCAGGATAGATCCGGCAACTACCTGGACATCGCCTGCGGCACCGGGAACTACACGTCAACTCTGGCCCAAGACGGGGGAGGTTGGACCGGCATCGAGCTTTCCTCCAAGATGCTTACCGAAGCCAGTGGAAAATCGTCCCAGTTCCAGTGGTGCCTTGGCAACGCCATGGCACTGCCGTTCTCTGGAGCTGTATTCTCCGGGGCCATGTGCACCCTGGCGATCCACCACTTCGCCGAACTGTTGCCCGTCTTCCAGGAAGCCTACCGGGTGTTGGACCGGGGCAGGTTCGTCATTCTTACCGCCACCCCGGTACAGATGCAGTCCTACTGGCTGAACGAATACTTCCCGGACGCCATGCTTAAGTCCATCGAACAGATGCCGGCTCTGGACCTGGTAGCCGGAGCACTGACCCAGGCGGGATTCACGTCTATCGATACGGAAGGTTTCGACATCCGGGACGACCTTCAGGACTTTTTCCTGTACAGCGGTAAATATAGACCGGAGATGTACCTGGATGAAGGGGTGCGCCGGAGGATATCTACCTTCGCCAGCTTGGCCGATCCGGAGGAAGTAACCAGCGGTTGCCCGCGGCTGGCTGAAGACATCCAGCCCGGCCGCATCGATGAGGTTAGGGCGTCATACGAAAACGAGGGAGGGGACTACCTGTTCGTCATCGCAACCAAGTGAGTCGAACGATGGCGGATTAAGCAGGATGGCCTTAGTTTGGGGTTCGCCTCTAGTACATCAGAATCGGCAAGAACTAATACCATCCTCTTCCCGTTCGTCCTGAGCCTGTCGAAGGGCTCACCACGAACGGACTTGGTAGGGACATTCGAAAGAACCAGTTAGTCGACAGGTTAGGTTAAGTTAAGATGCCCCGCGAGCCAAAGCGTCCAGGCTGACGGCTATCTGGGAGCGGAAAGGCCGGACCCGGTTGGGGTGTGCCGCTTTCCCAACAGCCACCAAGAACATCAAGCTTTTCCCTTCGGCGTGGGGTGAGAAAA
>Ga0066367_1000163_pt1 | contig 12647 bp, 11 predicted proteins | sample Knorr_S7_td_AAIW_FD_77335 | JGI IMG/M metagenome (GOLD analysis project Ga0066367, IMG submission 77335) | Marine microbial communities from Southern Atlantic Ocean transect - Knorr_S7_td_AAIW_ad_750m_LV_A | ecosystem: Environmental > Aquatic > Marine > Oceanic | place: Atlantic Ocean...
CCCAGGCCACCCGCTCCCAAAGCGACCGAATGGTAGCCCAGGTAACGTTGAACGTAGACGGATCACTGCTACGGGCTGAACAACGGGTAGCCAACGATGTAGGGGCGATCAATCTGGTGGCCGGGGTCTTGGACCGGAGGATCGAGCGGTACAAGAGCCGGACCTATCGTAGCGAAAAGGCCAAGCAGGTCGCTCCGCTGGTGGACCAACAGGCCGAGGACGATTCCCTGATCCCCGATTCCGGAGGAACGGAAGTTGTAGGCGGCGGCAAACTGGGTAAGGTCAAAAGATTCGACATGAACCCGATGACAGTGGATGAAGCAGCGTTTCAGATGCAACTGCTGGGGCATCGCTTCTTGATGTATTTGAACACCGAGTCCAACGAGTACAGCCTGCTTTACCAGCGGGACGACGGCGACCTGGGAATGATTCAGCCAGAATCCAACTGACCCGATCCCGGCGGCGAATAACAAGAAGGCCGCGCTTCTCCCATTTCATATGGGATAGTGCGGCCTTCGACTTTCTCTGAAGTGCAGAATCAAGTCTGGTGATGGATAAGCCAGTTTAGCTGTTTCCGTCACCATTGTCTTGCTGATTCGAGTTGCCCATACCCAGGAATCCCGACAGCATGGAGGTGAACTCCATGGGGAAGATCCACTTTGTTGACGGGCTGTCTCCCAGGCCCTTCAGGGTTTCAAAGTATTGCAGGCTCATGGTTTTAGGGTCCACGGTATTAGCGACCTGGTTGATATTATCCAGAGCCGAGCTGAAGCCCTGGGCCCGCAACAGCTGGGCTTGCTGTTCGCCCTCCGCCCGGAGAATCACCGCTTGGCGCTCACCCTCAGCTTCCAGAATCGCCGCCTGTCTCTCACCCTCGGCCCGGTTGATCTGAGACTGACGTTGCCCTTCCGACTCGGTGATATCGGCGGTTTTGATGGCCTCGGCAGACTTCTCCCGCTCCATCGCCGCTTTCACTCCCTGAGGAGGGTCGATCTCGTTGACCGCTACTCCTTGGACTTTCACTCCCCAGCGCCCAGTATTCTCATCAAGAGATATCTGGAGTTCGTTCTGTATCCGTTCCCTTTCGGCCAGGGCCTCGGCCAGGGTGATGTTTCCGATGATCGACCTCAGTTCGGCAACCGCCAACGCCCGTACGGCGGCACGGTGGTCGGCGACGTTTAGAACGGATTTTTCCGCTTCTTCCTCAACCACTTTGAAATAGAGGACGAAGTCCATATCCACGACGACGTTGTCCTTGGTGATGTATTTTTGCGTGGGCACCCGGTCTACTTGCTCTCTGGTGTCCACCAAGCGTCCGGTATATATGACGGGAATCAGAAACCTGAACCCGGGTTCGGCGACCGACTCCAGGCGGCCCCACTTCAGTATCACCAGTCGCTCATACTGTTTAACAACCACTATTCCTGAGGCCATGATTACCTCCTAAATGGGGAAGCTTTTAGTTATTCGTATCATCTGGCGTTGAAACTGTCAGAATCAGGCCATCAACCTTGGTGACCATGACAGGTTCGCCTTGGGGGACAACGGTACCATCTTGGCTTACCGCTGTCCATGTTTCATCACCGAACCGCACCCGGCCGCGCGGGGCCAAGTCGATCGCCACAACGCCCGATGCGCCCAACAACGCCGGGCCTGTTGATTCGGGCGTTGCCATCCGGGACCGGTAGATGGTTCTTACGACGTAAAGCAGGACCAGACCAAGGATGGCAGCCATCCCTCCGAGAAGCCACAAGTTCACCGAAACCTCGGGCAATGTCGGCGACTTATCGCCGAATTGGCTGAAGAGTAGGAGTCCGCCCAACACGAAGCTGATGATGGATCCGACGCCAAGTATCCCGAAACCAAGGACCTGGGTTTCAATGATCGCCAACACCACCGCCAAGAGGACAAAGACCACTCCAGCCCAGTTCACCGGCAGGTTTCCCGCTGCCAGGAACGCCAGAAGCAGGCAGATGGTCCCGACTACGCCCGGTGCGATGAGGCCGGGGTTGAACAACTCTATAACCAGGCCCAGACCGCCCAGAGTCAGCAGGATGAATGAGACGTTGGGGTCGGAGATTACCTCCAGGAACAACTCCAGAATATTCTCGCCGAATCGCCGCGGCTCGATATCAAGTGTGTCCAGCGTCCTAGTGCCAGCTGAGGTTTCCACCTCCAGCCCATCTACCTGGGCCAGCAGGTCGTCAAGATCCTCGGCGATGAAATCAACCATGTTGAACTCCACCGTTTCCTTGGCGGTGAAAGACGCCGCTTTCCGCACCGTCTCCTCCAGTTTGTCCTCATTACGGCCTCGCTCTTGAGCGATACTGCGAATCAGGGCGGCGGCGTCGTTCTCGATCTTACTGGCCAGGTTTTCCTCCAGGTCCCCGCCGGTGGACGAGACAGGGGTCGCAGCGCCGATGTTTGTCCCAGGGGCCATCACGGCGAAGTTAGCGGCGGCAGTTATAAAGGTACCAGCCGACCCGGCCCTAGCGCCCTGTGGAGAAACGTAGACCGCCACCGGCACCGGAGAATCCAGCAGCAATTGGACTATATCCCGGGTGGAAGAAAGCAGACCGCCCGGCGTGTCTAACTCAATCACCACCATGACGCTACGGTCTTCCACTGCTTGATCTAGGGCTCTGGCGATATACCGGTGCTTAACCGGGTTAATGATGCCGTTGACGTCCAGAAGCAGGATGTGGGGAGCTTGAGCCTGCGCCAACAACGGCCCGAACAAGCCCATCAGCATCATGGCTGCGAAGACAGCCAGGAAGATGCGTCTTCTAAACATCGAAATCGGATTATTCGGTCTGTTCAGATACAACATCATCATAAATCTCGATACAGTGTATTATTCATCGCCCGAAAACATAATCAAGCAATGGGAACAGGATGTCAATAAAAGACCGGCAGCGGTGCGGGGGCCGTATCGAAAATGGCCGAAAACCTAGTGGGGGGAGGAAAAGGGGAACCGAAAGCCGGTTAGTCGCGATAGGCTGAGGAAACTTCAGGTTGGGCTGAGCCATTTTCGGGGTGGTGAGCGAAGCGGGCCAGGAGCGGGTTTATCATGCGCAGTGCGCCTCCCAGTCCCGGATTGCCCATAATCTGTCCAATCATCTTGCTATGCCAGTCGAAAGTTCCTTCCGAGGCGTCGACCAACTCGCTATTGAAGCCATTGGCGCCAGCTCGCTTCACCAGCGAACCAATCTGCTGATCAGACAGGAATTCGTATAGACGGCGGGCTGAATAGCCCACCTCCATCTCGTCGGCCAAAAGCTCCCGCCAGCGGGACTGATACCGGCTGAGATTCCCCGACGAAAGGTCATCATCGGCCAACGCCTCGGACAATACTTGGGAGGCAGCTTCGCTGGCCAGCAAGGAATAGTAGATCCCGCCTCCGGTGGTTGGCTTAACTTGACCCGCCGCATCCCCGACAACCAACATCCGGTCTTGATAGGTATGCTTCAACGACCTTAGAGGAATGCCCCACTTGGCGGTCTCATCAACTACCTCATTAATCTTCCCGTCCTGCCGGAGTTGCTGGATGAACCCGGTCAGCCGCGTTTGGGCCTTCTTCCGGGATAGCAAACCCACCAAGGCCCGGCCCGGAGATGTGGGAACCAACCAAGAGAAGAAACCCGGCGCCACGTGTCCTCCTAGATGGACTTCAACATCATCTTTTCCATCTGTGGAAACCACCGCTTGAACGCCGGTAACGTAGTCGCTCACCGTTCCCAGTCCGGCTTTTTTGACCAAGGGAGATCCGAATCCAGTGGCTAGGACCACGGCTCGGGCCTGGTGACTGCCCTCACCGGTAATCACCGTGACACCATGTTCTTGAGAGATAATCTTTTCGACCCGCTGCCCCAAGAGGTAAGTTGCCCCGGCTTCCCTAGCTCTCTGAGCGAAGGACGCCACGTAAGCGACCCGGTCGACGACGCAGGCCTGGGGCTTTGCTGTTTCAAAGAAGAGTGTCCCGGCCCCGGGGGCTACCAAACGGGCGGAGTTGGGTTCGCGGTAGATGAACGAGGGGTCTATCGGGAATCGGTTGGCGCATTCCCGGCCGATAAGACCGGTGCACAGCTTGTCGCCAATCTCGTACCGAGAGTCGATCACGGTTACGGAGTAGCCTTCACTTGCCAGCCCCAAGGCGGTGTTATTGCCCGCCGGTCCGGCTCCCACCACAATTACATCATCCAAGTCGGCTAGCCCTCTGATTTATTCCCCTTCCGTGAACCTGAAGCAGCCCGATTATACTATTCCTGTTCAGGGTTATCCAGGCTAACTTCCATATGAGGGCTCAGCTGATATCCGCCTGACGATTCATCCTCAGCCGGTGCTAGTCAGACCCCCTTTGATTCTTGACATTCACGCCTGTGGGTGTATAATCCCATTGTTAAAATTGGTCTGACCACTTAATCAGGAGTGCATGACAGATCAAGCGGCCAAAGGGCGCAGATTATACGAAGATATCGTACAGGAATTCAGCTCTCTGATAAGGCAGGGAGTGCTGAAACCCGGTGAGCGCCTACCGTCCGAGCGGGTGTTGGCGGATCAGCTTCAGGTAAGCCGCAGTTCGGTACGCGAAGCCCTCCGGTCACTGGAACTTCAAGGCCTGGTCATCAGCAAGCGAGGTTCCGGAACATTCATTAACACGGATAACCTGGAGTCAATGGTGGCGCTGCTTGCATCGACCCTTACGTCGGGAGCGGACACCCTCAAACACATATTTGAGATGCGTCACATGTTAGAGCCACAGATCGCTGCGTTGGCGGCCCAGCGGGCCAACAAGCAAGAAGTGGCAGAACTCGAGAGTATCTTGGAGGAGCAGGTCAAGGAGATTGCCGATGGAGGCACCGGGGTCGACTCGGACACTGCGTTTCACTTCGCCATGGCCTCTGCCACACACAACTCGGCCCTGGTTAAAGTAGTCAGCGCAGTGGAGGATATACTACGGCGTTCCCGTAACCAGTCGCTCCAAGAGCCGGGACGCCCTCAGCGCTCATTAGCTTCCCATCGGGAGATTCTGGGCATGATTCACAGCGGAGACGCCGCCGGGGCGCGCCGGGCGATGGAATACCACCTCACGACGGTGGAACCGGAGAACCTGACGAGCGATGAGCCAACAAATAAAGGGCCATCAGCGATCAACTCTCAGGAGACCGATAGCGCCAATCTCCCTGAAATACCTCGCTCAGATGTGTTACGGGGAAATAGGAAAGTTGCTGACCGCTGAAAGCTAATATCTGACAGCACGAAACCAGGAGTAAACAAAACACACTAATATGGAGGAACAGTCATGAGCACAGTTGCCGTGGAGGTGATTTACCGCGGTATATTCCAAAGAACCCTGGCCCGCAACATCGTGCGGTCCATCGTGTTCGCCGCGCGGAAAGAGGGCAAGATCGGTACCGCCTTTGGCCGGTACGGAGACTCTCCGGAGCGCAACGGAATCCCGGCCAAACAGTTCGCAGTAGTGGCCGACAATGCCGAGGAACTGGAGGAAACTCTAGCCCGTTACGAACCCACTGAGGTTGACGTAACCATCAACGTAGACGACACCATGTGCAAAGGCATCGAGTCCTGGGCCTGGTACGGTCTACAACCCATCAACCAGCTAACCAAAGCCAACGGGACGTTGATTGTAACCTCGCGCCAGGATGCCGATTCTCTGATTGAAGACATCCACCAGAAGGACACCGCCTTTGGCTTGTCTATCAGCAAGAGCACGGTGAGCTTCTCCGGCCTGTGGGTGTACAAAGACGACCACACCGACGCCCGGATCCTCGGCACCCTCTGCAACGTCTGCCCCCAGCTATTCAGTTTTGACTCGATGGCTCAGGCCATGGCAGAGCAGGGGAACGACGAGACGAAGGTTGCCTCTGCCCGCAGGGCCTATGACGGCGCGACCACCCGGCAGGTGGAACCGGGCGAGGGCAGTTCCGAAGTCCCCTTCACTTTCGACCTCCTAGGCTGGCAGGCCATGGAAGAAGGTCTGGTCATCCGGGCCCAAGGTAAGGGTGGCGGCTTCCGCGGCGGCGATGAGGGCTTCCAGCCGGACCGGAACGAAGTGTTCAAGAAATTCAGCACCCGCTCCATGCGGCCGGTGATTAACTTCGAGACCTGCATCAAGTGCACACTCTGCTGGCTGCAGTGTCCCGACACCTGTTTCGACGTTACGCCCGACGGGCTGTACGACGCCAACATGGAATCCTGTTGCGGCTGCGGCGTATGCGAAGCAGTCTGCCCGGTTCCCGACTGCGTAACCATGGTCAGCGAGGCCGACTTCAACGACAACAGCAGCCAATATGAAGCCTGGCAGGAGGACAAGCCTGCCTACCAGACATGGATGACCGCCTTGGTGGATAAGCAGAAAGCGGAATCTCGCACCCACGGCTTCCATCACATCGGTGGGTACGCCGAAGATATTGCCGCGTCGGAGGATGCGTAATGACTAGTACGGCAATCGAACTTTTCCAAACCGAAACAGAAGAGCTCATCAGCGGCAGTGAGGCCATCGGATTGGCCTGCGCTCTGGCCGATGTGGACGTGATTACCGCGTATCCCATCCGGCCCTATGACACCGTCATGCAGTTCGTCTCCCGGCTCAAGGCCGACGGCTCTTTCGACTTCGACTTTATCGTCGCCGAGAGCGAGCACTCCCAATTCGAGATTGTGAAGCACGCTTCCTCAGTTGGAGCTAGGACCTTCACCGGCTCCAGCGGAGTGGGCTGGTTCTACGCCTTCGAAGCCATCACGGTAACCGCCGGTCTACGGCTGCCCGTGGTAGCCATGGTGGGCAACCGGGCGTTGGACGATCCAGGCGCCTTCGGCGTGGAACACAACGACGCTTTGGCCGTTCGGGACTTGGGCTGGATGCTCTATTGGGTCGCCACGGCTCAGGAAGCATTGGACATAGCGCTGCTGGCCTGGCGAGTGGCGGAAGACCCCGACGTCTTCCTTCCCATGGCCCTGAGCTGCGACGGGTCCTTCCTGACCCACTCCCAAGCCATCGTCAACGTACCCACCAGAGAGCAGGTCGACAAATTCCTGCCGCCCTACGACCGGGGCAAGCTCCAGCTTCACCCGGACAACCCCATAACCATCGCCCCTCAGGTTAATGAGGACTGGCTAATGGAGATGCGCCGGCAGTCCGACGAAGCCATGCACCGGTCCGTTGCGAAAATCAAACAAGCCTACGAAGAATTCAAAGAAATCTTTGGTCGGGGAGACCCCAGTCCCTTCGTTGAAGAGTACATGACAGAAGACGCTGAGATAATCATCGTCGGTATGGGAACCCTGGCATTGCCCGTCCGTGTCGCCGTTCGGCGGTACCAGGAACAGGGTAGGAAGGTCGGTTTCTTGAGAGTCAAATTCTTCCGTCCTTTCCCCACCGAGGAACTTCAGGAGATTCTGACCAAGTGCAAAGCCGTCTGCGTCGTCGACCGAGACTACTCCTACGGCGCTCCGTCCTTCGGCGGGGTGTTATTCACTGAACTCCGTTCAGCCCTTTATCCCATGGAGAAGCATCCCCATATGCTGAACTTCATCGCAGGATTGGGCGGACGTGAAGTCCACGTCAATGACGTGAACGAAATGGTCGACATCACCCAAAAGGCCATCGATACCGGCAAGATTGAGAAAGAAACCACCTGGATAGGAGTGAGGGATTAACGATATGACTAGCGTACAAGACCTTCCACAGATTCAAGGGGTTAAAAATATACCCTTGGCCGAGGGTTACACCTCCGGCCACCGCACCTGCCAAGGCTGCGAGTCCGCCTTGGTCATGCGGCTGATGATTAAAGCCGCAGGCCAGCGTACCATCGTGGTAGGCAGCACCGGCTGCATGTACGTGGCCAACACCACCTACTACAGCACTCCTTGGGTTGTGCCGTGGATGCATACCCAGTTGGGATCCGCCGGCTCTGCCGCCACCGGCACCGCCGCAGCCCTATCGTCCATGATGCGCAAGGGCAAGATGACCAAAGAGCCCATCAACGTCATCGCTTTCTGCGGAGACGGCGGCGGCGCCGACATGGGCCTGGCCGCTATCTCGGCGGCGTTGCAGCATGACGAATACAACCTGCTGATTCTGATGTACGACAACGAGTCCTACGCCAACACCGACATCCAGGCATCGGGCAGCACACCCTACGGCGCCAACACCACCTTCAGCCCGGTGGGAAAAGAGATCCGCAACATGAACAAGCGGTGGAAGAAGAACACGGCGCCCATGCTGGCCGTCGGACATCCCAACGTCCGCTACGTGGCATCCGCCGACGGCTCCTACGGGTTGGACTTCAACAACAAGATCCGCCGGGCACTAACCATCGGCGGACCCACCTTCATCCACAGCATCGACCCTTGCCCCAAGGGCTGGGACTACGACCCCAAGTTCTCCCATGAACTGGGAATGCTGATAGTCGAGACCGGACTGTGGGTGCAGTACGAAATCATCGACGGCGAGTTGACTCTCAACGGACCTTCCCGCGCCATCGCCCGTGGCGTCCGGAAACGTAAGCCGGTAGAGGACTACCTGCTGCGCCAGGGCCGCTTCGCCCACTTCACCCCGGAAGACATCAAATTGTTCCAGGACAAGGTGGACGAAAGCTGGGAAAAGTGGTGGCTCCCCGGAGTGATCCCGGTTTCCATGAAAGAAGACTAGGGATTAAGCATCCTCAAGGCGATCCAGTAGGGGCGGGTTTTAAACCCGCCCCTACTTTTTTGTGAATCTCGGAACTCGTCGGAACTTGAACATCGAGCAAATTAGCGGTTCGTTCAACCACTACAGCCGCAACCCGCTCCGGCCAGAACAACCGTCAGTAGCCCCGTCAATCTCCCGCAGGTAATCCAGATAAAATCTATTCGCTATCAATAGCTTGCCACCACCGAGCCCACCCGCTAGAGTAGGGTTGGTTTCGCCCAATTACACCCGCATCAGCCACTTTCCAACCGCTGATAGCTTATGGCCGATGCCTAGACAGCAACCTACAGGAGGCAACCATGAGTATGGACCCCATCAATCTTTACGACTACGAAGACCGAGCTAAACTCACCCTGTCCCACAACGACTGGGATACCATCGACGCCGGCGCGATGGACATGTTCACCACCAGGCGCAACAGGTCGGCATTCGAAGCCTTGACCCTGCGCCCTCGCTTCTTGCGGGACATAGAAAATCGGGATATTTCCACAACCATGCTGGGGGACAAAATCAGCATGCCGGTTTTCATATGCCCTGCGGGATCTCACATGAAAGCTCATCCCGAAGGCGAACAGGCAACTGCGCGGGGCGCAGGTATGTCCGACACTTTGATGATGCTTAGCACAAGCTCCAATTGCAGCATGGAAGAAGTGGCGGACGCCGCCAGAGGCCCGCTCTGGTTCCAGTTGTATCATCGAGGCTACGAGTTAACCGAAACGCTGGTCCACCGGGCGGAAGAAGCGGGTTTCAAAGCGATTTGTCTGACCGTGGACACCCCGTCCCCCAGTCCCAAAGAGCGGGATCTGCGTAACCAGTACGAACGGCGCCACGACTTGGGCAATTTCCGAGGCTCAGACCGGCCGCGCAACGAAACCAGCGGCACCGACGAAACCCCGGGCTGGGATGTTTCCCGCACCGCTCCTCTTACCTGGAGGGAACTGGAGTGGCTGCGTGGATTGACATCATTGCCCCTAGTGCTCAAGGGCGTCAGGACCGCCGAAGATGCCCACATGGCGGTGGAAAACGGAGTCAACGGCCTCCTGGTTTCTACCCACGGCGGACGTCAGATGGACATGACTATGGGCGCTATCGAAATGCTACCTGAAGTCGTGGCAGCCGCCAAAGGCCAGGCCGAAGTCTACCTGGACTCAGGAGTCCGGCGGGGCAGCGACGTGGTCAAAGCGCTGGCTTTGGGAGCACAGGCCGTTGGAATCGGCCGGCCTCTATTCTGGGGCCTGGCTGTGAATGGGGCCGAAGGGGTCCACGGTGTGTTGGAGTTATTACGGGAAGAAGTAGACCGGGCGATGTCCTATTGCGGCCAGAGCTCAGTTCAAGCCCTTGAGCCAAATCTTGTTAACATTCCGGCAGATTGGGGACCGGGCCCTATTTCATTCTAGACGAAACCTATACCCCGCATCGAGGAGAGCCATATGAGCATGGACCCCATCAATCTTTATGACTACGAGGCCAGGGCCAAGTTAACCCTGTCCCACGACGCCTGGGACTTCATTGACGCCGGCGCTATGGACGAATTTACCACCCGGCGCAACCGGTCTGCCTTTGAAGACCTAACCCTGCGTCCCCGCTTCCTGCGGGACGTCGAACATCGGGACATCTCCACCACGGTGCTAGGCGAGAAAATCAGCATGCCGGTGATGGTCTCTCCGGCGGGCAGCCACATGGTCGCCCACCAAGACGGCGAACGGGCTACGGCCCGCGGCGCCGGAATGTCGGACACACTAATGATGCTGAGCACGTCATCCAACTACAGCATGGAGGAGGTGGCCGAAGCGGCAACCGGTCCTTTGTGGTTTCAGCTGTACCATCGGGGATACGACCTAACCGAGATGCTCGTCCACCGTGCTGAGGAGGCGGGCTTCAAAGCGATTTGTTTGACCGTGGATACCCCGTCCCCCAGCCCCAAAGAGCGGGACCTTCGCAACCAGTACACCAGGGGCTTCGAACTGGGTAATTTCCGTGCGGTGGACCGCCCGCAAAGCGAGATTAGCGGCACAGACGAAACACCGGGTTGGGAAGTCTCCAGAGTCCAGCCCATCACTTGGAAAGAGCTAGAATGGCTGCGAGGATTAACCTCTCTGCCCTTGGTGCTAAAAGGTATCAGGACCGCCGAGGATGCTCATGTGGCCGTGGAGAACGGCGTCAACGGCATCCTGGTCTCCACCCACGGAGGCCGTCAGATGGACATGACCATGGGTGCCATCGAGATGGTCCCCGAGGTCGTCGCGGCTGCCAAAGGCCAGGCCGAAGTTTATGTGGACTCTGGCGTGCGTAGAGGCAGCGATGTTATCAAGGCGTTGGCTTTGGGCGCAAGGGCCGTGGCCATCGGCCGTCCGCTTTATTGGGGACTGGCGGTTAACGGCGCGGAAGGGGTGCACGGTGTCCTGGAGTTGCTCCGAGAAGAGGTCGACCGGGCGATGTCCTATTGCGGCCAGACCAACATCCAGGAACTGGAACCCAATCTGGTCAACATCCCCCACGGTTGGGGCCCTGGGAGAATGGCGCCTTAAGCCTCATTCGGAAATCATACCAACACTGGAAGGGCCACACAACTGAAGACAATGAGCCTCACAATAAGTGACCGCGATAGTACGGAACGGGGAAGGGTTTTGCTCAATTTTGACTCGACTACTGCGTCAGATCCAATCTCATTCAACATGAGCCGGCTAAGACGTCATTGAGCTCTTGGGCACCGTGGAAAATTAGCTTCGGTTTCTTTCCTACTACAGGCACCACTGCCATGCGGCCAAGAAGCGGCACGTCGACACCCTGTTCCATTTGCATGGCCTCGACGATAAAGCTCACGACTTCGGCATGTGGTCCGGACACGAGTGGTAGCGATCCACCAGGGGCATACTCTCTAAGCTCCGCGCTCGCCCGAAACATAACCATTTTGCAAGCAGCTCTCTTTGCGCTTGCTTTTCGAATACACGTTGAAAAAGTGCCTAGTCCGGGAGTCTGATGGCGATTGCCATCTAGCAGCGTCGAAGTCACCTCTCCGTCGAACGCTCGGAGCATTTCGTTGGTTTTATGATTCATCGGTAACACGGGCCTCCGGTGCACAGTTGCTCCTCGCATAGGGTACACCCCATCCGCCGGCCACCGCTTGCATCGAGGTCCAGACCCGCAGGCCAAGGTTCAGGTCGTCCCGCTCAGGGCCTTATGGCTAGGCACAACGTGACAGACAATAGGTGACGAGTTTTCTAGCGCCCGGAGATGTATTTCTCTTCTATTTTTCGCCGCTTATTCTGATCCTTACCTTCCAGCGGACCAAGCTCAAATAGCTCGCGATGCAGTTGCATGTCTACCTCAGGTGAGGGATTCGGGTGCTCGAAGCAGTGTGGTGGGTGGCTCAATCGTCTATAAGATTCTGCTTGTGTTCGGCGAACACCCTCACCGGCCCTTATCCTGGCACGCCTCCGAGCAGTGTCGTCATCCGAGGCTCCCCCATCAGCTTTGATTAAGTCAGACAGGATATGGCAGACAAGCAACTTTTCACCCTCTAATACCATGGCATAATGTTCCTTCATCCACTCCCGGTGGCAACCATCGCAGCATTCCCCTTGACCTAATAGGGAAATTGCAAGGTCACAGTCATTTTCCCTACGGTTATCCCATTCACGTTGGGACGATGGGGTTTGCTGGGTGCTGGCCTGATCCATGCTCAGACCTTCGTCTTCAATGGCGTCTTCTGGGGCAACCCAGCGAAGTTTCCCAATCATCATCTCGACAATCCCACCCCCACAAGCAAACAAAGCCCACAGACCGGTTATTGGTATAGGAAGGATCGCTACAGTAAAGCCGCCGATTAGATGACCCTACGACTAAATGGACGATAAGCATGGTGCTGTGTTCTCTATTTTTATACGCTGCGTTCACCAGGGTGAACAACAGATGCAGGACAATCCCCGCAACAATC
>Ga0066367_1000164_pt1 | contig 12638 bp, 10 predicted proteins | sample Knorr_S7_td_AAIW_FD_77335 | JGI IMG/M metagenome (GOLD analysis project Ga0066367, IMG submission 77335) | Marine microbial communities from Southern Atlantic Ocean transect - Knorr_S7_td_AAIW_ad_750m_LV_A | ecosystem: Environmental > Aquatic > Marine > Oceanic | place: Atlantic Ocean...
GATAACTTAATGAGTTGGTGGGAGTGCGTGCATTTCTAAAAAATGTTGTTGTTTCCACGCCTGATAAGGCAAAACCAACAGGATTGTGATCTTTATATTCGGTTATGGATATAGGAGGATTTTGATGATATTAAAAGGAAAGTATGGGATCTTGGTACTTGCGCTGGTTGCTATTTTTGCAATGGCCGTTAGTGCCTGCGGATCTTCAGAGGAAGCTGCGGCGCCATCTGCGCCTGCAGCCGCAGCCGCAGCCGCTCCAGCAGCGGCAGGGGGAGGTACTGCGGCCGCCGCGTCGGCTGGGTCTGCTCCGTCGGCGCCATCTGCGCCTGCAGCGCCTGCAGCAGCCGCTCCAGCGCTGGCCGCGGTGCAAGGCACCTCAGCAGCATCGGGGGGTTCAGGAAGCACCGCTTCTTCTGGGTCTCTCACAGTGGAGCCTGTTGAACAGGTTAGTGCGACCGTGACGGTTGTACTTGATAACGTGGGTAGCCCCCAGTTCCTCAACGGAAAGGGAACCTGGCCGGACGTTATGTTCCACGGGTTTTTTGGGTTCCAGGAACCTGCTTTAGGTTGGGAGCCGACTTTTGACGACCAGGGTAATGCGATCGTGAATACCGATCGGGCCTGTCACGCAGGATATGTGGCAACCGGTTGGGAAATGATTGTGCCTAAGAAGGGTGGCGGAGAGCTAACCATGGAAGGTAAAACTCTTGCCGAACTTGATCAGGCAGATCTGACAGATCCGGACGAACAAGGCACCATACGGGTCCATATACGAGAGGGGATCGATTTCTACAGGATCGTAGATGGAGACATGATAAATGTTGGTGAGCTGACGGGCGAAGACTTTGCCTGGTCCTTTAATGACGCTGGAGCTGACAACATTGAGTCCGCACACTCAAACTCTTCTCAAGCGTATGAATACTATAAAAAATGGACATCTCCTTCTAAGTACATTGCCGAAGCCCCCAACAGGGCCTTTATAGGTGATGGTCTTCAAGATGCTTCATCAATATGTCAGGACGCCGTTTGGATGCAGTCCAAGACGCTCTATGATGAGCTTGGCACCACGTTTGGGGTACCGCATGGATCTGGTCCCTTCGTTGTAGAAGAATGGATGGCCGCAGAGAGAATCGAGGCACAGTCTCGAGTGGATCACTGGAAGCAGAGTCCTGCTTTTGACAAGATCATTTTCTTGCAGGCAAATGAGGCCCAGCAGCGCTCGGCTATGCTCCAAACTGGAGCGGCTGATATAGCGGCTGCCTCAATTCAGGACGTTGGCAGACTTGATAAAGCCGGCTTTAGCTTCCACGAAGGATTGGACACGATCAACGGTAACTTCATGTATTTTGCCGGGAACAACTGGTCCTTTGCCTATCCGCCCGGCTCGAAACTTCCTGACAAGGATTTGTCAGGAACGCCGATGATAAGGCCGGGATTCATCCCGACGGACAAGTACCCTTGGATTGGAGACCCCCGCCTAGAATGCGTGGGGATCGACCGGGCAGCCTCTGGCATTCAAGACGAGCCAGGTGCAGGGTGTACGGTCGCTAACTTCGACTTTACCTTCGATGGGTTTGATGCTCAGTTTACGGATGACTCGGTTGGTTTCGACTTTAGAGATACCGACAGATTCTCTTATGACACCCCAAGAATGAACAGCGCTAAGGCTTTCAGGAAGGCGCTGGCCTACTCCATTGAACGCGATCTCATCGCGTCATCAGTTACAGGCGGGTATGGTGGTGCTGTTTATGGTGGCGCGCAGCCAGGTATGTCACTGCATCAGCTACATCCTGAATATAAAGACCGGTGGAGCTATGCCTTTGATCCAGACACGGCCCGGGCACACCTGGCTGAATCTGGAGTGGAGCCCGGATTCGAATTTGAATTCTTCTGCTCGCAGGGTAACGGAACCTCCTTGGAGGTCTGTGAGGCCGTTGTAGGGCAGTGGAAGGAACACCTTGGACTTGAGCCATGGATAGATAGCACCCAGTATTCATCCAGGCGCCCGACTATGTTAGGCAGGGAGCTCCACGTACCGTGGATGACTCGCTGGGGACCGACAAGCAAACAGGGTCGTCTTGGTGATGGTGGTGGCACAGCAGGTGGTGGTCTCTGGCCATTGCCGGCTGGTGGATGGAACCCAAGCCTTGAGGACAACTTGTACTGGTCGAACCGTGAGGAAACAAGAGTGCAGGCGAAAGGCTCTGCTGACAACCTTGCCTCCCGTGAGGTAATGTGGGACGACTACTTTGACAAGACTCTGACCATTGGTACCGTGGAAGTTCCGGTTCTCATCGGATATAACCCGGATACCATAAGAGGTTGGGACCTTCGTCCATATGATCTCCCCAACTCGTTCGAGACAATAGTTCCAAGACAATAGATTTAATTACCTGCACTGCGCAGGGTATTAGTATGTCGGCGTTTCCTTCGCGGAGCGGAGGGGCGCCGGCATGTTGCGTTGTTTGATTAGAACGACAGGTCTCCGAGCGGTACCTGTCGAGGGATAATTGATGACAAGATTTATAATTCGCCGGTTTGTCTTTTTGATATTGGCGATCTTTGCTGCGACGCTCATTGTGTTCGCTCTCTCCCGTCTACAGGGGGATCCCCGTAATGTAATGCTTAATGTTGGATATGTCTCGCCGGAGCAGTGGGAGGCCTGGGGAAAGGATTTTCATCTCGATAAGCCAGTAGTAGTTCAGTATTTGATTTGGATTGGCAAAGGGATTTTTCAGGGAGATTTTGGAACTTCCCTGAAAACTGGACTACCAGTACTGGAAATGGTTAAAAATTTTGCACCTGCTAGCATACAACTTGGGCTGTCGGCGACTCTATTCGTTCTTATAACTGGAATTCCGATCGGGATTTTGTCAGCTGTAAAGCGAGGGACACTTCTTGATGCATTCGGAAGGACCTTTGCTGTCTTTGGGCAGGCATTACCTCCATTCTGGTTAGGAATAATGCTTATACTCGTTTTTTCGGTAAATTTGGACTGGTTGCCGTCGGGCACGCGTGGACATGATGCGGCCAATGCTTTTGAGAAAACCAAGCACTTTATAATGCCGGCCGTTACTTTGGGGTGGCTGGCCTCTGCGGGATTGATGCGACTGGTCAGATCTTCTATGTTGGACGTTCTTGACTCTGAATTTATTAAATTAGCTCGCGCCAAAGGTGTTGGAAATACTTCAGTCATCTGGAAACACGCGTTTAAAAATGCCCTTATTCCCCCACTAACTTTCTCCGCCTTGATTCTCGTCGGCTTTATAGGTGGAACAGTTGTAACCGAGACCGTTTTCGCCTGGCCAGGGCTTGGCATGATGACTTATACGTCTATTTTAAACAATGATTTCCCCCTCATGACTGGTGCAGTTCTTGTGTTTACCGTTGTTTACGTCTTTGCCGTTTTTGTAATAGATATCCTGTATGCCTTTATTGACCCAAGAATCCGGTATAACTGAGGATTTATTTTGACAACTCCTGCTGGCCAGCGAACACTGGAAGAATTGCAAGATGTGAATAGGGAATCCTTCCTGAATAGAACTATTTATGTACTTAGGCGATGGCCTCTAATTCCATTTATCATTCTTGGTACTTTGATTATCTGTGCGATTTTCGCTCCGTTGATTGCTCCTTATGAACCAGAAAAAGATCAATTGAGGGCTGTTTTGGCCAGCCCTGCCTGGGCGGAGCCCTGCGAGGAGGGTCAATTATCAAATAAGTTTGAAGCTTGTAATACAAATGGCGTTCCACTCGGAAGGGATGAAAAAGTTTACCACTTCCTTTTGGGTGCGGATCAGCTTGGCCGTGACCTTCTTAGCAGGATCATCTTCGGGGCCAGATTGTCTCTCAGTCTTGCGGCAGTAGCTATATGTGTTGGGACCGTTTTTGGCACCTTGGTGGGGCTAGTTGCCGGTTACTACGGTGGCATTATCGATGAAGTAATAATGCGTATTGTTGATGTGTTTAACGCTATTCCCTATCTACTGTTGGCAATAGCACTCGTCTTTGTGTTGGGACAGAGTTTTACAGTCGTAGCCTTTGTTTTGGCACTGGGAGCATGGGCCGGGATAGCCCGTTTGGTGCGAGGACAGACATTGCAGGTCAGGAGCTTTGACTTCATCGCGTTGGCACGTGTTGCTGGTGCTTCGACACCAAGGCTTATGTTGAAGCACTTACTGCCTGCTGTTAGTAGCACTGTGATTGTCGCGACTACGTTGCAAGTGGGCAACACCATTTTGTCGGAGAGCATTCTATCGTTTTTGGGTGCAGGCGTTCCTCCACCAACTCCATCCTGGGGTGCTGATATTTCCAATGGAAGGGAGTATCTCGGCTCCGCTTGGTGGGTCGCTTTCTTCCCAGGAATGGCTATTTTCCTGACCGTGCTGTCCTTCAACTTTTGTGGGGACTGGCTTCGTGATCGTTGGGACCCGAGGCTGAGACAGATATAATTGTTTTGACCACAATTTTGTTGGTCGATTCTTAACGCTGCGGTTTTGTTTTGTGGAGAGAGTTGTTTAGTCACCATCGCATGAAAGAACCGCTTAGCAGAGGTGGTAAAATAGGTTGCTTAAATGGTTCATCGTAGGGGCAATAGCCGTTGCAATTATACTTGTTGGTTCCTACGGTAGAATTCCGTTTACAGAGATAAGCTTGGCAACTAGTGCGGAAACTCAGGCCACAGCTGTAGCAGAAAATACTCCTCGAAAACCCCGTTCCGAAGCCTTATTTCAGGTAAGGAAATTTTTGGAAGAAGAATGTTCTAATGGAGATATGTATTTGAAAAACGCTCACCGGTTTGAGGCGGTTTGGATGCGAATGCCGTGGACGAATGACCATCACTACAGGGAAGGTCACGAATGGACCGTTACGGATCAACTGTCTGGTGCTTTCTGGCGGTATTACGAGGATACGGGAGAGATTGTATCTGTAAAGGCAGACTGCTAGCGGGACGAACTAGATGTTGAACTGCGGATCCGAATAATTTGTTAACTTATCAAAGATTTGGATTCTCCATCGCTGTGAATCGACTACCAGTAATCTAGACTTCTTAGCGTCATAGGCTACGCCTGTGGGTAGCGCAAACCATTTCTCTGGCTCCAATGTTGCAACCCGGCGGCGAGCCTTGTACACATCGGGGTTACCTCTGACATATTGCTGCTGCCACTTTGAAAGTTCGAACGCGGCTCCGTAGACAGCGGTTATATGGATGCCATCCCTGTCAAATACTTGGACTCTGTCATTAGCCCAGTCTGAAACATAAATGTCACCATCTGGGTCAATAGTGATGTCTGAAGGATGGTTTAGTGTTTCAGCTTCGGTACCATCATTCCCGAATGTGTTTATATGGTTTCCATCAGGAGAGAATTTTTGAACCCGGTTATTGAGGTGGTCTGCTACCAGCAAATTTCCCGAATTGTCTAGTGACATCCCCCAGGGGGAGTTGAGTTGGCCTCGGCCAACTCCGTATGAACCAAACTCAGTGATAAAAGTGCCGTCTGAGGAGAATTTTTGAACTCTGTGGTTTAAAGTGTCGCTTACAAATATGTTGTTGTTTGAATCGCTGGTGATTCCAGAAGGGCGGTCAAATTCACCGTGTTTGTCTCCTGCTTTCCCGAACTCCGTTAGGAGATTCCCTTCTGAGTCAAAAACCCGGACGCAATTTTTCAATTCATCAGTTACATATAGTTTCCCACCATTAAAAACAGCGCAAGTCGGCCATGAATCGTCGAAGATACCCTCAGAGATATTGGCAAATGTAAATACTTCTTCCTCGTCATCGATTTCGGGCCCTATGGTGATTTTTGCTATCCCGGAAGCGTATGAGTCTCGAGTAACCACGTAAATCTCGTCGCCGTCGCCGAATTCCACGTATACGATGCCACGGAAAGCTCTTCCACCGACTACTCGAGAGTAATCTAGGGCTCTTCCCTTTACTGAAGTCGTTAACATTTTGCTATTTCTCTACCGGGTCAATGTATTTAAACGGCTATATAAACGTGGGCTTCTCAAACTGACCACCAACTATAGGTACAGGATCTAGTTTCATCCAATCTTCAACTAATGTGGTATAAACACCACGGAAATCCAGATTGGGTACGAGGTCTCCCTGGTCCAGATCTGACTCTTTCATCGATGGGTATCGTCCGTATTCTCCACCCTTAACTTGCTTTCCAATAGCTAGGCAGACCCCTCCGGCACCGTGATCTGTTCCTGCTCCGTTATCATAGACTCGACGACCAAACTCCGAGAATAAAAACATCGTTACGTTGTCCGCTGCGTTGTGCTCCTCGAGATCGTCAAAGAAGTCACGAATTGCGCCTGAGGCTGCTGTCCATAGCTTGTCATGCGTTGCAAGTTGGTCAGCGTGCGTGTCAAAACTGCCTAGGTCACAGTAAAAAACGCGTGTTCCAAGTTCTGCGAGATGAATTTGGGCGATACTTCTTAATTTTTTCGATATGGAGCTATCTCCGTATTCTACAGTTGAGGAGTACTTTTCTGGTGCGATATTTAATATGTCCGCCCCCTTCAGTGCGTCAAGACCTGTCTGTCCCAGGAAATCCATGACTGGTCCAGAACCTATCATTGGGGAGTATATTCGCTTGTACCGATCCAGAACGCGGTCCCTTTTCTCCTCGGGTGATATATCTGTTAAGAGACCGTAATTGTCAAGATTCTCTACTGTTGCGACTGGCACGCCGGGGGCAACCAACGCTCGAAAAAGAGAAGGTCCCATACTGACCGCTGTGACTACATTTTCCTTGTTTGGATCAATATGGTTTACAGCTCTACCGAGCCATCCTTCGGTGCCCAGGGTTTCCGGTTCGCATGTGTGCCATATATCCATCGAGCGAAAATGAGAACGAGGAGAATTCTCATATCCAACTCCGTGGATAATCGCCACGTTTCCCTCCCGATACATTTCTGCAAGTGGTGTCATTGATGGATGAAATCCGATTTCGTTATTAAGACGTAATACTTCATGCTCAGCGATATTCACGTTCGGACGATAGTCTCTGTACTGTGAATTGGAGTGAGGAACGACGGTATTCATATAGTCATTGCCACCGCTCAATTGCAGGACAACAATAACCGGGTCTTTGGTGGAGTCCGTCATATATATCTTCCTTGAATGAGTTACTTTACAAAACTCAACCTATAAGGCCTGTAAGTATATAAGGTTTAAGCGAATTGATATTCACGGGTTGCGACAAGCAGCTGGAGAAGTTCTATTAATCTTTCCTCCCCAGTGGTGTTCCAACTGAAGTCTCCCTCTTTCTCAGAGTGGTCAATCAGTTCTGATCGAGTTTGGTCGGAAACTTCCATGGGGCCCATGATATCTAAGCATGTGTCTACGATGTCTGCTGGGTTTGTCCCGGCAATTTTTATACGGTCGATAATCTGTCTCACTCCCGGACGTAGTGTGTCGGATATGAGTTCTGAGACGAAATTAGTTCTCTTCATCAGGGTTCCACTGTTTATCCATTCAATACCGTTATGCCAGCCTTCAACGCTAGGGGGATTTAAAAGGTCTTGACCCATGTAGGCAATCTGTCCTGTCCAGTCCAACGTTTCTGGAGAAGGTCTGTCTGTTCCTCCCACTAGTCTGAGGGTGCTAATTACCACCTCTGTTGGGTTCTTGACTCTGGAAAATCGCTGTTCTTTAAAGAATTCGCTTTTAAAAAGTTTCTTAAGTACGGTACCCATGTGGTAGTCGGAGGTGATCAAAGCGTCAGCAAGAAAGTTTACTGCTTCCGGATCATTTGGAGATATAACAGACCATGCTGGTACCTGAGGTTCGTCTGCGACAAAAAAGCTGTATAGGTGACGCGCGATGAACTGAGCAGTGGCTGGCTTTGAGAGAATGATGTCGATGACTTCCTCTCCATCGAAGTTTCCAGAGTGGCCCAAGAATTCCTTCTCAGTGTAATCGTGGTCTTCAGGGATGAATTTAAATTCCCAGTCCCACCTGCCCATGTGGAATCGAGGTAATTTATGTTCAAGTGTCCAGCCGGTGAATGCCCTGGAACATTCACGCACATCAGCCTCTGTATAGTTTCCGACTCCCATGGTGAATAATTCGAGAAGTTCCCTACCCCAGTTTTCGTTAACAGAGTCCGCGTGATTCTCATTATTATCAAGCCAGTAGATCATGGCGGGGCTTTTCGCCACCTCCATAAGAATTTCTTTATAGTTTCCTAGACCTTTTTGACGGAACATGTCGATCATGTCTTGGATTTCGTCGTAATGGTCGACTTTGGCCACTCCTGTAGCAAAGATATTGTGGTAGAAAAGACACATTTTTTCCTGCAATGGAGCTGGGGTACTGATCATGGTCCATACCCATTCCGCCTGTCCCAGTCCTCCCATCGTCCCAGGCTTCCACCACATAGGATAATACCTGAGAAACTGGTACCGATCGACGGGATCTTGAGAAGAGGGGGTGAGCAGTTCCTCTACAGTTTTTTCGTATCCGATTTGGGATCGCATTTCCAGTTCTTCACGAGAAGCACCGAAACCAGCTCTTCTCATAAGGTGGGCCATTAGATCTATTTTGGTGTCCGCTTTAGTTAGCACCATAGTCGAATCTCCGTCATTACTTATGACTATTTCGAGTTGTTAATAACATGGTTCTACAGGATAGCAGTACTGGCGAGAACCAGTACAGTGCATCTATTGGAAAGTTCTTTGTAAGATTGCTCTCTCAGTCGTTAAGTTTTTTGGGTGTTCCTGAGTTTGCGTCAATTTGGTCTTTGTCCCAGAGGTCAGCAAATGTAAAGGCTCTGGGGCAGTGCCCGTATGCTTCACCGATTGTGACGAGCATACCCTGTAGTACCTTCGCCTTTTCATCTGGGTTTTGCACTTCCAGCTCAATTTCGAGTCGCTTTAATTCTTGTTCAGACACAATTTCTACGGAACCATTCACACGTACGGTTTCATTTACCCCTGGAATAAAGAATATAAGACCGATATGGGGATTTTCAGAAGTGTTTTGGTAGGATTGGAAAAGTCGGTTTCCTGCAACATCCGGAATTAGAATTTGGCGAGTGTTGAGAACCTTTATAAAACCCGGTAACCCTCCCTTTGGTGAGGCGTCACAGCGACCCGTGGTGTCGGATGTAGCCATGACACAAAATGGCGATTGCTGGATAAACTCAATGTGTGTGGGTCTTAGTTCATCCATAATTTTGTCAACCGGCCTTCTCATCGGGAAGCCGAATTTGCGCGTGAAGGAGTTATCGAATTTTTCCTTGATGTCTTCATCAGTTCGTTGTGCCATCTAAAACTCCTTTTTTCTCGTTAACTAAGAAAATTTGCTACTCTTTCGCCTACCATCATTGTAGTCGTGTTGGTGTTCGCCCTCACACATTCTGGCATAACTGACGCATCAGCGATATAAAGGTTATCTACACCCAGAACTTTGCACCTGTTATCAACGACTGTCATAGGATTTGAATCTGAACCCATAGCACATGTACTTGTTAGATGGTTGCCCGTAGTTGTGTTAGCCCTCAGCCACGAATAGAGAGATCTGTCGGATGATAATATTTCATCCGTGGGTGACGTCCTTTGGCGAACTATTTCAGCAAGTTCTGTGTTATCCATGATTGAGGATGCAATCCGGACTCCGTCTGCCATTTTGTCGACGTCTGTATCTGTTTTGAGAAGATTAAGCGTAATATTTGGCATATCAGATGGATTCGAAGAACGTAGTCGGACGCTACCTTTACTTGTTGCCAGATAAAGGGAAATAGTTATCTGGATTCCTGTTATATTTTTTTCTATCTCCGTCGGCTGTAACGAGGGAATTAAATCTCGGTAGTCTCCATCTGTTGCATAGGAGCACATCCACATGAGCATGTCATCAGGCATATCTGAGTCGGTGGCTGTGAAACGAAGTCCCACCTGCAATCTAGGGGCGGTTGTGTCGAGTGACTCAACATCGGTTACAGTTGCGTTAACGAAGTTCTGAGGATGATCACGAAGGTTATCCCCTACTCCAGGAAGGTTAACCAGGGTTGTCAGGCCATGGTCTTGGAGATGATCGGCAGGACCTATGCCGGAGTGCATCAGTATTCGGGGATTTGCCAACGAACCTGCGGACAGAACAAAGATTTCACTATCTGCGGTGAATAATTCACCGTTGCTTTCCACTTGGACAGAGGAAATACGGGAACGGTCCAGTATGAAACGCTCTACCCTACAGTTTGCTTTTATTGTGAGGTTCAGTCGATGTCTTGCAGGAGTAAGGTAGCCTAGAGCCGTACTCATTCGGATTCCACGGGGATTGTTACAGGGGAAAGGACCTACACCGTTTGCGTCGGGAAGATTAAGGTCTGCTGTGTAAGGATAGCCGAGAGAGCGGCATGCGGCCTCAAATCCTTTTTGAGGGGCAGTCCATTTACTTTCTGGAAATCTGTGAGCAACGATAGGCCCCTCCTTGCCGTGAAAATCTCCACCGAAGTTCGTGTCAGTTTCGAGTTTTCGAAAGTATGGTAAGACGCTTTCGTAGTCCCAACCCTGTATACCCATGCTCTCCCAGAGTTCGAAGTCATGGGTTAGACCCCTTAGAAAAATTTGCCCGTTAATTGAACTCGTCCCACCCGTAATTTTCCCCCGGGGCATCCGTAACATGCGGTCTTCTAGATTTTCTTCTGTTTCGGGTAAAGAAGTGGCTTCATAATTATCTGAGACTCTGGCCGTGTACCCCCAGTCGTGCCGATCTTCAACGGCCAGGTCTGTACCGGTCGAATATCCGTACTTAACATCGTCAGGAAGGTTGTCGAAGTCCGGGTAATCTGGCCCTCCCTCCAAAAGAAGAACTGATACTGTTGGGTCTTCTGATAGTCGGGAGGCCACTATTGCTCCTGCTGAACCTGCACCGACCACTATGTAATCGTATCTCATTGGTTTTGTCTGCTTGGGAGGTAGTCTGCGTTTCTATCGAAGGGAAATAAACTTCCTCGTCTCCGGCGATATTCGAAATATTCGAGGTCCGATGTTGTAACACCTGGGGTATTCACCAAGATTATCTCCTTGGCAATAGGCTGGTAGGCTGGTCTTGGAGACACCACTCCTTTGGCCACAACCATTCTGTATTTGGTGGGGTCTACTCCGGCTGAGTACATCTGCTCAAGACTTGTATTTCCACACCTCAGAGAGGTCAAGACAATGGTGTGCCTGTCAGTTGTGTCTACCACGGCTGTTAAGCCTCCATCATAAAATTGAAATCCGCCATGTGTGGGTCGGTGGTCTTCAAATTTTCCATTGAACAAGGTTCGTACTTTGCCTTCAATTGATATAGGGGATCCGTGCAGATGATCTGTTTTCCCCCCTACTTTGAGTGAGACATCAGATCCTACACCGGCTTCTATGCACTCCTGAACGGATGCAGGGTCGTACAAGGTCTGTAAATAGCCTTCTATACCTAATCTCTGGGCTTCTGCCAGAATGTGAGTAGAATCTGCACTACTGCCTGCACCAATATTGTCTCCTACATCCATTAGTACGATAGGGGCATCCCCAGGATTGTGTTGGGCATCTGCAAATAGAAGCGCCTGATCTGGGTCTGGGATGTCATTGTTAAAATCGTCCCGTTTTGCCCAGGCCCTGGTAGCCATCCACTGGGCTCCTTCTCTTGCAGTCTTGTTAGCTTCATCTTTCCCTATTTCTTTAGAGTCCACAACTGTAAGAAACCCCATGCCCATTTCAGGAACATCCGCGTATGGATAGCCTTCAGCTACACTAGCATGGATCACACCCGGTTTTTCAAGAACTGCCAGAAGGTTGGACATTATGGATCTCATCGGTTCATCCCCGGTATATTGTTTAACAATGTTTATCACCATAGGGGGTGTCTCCAGCCACATGACCGGTTCTATCTGCCCATTAATTGTTTTGACTATAAGGTCTGCGCACTCTTGTGAACGTTTCTTGGCATCTAAGTGGGGGTTCGTACGGTAAACGGTAAGTACGTCAGTGTTCTCAACCATTTTTTTGGAAATGTTTGCATGCATATCCACACTAAGCCCTACAGGAACATCTGGACCCACGAGTGAACGAACACGGTAAGCGATCTCTCCGTCACAGTCAGAATATTCCTCTGATACCGCTGCGCCATGTAACGACAAAAGTATTCCATCCCAAGGTCCCTGATCTTCTAAATATTGAATCAGTTCGCCAACAATCTGATCGAATGCATCTTTGGTTATGGTGCCAATTGGACCTGTTATTGCAAAATTGAGAGGTACAACATCTACGTTGTCATAAGATGATGAGATGGCGAGGTATCCGGCATTGGTGGTTAGTGAATTCCCATACTCCTTCTCTATCTCTTCTCCTCTGAAGATTGAAAAAGTATTGTAATCTGCAGGTACGGAGGAAAAAGTGTTAGTTTCGTGATAAAGCCCTGCGAGTGCTAGCCTTATTTTGGGTTTCAATGCAGCACCATCCTGATTAGAGTTGAGAGGCAGTTTATCAGCAAGCCTGTAAGTCTGCCGAAATAAATTCTGCTTATCCAGTATCCTTGTGTTTATGAAACACGAAAAAAGTAATGAAATGTATAGAAGAGCTCTTCAGTCTATGCCTGGTGGAGTAAGTTCTAACGTACGCTTGGCAGAGAGTCCCCACCCTCTTTA
>Ga0066367_1000168_pt1 | contig 12528 bp, 13 predicted proteins | sample Knorr_S7_td_AAIW_FD_77335 | JGI IMG/M metagenome (GOLD analysis project Ga0066367, IMG submission 77335) | Marine microbial communities from Southern Atlantic Ocean transect - Knorr_S7_td_AAIW_ad_750m_LV_A | ecosystem: Environmental > Aquatic > Marine > Oceanic | place: Atlantic Ocean...
ACCTCTTTTAAAACATCGGCAATTTGGACTCTTAGGCCATCCAAACTTTCCAGGCTGGTGCTTCGAAATTCTCCCTTTATTGTGGTGTTTTCGGGAACAGCATTTCTAACAGAACCACCTTCTATATTTCCTACATTAAAGGTGGTGTTTTCGTCGAGTCGCCCCTGTGGGAGTCTTGATATGATATCGGCAGCTATTTGTATCGCTGACAACCCTTTTTCGGGTTCCACTCCGGCATGGGCAGCTCTTCCTGTTATTTCTATGTCGAACCCTATATATGTGGGGCTGGAAGCCGTTATCTGGCTAACTGGACCTTCTCCGTCAAAGACGATAGCTTCCTTAGCATTTATCAAGGTGAAATCTAAGTTTCTTGCTCCAACGAGACCAATTTCTTCTTCTCTTGTAAATGCCAGTTCTACGGGTCGATGCTCCTCACCATCTTCTGAAACTGATTCGAGTGCTTCTAAGATAGCTGAAACCCCAGCTTTGCAGTCCCCTCCAAGAATTGTAGTACCGTCTGATACTATCCTGTCCCCGTCAATGCTGGGTTTTATCCCACGGCCCGGCTCTACCGTGTCTAGATGCGCAGAGAGTAAAATGGGATCGCTTCTACCATCACTTGCGATTACATTCCCATAGGAATCTCTTTTGGTTTTAAAGCCCAAGTTTTCTAACCTCTTTATAATTTCTTTGGCCATCTCTTCTTCTTCACCAGATGGACTGTCTATACGGGCTAACTCACAGAATGTTTTTACTAGACGGTCCCGATTAATCATGCGCAAAACTCTCCTCTTTGTTAGTAGTTATTCTATGATCCTATGGGTCAGACGTCTATGTTAATGGATAAGAGTACCTTTGACCTCGTGAGTCACGATTTTTTAGATACGAGCAAACCGACTTGTGATAAATAATATTTATGCCTTTGTCTTTGTACATAGCATTTAGTAGATACTGTGTCTGGATTTCTCAGAAAAATGGCTGACTGAATATCTAGAACGATCTAAACTTGTTGGTTACGGGCATTCTTCTATCTCGACCGAAGTTTCTGGGTGTTATCTTGACGCCTGGAGGTGATTGGCGGCGTTTGTATTCGTTCCTATCTACCAGTGTAAGAATGTTGGCAACAGTTTCTGACTCAAATCCATCTGCAACGATTTCCCGAAAACTACTGTCACGTTCAACATATGCTTCGAGTATGGGATCTAATATGTCGTAGTTTGGAAGACTATCTGTATCTTTTTGGTCTGGCCTTAATTCAGCACTTGGGGGTTTATCCATAACACTTTGCGGTATCACAACCGATGAAGATGTTCCATTGATATGCTTACATAGGTCGTAGACCATTAGCTTGGGGACGTCTTTTATTACAGAAAATCCTCCTGCCATATCCCCATAGATTGTGGCATAACCTACCGCCATTTCGCTCTTATTTCCTGTGGTGAGAACCATCCAGCCGAACTTATTCGACATAGCCATTATTAGATTTCCACGTATTCTTGACTGTATGTTTTCTTCCGCTACCCCCCATTCAGTACCGTGGAATTGGTCTCGTAGAGCCAACTCCATTGAGGCAACAATTTCCCTTATGGGTATGGATTCGATTCGAATGCCTATGTTCTTGGCTAAATCTTTCGCATCTGTTTCACTTCCTACTGAAGAAAACTGTGAGGGCATAGATACACCAACCACATTATCTGGGCCTAGAGCCTCTGCAGCTATAGCCGCGACCAGACTAGAATCAATTCCTCCTGAGAGAGCGATTAAAACTTTTTGAAACCCACTTTTGTTGACGTAGTCCCTAGTACCAATTACTAGAGCCTTTCTGACCTCTTCTATTGAAGATACCGGATGAATAGCTCTTTCAAGGAATGGTTTTTTCGGTTGGGGTATTTCGTCGCTTATATATCTGTGAACAGGTTTTCCAATATCCTCCAGTCCCTCTGCAAAAAAATCCTGTGTATTTGCTTCTCTCGCCTGTCGTAGTGGAGTGGTGTCTATGTCACATATAACTAAATCCTCTTCGAAAGGTTCTCCTCTCGAAATAATTTTTCCTTCTGGGTCTATGACTACACTAGATCCATCAAACACTAGTTCGTCTTGACCTCCGACTTGATTTACATATGCGATAAATAAACCGTGGGCTGAAGCCCTTTCGATCAGCATTGATTCTCGATCTTGCCGTTTCCCAGCGTGAAAAGGAGAACCATTTATATTAATAATGAGTTCAGCCCCAGCGGCTCGCTGGACACTTGTGGGGCCAACCGGATACCAGATGTCTTCACAAACATTTACTCCCACTTTTGTTCCATTGATGGTGAACACCGGACATGTGTTGCCAGACTCGAAATATCTTTCTTCGTCGAAAACGCCATAATTGGGCAAGAAAATCTTTTTATGGGTTCCTTTCAGCTTTCCTTCACTAGCCACCGCTGCTGAGTTATAGAGCTTGTTGTCTAATTCGACAAAACCGAAAATGGCAGTTATTCCCTGTGTGTTGTGTGAAACCTCTGATGAGCATTTCATGTTTTCTTGAACGAACTCGTTTTTGAAAACTAAATCCTCTGGTGGATAACCTGTAATTGCTAGTTCTGGGAATGCTATTAGGTCGACATCGAGGTCTTTGGCCTTATCTATATACGAACAAATCTTGGCCGTGTTACCGCTTAAATCACCAACTGTCGAATTGATTTGAGCTAGAGCGATTCTTATCACGACTGAATCTTACCTTCCCAGACTGTGTAAAAGTAACAACAGGCTTAGAGGAACATCTATTCCAGAATTTTAACTCTCGTAGGTTGGCCCCGCCAATTTTTGGAGCCTACCTGAATGAACTCTACGAGTAGTTGGATTCTAGAAACTGCTTAATTCTAGATATGGCTTCCTGTAGGTTCTCGGTGGAATTGGCGAAGGAGAGTCGTATATACCCGGCTCCGTATTTACCAAATGACTCTCCAGCAAGAACTGCGACTCCAGCTTCTTCAAGGAGCCTGTTGGAAAATTCCGCGCTTGACATGCCTGTACCATCAATATTGGGAAAAACGTAAAATGCGCCCTTTGGAGTAGCACATTTAATGCCTTCAATTGAGTTTAGTCCAGCGACTACTATATCCCTTCTTTTCTTGAATTCCTCCACCATAGCCGAGGGTCTATCTTGAGAACCCACTAGGGCTTCAGCTGCGGCAATCTGGGTAAAGCTGGCGGTGCAGGATACGCTGTTGGTTACCAGACGAGAGACGGGCTCAACCAACTCTTCAGGAAATAATCCGTAACCTATTCTCCATCCGGTCATTGCATATGTTTTTGAGAAACCATCCAAGATGATCGTTCGGTCCATCATACCGGGAAGGGCAGCGATACTTTGGTGGCTCCCCTCGTAAAGAAATCTGATGTATATCTCATCAGATAGAACTAGGATGTCATTTTCCTTTGCCAGTAAAGCAAGCTCCTCCAATTCTTCCAACCCGATGACGCTGCCACATGGGTTGTTTGGGGAGTTAATTATCATCAACTTGGTATTAGGCGTTATTTGGTTTCTCACCTCTTCAACATCTATGTTGAAATCTTTGTCTCCGTGTAATTTCATCGGGACCGCGGTGCCACCGCAGAATTCAATCATTGACTCGTAGATTGGGAATCCCGGATTTGGGTACAGTACCTCATCTCCTCTCTCTATCAATGCCATGATCACAAAAAACATGATCGGTTTTCCGCCTGGGGTTATGACTATGTTTTCGCCACTGGCTTCAATACCTCTGGATTTAGATATCTCGTTGGCGACTATATCTCTCAGATCTCCATAACCTGGAGAAGGGGTGTATGAAGTAAACCCATCCTGAAGTGCCTGCTGACCAGCGCTCACGATATTTTCCGGTGTATCGAAGTCTGGTTCCCCGATTTCGAGGTGGATTATGTTTTTTCCTTGAGCCTCGAGTTTCTGGGCTTTTGCGAGTACTTCAAATGCTGTCTCAGTGCCGAGCCGGCTCATTCTCTGGGCCAGTTTAATCAAAGGAAATCTCCGTTTGAATCATGGTTCAGGGAAGTATACAACGCAAACAGACCACTAAACCACATCTGTTAATGTCCCATTTCTGATTGTTCGATTAATTGGAACCTGTGCTACCATTTTTTTGATTCGGGAATTTGTTAGTCTTGGTCCGTATTTTTTTAAATTTAAAGAGGTTTCTAATAAGTATGAAGGTTTTTCTAGGTGTTCCGAGGGGGTTCTGCGCTGGCGTTGTAAGAGCCATTGATTTGGTGGAGCTCGCCTTGAAGAAATACGGAACACCTGTTTATGTGAAACATCAGATTGTGCACAACCCTCATGTGGTGCTGGATCTTGAGAAAAAGGGTGCGATAACTGTTGAAGAGGTTGAGCAAATTCCCAGGGGCGCCCGAGTTGTTTTCTCGGCGCACGGTTCACCCCCGTCAGATTTTAAAAAAGCTAAGGAGCGAGATTTAAAGGTAGTAGACGCCACTTGTCCCTTGGTTATCAAGGTTCATAACGAAGCAAAAAAATACTCTAAAGAGGGCCGAAAATTGGTTCTTGTTGGTCACAGAGGTCATCAAGAAGTAAAAGGGACTATGGGGCAGTCAGAAATGGAATTAGTCGACGACAGAGAAAAATTGCCTGGCTTCCATTGGGATAAAGACACTCCTGTCGCAGTTTTAACTCAGACTACTTTGTCAGTTGATGACACACAGCGTTCTATCGAAACTATTAAAGATTCATTTAATGACGTCTTGGTTCGTAATGACCTGTGTTATGCAACAACAAACAGGCAAAATGCTGTAAAGGAAATATCCGATCATGTGGATCTTTTTTTGGTTATAGGGGCTAGGAATAGCTCCAATTGCAATCGGCTGAGAGATGTTGCCGAAAGTAGGGGAGTGAATGCCTACCTTATAAATGGAATTGACGAACTGAACCCCGACTGGTTACAAGGTGTCGAAAATGTCGGAATTACCTCGGGGGCATCTACTCCTGACACACTTGTTCAGGCAATTATTGAGTTGTTAATGCCTGAAGAGGTAATTCCTATGGGTGGTGAAGAAGAAAACATAACCTTTACCCTTCCATTGGAATTTAGAGAGTTTGCAAAAGATAAATAAAAGGGAATTTTTTGGACATAACCGTTTCTAGTCTCATAGAAGGAGCCCGTAGCGCTACAGGCATCACTGTAATTATTGATGTATTTCGATGTTTTACGACTGAAGCCGTCGCATTTGAGATGGGAGCGAAAAAGATTATTTTGGTAGCAGAAATAGAGGAAGCTTTTGATCTAAGGTCTGACGGTGTTGGGGATATTCTTATGGGTGAGGTTGGAGGTAAAAGACCTGAGGGATTTGACTACGGTAATTCTCCATTCGACCTATTAGGGGCAGATTTAAAAGGTAAAACTATAATTCAGTCTACTCGTGCGGGGACCGTGGGAGTCACTAATGCGTCTGGAGCGGATCTTATCTACGGGGGTTCTCTGGCCGTTGCGTCCGCCACAGTCCGAGCCTTAAAAGCTCACAAACCATCAAAAGTCACACTGGTCGCAATGGGTTTGGAGGGCATAAAAAGGGGGGATGAGGACGAACAATGCGCCCTATATTTAAGGAATTTACTTCAGGGTAGGATTCCCGAAAGAGAAGCGGTCAGGTCACTTATTATGGTTGGAGAGGAGTCTCAAAAATACGATGACCCAGAAACTCCTCAATGGCCTTCGGAGGATAGGGAAATGGCCTTGAATATCGATTCCCATAATTTTGCCTTACGGATTTCCAAGGAAGATGGTTTTTTTGTATCGCGACCAGAGCTAATAGCATAACTTGGACGTTGGACATTTTCAGGAGGTAATTAGGATATGAAGTATAGAAAGCTCGGTGGTTCAGGTCTAGAAGTTTCTGAGATTGGATTAGGAACAAATAATTTTGGTCCACGGCTAGACTTTGAATCGAGTGACCGAGTGATCAGCCAATGCATTGATTCTGGAATTAATCTTATCGATACTTCTAATAGCTATGGGGCTACAGTCTCGGAAGAGTACATAGGAAGATCACTGACGGGTCGTAGAGATAGTGTCGTTCTTGCGACTAAGGTTTCGAGCAGAATGTCGGAAGGTCCAAACCAAGCTGGTAATTCTCGAATACATATTATGGACCAAATTGAGGGTAGTCTTTCCCGACTGCAGACCGATTATATCGATCTTTACCAAATTCACTGGTGGGATGATGATACCCCGATTGAGGAGACACTTCGTGTTCTTGACGACTTGGTCCGTGATGGAAAGATAAGATATTTTGGGTGCTCAAATTTTTCTTCTTGGCAGGTTTGCGAGGCTGTCTGGACTTCTCGGTCAGTTGGTATCAGTTCTTTCGTCAGCGTTCAACCACATTACAGCATGATGGAAAGATCAATTGAGTCAGAACTACTGCCCTTTTGTCAGAAGTATGACGTTGGCGTTCTTCCTTATTACCCATTGGCCAATGGATTCTTAACCGGAAAGTATCGCAGGGGAGAAGATATTCCTGAGGGAACAAGGCTTGGGGTAAATGATAGGGGAATGTTTACGGAAGAAAACTTTGATTTGATAGAAAAATTAAATTCCTTTAGTAGTAAAAGGGGCAAAACGGTTCTAGATTTAGCTTTTGCATGGCTTCTAGCCAGGGGTGAAATAAGCTCTGTGATAGCAGGTGCCACATCGGCAGAGCAAGTGGTTTCAAATGCCGCCACTGCAGAATTTACACTTACAAATGAGGAATATGACGAAGTTACTTCGATACTTATATAAAGCCTGACGTTTTAGATTATCTGGAAAGTGTTTCTTTTCCTGGTTCTGGCATAACCTCAAACGCATTCAGTGCGCATGCAAGCATACTGTAATAACCGTAAGTGGTTGTTAGCTCGGTGATGCCTTGCGTGCCAAAAAGCTGATGAGCAGCTGAGTAAGTTTCGTCGGTTACTCTCTTTTTGCCGAGGAGCTCGCGGCCATATGAAATTACAATCTGGTACTTATGATCCAGATCGGTTATATCTCCGCTCATTCGGACAGTCTCGAGCACATTTTCAGGGACGCCAGCATTCCTAGCTATTGTCACATGGCCTGACCATTCGTAGTCACAATTCATTTCTTTTGCGGCTCCTATTATGGCTAGTTCCCTGATGTCGTCGTCTAACGTGGATTCGAATCTTATAAACTCCCCAAGGTGTGCGGTTCTACCGGCGATTTCAGGGCTGTGTAGTAGAACTGAAAATGGTCCACTAATTCTTCCCCTACTTCCTATTATTTCCTTTACTATGTGGTGGAATTTCTCATCTATATCTGCAGTATCGGTTAATTGCTCTACACGAGCCATGATTCACCCCTTATAAATGTTCCAAATACTTAGAATGATTGAAGTTTGTAGAAAATACCTTGGGAAAGCATATATCTTATTCTAAACCTAGGAAGGATGCGTGGAGGAATTGATGATTGAATCCAATAAATACTTGATGAAATGTAACCAGGACTTCTGGGACTCTTTGGTCGATGAACATTACTCATCTGAATTCTACGGAGTAGATAAATTCCTGAATGGGCAAAACTCTCTTGATGAAATTGAACTTGAAGTGATTGGGGAAATAGCCGGTAAAAATATTCTCCATGTGCAATGTCATTTCGGTTTATCTACCCTGAGCCTAGCTCGAGAAGGCGGATCTGTATCTGGAGCGGATTTTTCCTACAAAGCGATACAAGCAGCCAATAAGCTATGTCATATATCAGGGCTTGATGCTAAATTTTATCAGTCCAACGTATATGAATTATCTGAAAAAATACCGTATAAGTTTGACATTGTGTTCACATCTTATGGCGTCCTTTGCTGGCTCCCGGATCTGGGGGAATGGGCAAAGCAAATAGCCAGTAGAATTTCTCCAGGCGGTAAATTCTGTATCGTCGAATTCCATCCGATCGTGCACGCTTTAAAGAGAAGTAGCAGGGGACCTGTAATTATAGGAAGACCGTACTTCAATGAGAACGTAATGGAATTTATTCCTGATGGTAGCGGGAGCTATGCCCTTCCAGAAGTTCCCAGTCGACACACGACATATGAATGGGCCCATCCAATTTCAGAAATAGTAACGTCGTTGGTGGATGCTGGGCTTCATATTCTGGAGATGGAAGAGTACCCCTATAGCACTCAAGGTGGTTTTTCGGAATGTCTTGTAGTTGGTCAAGATGGGCTGTGGAGATATCCCGATTCTGAATTTGGTGTGCCGTTGACGTTTTCAATTACAGCAGAAAAGCCGAATTAATTTGGAGAACAAGGCCCTTAATTTGGTGGGCCTGGAATGACCATTTCCTTGCCTATGGTGAGAGTTTTTGGGCACACGGCCCGTTTCATCTAGAAGCTTCAACCAACTCCGTGGAAACCAACTTCGATATTTTCGCCCGTAACCATCACAGGCGTTATTCTCTCTCCACCCGTTAGTTCCTCTACTTTGTCCCAGAGTTCGGGATTCAAAGCAAGATCAAATTCCTCAAAATCTATTGCCAAGTCTTGCAATTCACTCTTTAGGGCGTCAGAGTACGTGCAATCCGGATGGGTGTATAACGTTATTGAGTCTTCCAATGGCCTACTCTCCGTATTCTGAGTATTTTAATGATGTTCTAATTCTATGGAACATTTTCAGTCAATGCAAAGGTAAACTAGCACGGAAGAAATAGTCATGAATAAATTAGGTAGGTGATGATAATGGACCCATTAGAAAAGGTGCGCCTGGGTAACACCGAAGTGAAAGTAACACGTTTGGGAATGGGTGGAGCGCCCATGGGTGGATTGGTTACGGATGCTGGTGCCAATATTGCAAATGAGACTTTGAAACAGGCCTATGAAGAAGGCATTAGATACTTTGATACCGCTCCATTGTACGGTAGCGGTAAAAGTGAAGTTTTCTTTGGTGAATTTCTGTCAACTCTTGACCAGGATTCTTTTACACTCTCTTCCAAAGTGGGAAGGCTTCTGGACCGAACAGACACGCCATCGGAAGATCCAATTTATAGGAATCCTCCCGAAGTGAAGGTCAGGTTTGATTATTCAAGAGATGGCGTGCTCAGATCAATTGAGGAGAGCCTTACTAGGCTTAATCTTGATCGTATCGATGTAGCTCTTATCCACGACCCAGATGACCACTACGAAGAGGCAATCGATACGGCATTTCCGACGTTAGCAGATCTCAGAAGCCAAGGGGTGATTGGGGCTATAGGATCTGGAATGAACCAATGGGAGATGCTGGCCGATTTCGCCAGGAACGCCGATTTTGATTGTTTTCTTCTTGCGGGGCGTTACACGCTTCTCGATTATTCGGCCTTATCAGAATTCCTACCAATCTGCGAAGAAAATTCAATAAGCGTAATACTTGGAGGACCTTATAATAGTGGAATTCTGGCTTCAGATCTTGGAAAGAACGTTACCTATTTTTATGAAACAGCTCCTCAGTATGTAATTGAAAAAGCAAAAGCTATTAAGAGTATCTGTGACGACTTCAATATCCCTCTGAAAGCAGCTGCCTTGCAGTTTGGTCTTCTACACCCTGCTGTTGCCGCAACAATACCTGGAGCCAGGCATCCTACGGAGGTTTCTGAAAATGTGGAAATGGCCAGCCTCAATATTCCTTCAGAGTTGTGGAAGGAGCTTAAGTCAAAAAGTTTACTACCAGAGGAGGCCCCTACCGATGATCGATAAGAGGATTAAAGGTGTATTTTAATATGAAGACCTATGCAATGGCGTTGGACTTGCTAGAAGACTTGGACTCAATTGAGCAGTACAAGGCATTTCACTTAGAGGTGTGGCCTGAGGTTATTGGGGGTCTTAAAAGCATAGGGATTGAAGAGATGAGGATATTTCTTTCGGGAACTAGATTATTTATGGTTTTGAATGTTCCGGACGATTTTGATTTAGAAAATGATTTTCAGGCCTATACTGATTCATCACCTAAGGCTGCGAATTGGGACGAACTTATGGGGACCTATCAGAAAAAGGTACCAGAAGCAGCAGATAATGAATGGTGGTCTCCGATGGAAGAAGTATTCAATCTTAATTGGTGAAACCACCGCAAGTTTTTACGGTTTGGGTCGGTAGAAATGCATTCACTATGCAAACAGTCATGTGACAGGTTGAACAGAAAATCAATTCCTATGTCTGAGGAGGAATTAGTGGATATCGCGAAATTGTTACCCACGTGGCGTATAGAGTGTTTTGAAAACGCTAGAACTATTAGAAAAATGTTTAACTTCGATTCTTCTATAATTGCTTCACTTTTTGTACAGAAGTTATCTGATATACAAGACGAGGAAAATCACCATGCAAAAATCACCATAGATGGCAAGAAAGTTGATGTCGTCTGGTGGACACATTTGTTCAACAATCTTCATAGAAATGACTTTGTAATGGCGGCGAAAACGGACTTTTTGTATTTGGGTATACCCGGAAAAGGTTAGCTAATGTACTTATCTTATAAACAAATGTTATGGAATGTATACTTGAGTAGTAAGGAATTAGGGCTCTCTAATTTTAAAAAAGATGACCCGAAAGGAATTTCGCTTGCCTAGGTATTATCCGGCTTTTATTGATGTTAAAGACAGAACCTGCGTAGTAATAGGTGGTGGGGATTTCGGCGAAGAGAAGGTGGTGAAATTACTTGAGTGTGATGCCTCCGTGAGGGTCATAAGTACCCATGTAAATAAGTCTGTGTCTGAGATGGCACAGAAAGGGATTATAGAGTGGTTGAAACGAACATATCAGGCCGGAGACCTCTCAGGCGCCTTTATCGCAATCGCGGCTGATAATCCTGAAGATGTGAATCTACAGATCGCTGAGGAAGCCACGGAAAGAAATGTACCCTTGAATGTGGTAGATGTCACTCATCTCTGTACTTTTATAGCACCTTCAGTCGCACGCCGTGGAGAAGTTACAGTCGCTACATCCACCGGAGGAGCTAGTCCCGCTCTGGCCAGGACATTTAGAGAGAAAGTAGAATCAGATTGTCCTTGTAGAATGCTTGAATATGCAGATCTGGCTCCCATACTTTCGTGGGCCCGCGGGGTTGTTAGAGAGAAAGGATGGAATATAGTGCCATCATATTGGCAGAACTGTATTAATGAGGATCTGTTAGATTTGGTGCAAGATGGTCGTGATGCCGAAGCTCAGGCGCATTTAATCAACTGTTTGGAAAAAGGTAATACCAATAATTAGGACGGCAATTATGCCATCTGGTAAATCTATAAAAGTAGCGACTAGATCCAGTCCTCTATCAATTGCTCAAACGAATGAGACTATTACGCAATTGAAAAAAACCCTTCCTGAACACACATTTGAGATCGTGGCTTTGGAGTCTGAGGGCGATAGACGTAAAACTGAGGATCTTTCAAAATTGGAGAGAGGCGTATTCGCCAAGACTGTCGAACTCGCCTTACTAGATGGAAGAGCAGATATAGCGGTTCATAGTGCGAAAGATGTCCCGGCTGAAATCCTTGAGGAACTCCAAATAGCCGGATATTTAAGGCGACAAGATCCTAGAGACGTGTTAGTACATTCAGGATCCGAGACGTTAAGGGAATTACCAAAAGGTTTTAGGCTCGGGACAAGCAGCCAGCGTCGAGCCTGCCAGATATTGCGGATACGCCCCGATCTTCAAGTCGTGCCCATAAGGGGTAACGTTGACTCGAGAATTTCTTTCGTTGATACAAAGGAGGTCGATGGTGTGGTGTTGGCGGCATCTGGTATCTTACGTCTGGGATTGGAAAAACATATTTCCTCTTTCATTTCCACGAGGGATTGTGTACCTGATGTTGGTCAAGGTGCGATTCTAGTTCAATGTTCGTCTCACGATGAATCTATTTATGGCCTTTTGAATCAAGCACTTGATGCCAAAACTGAAATAGAAGTCACTTCAGAGAGAGCATTTCTCAGTTTCGTATCTGCTAGCTGTAAATCACCCGTTGCAGCACATTCGGTTTTGGATGGTGGTTCGCTGAATATGATCGCTATGGCGGGTCTCCCTGACGGAAGCGAATACTATTTCGTCGAACACTCATCCAAACCCAATTCGCCAGATAAAGCCGGTGAGGAACTGGCATTAAAACTTGCAAAATCTGGAGCTGCTCATCTGCTAGGGAAATTAATTGTCTAACGAAAGTACGGGAGGGAAGGTTTTTCTAGTAGGGGCGGGGCCTGGAGATTCTGGCTTGATCACAAGGCGAGGTGCCCATCTGATTGAACAGGCCGATGTAATTATTTATGACCGACTTGTTAGCCCTGATATATTGGATTTAGCCGCTGTTTCCACTGAGATGGTTGATGTAGGTAAAACGCCAGGTAAATCCAATATTAGTCAGTTGGAGATAAACCACTTGCTGATAGATAAAGCTAAGAGAGGGAAGACGGTGGTCAGGCTGAAGGGTGGAGATCCCTTCGTTTTTGGTAGGGGAGCAGAGGAAGCAGCGGCCCTTTCAGAAGAAGGCATACACTTTGAGGTAGTTCCGGGGGTTACATCGGCTATAGCTG
>Ga0066367_1000171_pt1 | contig 12486 bp, 10 predicted proteins | sample Knorr_S7_td_AAIW_FD_77335 | JGI IMG/M metagenome (GOLD analysis project Ga0066367, IMG submission 77335) | Marine microbial communities from Southern Atlantic Ocean transect - Knorr_S7_td_AAIW_ad_750m_LV_A | ecosystem: Environmental > Aquatic > Marine > Oceanic | place: Atlantic Ocean...
ATTTTTATCATTTCCACGAAATGTTCCTCCTGCTATAACTGAACAACCTTCTTTGTGATTCCATTCAATTATTGGCCATTTATATTTGATATTTTTCCTGTTTCTCAATGTCTCAGAACGGCAATCTTCTTCACTAGCAAACATATCTTTTCTACAATGTAGTCCTTCAAATTTATTCCAACCGTAATTTTCCTTACCTGAACTTTCATTTGATTGAAAATTAATTTCTTCATAATTATCCCATCCTGTATCAGCAATATATAAATCTCCATTTTCAGTATCAAAAACAATTCCAGATTTAGCGGGGGATCTTAAACCATACGCCCATATTTCAGATCTTTTCCCCTTAGATTCATGATAATAAGGATTGCTCTTAGGTATTTCATAACCATTCTCCATAGAATCAACATCAATTCTTAAAATTTTTCCCTCTAACTTTTTTAAATTTTGCGCAGTACCACTTGGATTACCTCCAATATCCCCGTCTCCGATTCCAATATAGAGAAAATTATCTTTAGGACTGAAATCTAATGAACCAGCTGCATGTTCATAAGTATGTTTTTCAATATCAATTAAAATTTCTTCATTTACAGAAATAAGACTTTTACAATCATCAGTAACATTGAATCTACTTAAAACAAAGTTGCCAAATTTGTTTGTATAAGTTACATAAACTTTTTTTTTAATCTCGCCAAATCTATATGAAAAAGCAAAATCTAAAATTCCTTCTTCCATTGAATTACCTTGTTCTTCTCCTCCCAACAAAACTTTATTTCTTAAATCAGCAAAAGGTTCTTGAAGTTCATAATGTTCATTATCTTTATATACTAATAATTTTGCTATACCTGAATGTCTACCAAATAAAATAAAGCTATTTTTACTATTCTCTCCACAGTTTGTAGGAAAAGGTGTCATTAATGTAAATGGAAACAAACCCTTTTTATAAAAAGAAACATCAACTTGATTAGCAAAACAAGTATTAAAATATAAAAAAAAGAAAAAAGAAGTTATTATTAGTTTTTTTAACATATTTATTAATTAATTATTTTTTTTGATTTTAAAATTTGTTTATTAATTTCAATGCTATTTTTAAAATCATGTAACGGAAATTTTTTATTTTTTAAACAAATATTCAAGAAGTAATCTATAGACTTTTCTAATGAATTATTCATTATATCTTCTTCAGATATTTTCCATGTTTTAGAAACAGAAGATCTACAATATCTTTTAGTGTGAATATTTTTTTTATGTCCTATCAAAAGTTGTGCTTTATTATCATAAATCTCGAAAATTCCATTTGTTCCAATTAATTTAATATGAAAATCAAAAGCTGTCACATAGGAAAGATAAATAAATAATTTTAAATTATTTGGATATTTGGCTATAACAGAACAATTATCATAAGAGCTTGTTTCTTTTACTATATTACTAGAATAATGAATAATTTCTTTTGGTTTATTAAAAAGAATTGAGAAAAGATCTATATAATGTATTCCAACATTCTCAACAAGACCTAATTTATTTAATGTTTGTTTAGATCTCCATGATTTCTTATAATTAATATTTTTCCCAAACAAATGCGATGATGAAATATAAGCATGGTAAATATTTCCTAATTTTTTCCTTTTTATTAAATCATTTAGAATATTAAATATTTTACCATATCTTAAATTAAAATTAAAAAACGTTTTTTCTGGATCATTTTTTAACTTGTTAAGTTCTTTTAGTGATACTGCCGGAGGTTTTTCACAAAAAATATATCCCTTAAATCTTTTCTCAAAAAACTTTAAATATTTATAATGAGTATAATTCGGAGATAATATTAATATTACATCACAATTAATTAAATCATTTAAATTTCTAGTAAATTTAATTCCATTAATTTTTTTTGGATAGTAAATTTTACTGATAAATACATTTTTTCTTTTTTTAAAAATTTCTAGAATTTTTTTAGCATGATTCTTATAACCAATTGCACCAACATTTAATTTCATTTTATAAACCACACCTATCACATGGATTATATTTATGTCTTTTCTTTTCTAGGTGAAGTTTTCTTAATTTATTTAATTCTTTGCTATGCCAAATTTGTTTAATTGTTTTATTACTCAAATTTCCAGGTGATAATAAGCTTTTATAATCAGCATCACATGGATTGCAAACACCATCGAACCAAATATATAATCTTTCCCAAAGATATACACATGGATGATCATTTTTTTTATTTGGTATATTCTCATATGTATTCCATCTTTCTTGACACTGAACATATGCAACGTTATCAACTATTTTAGACCAAAATTTTTTAAATTCTTTTTCATTTTGTTCTTTCTTAAATTTAACACCAGAGACTCTTATTTCTAACCCAGAGTTTTTATAATACTTGTTTCTAATATCTGCTAAAAGTTTAATATTTTTTAATACCTGCGTATATTTCCCACCCTTTCTTATCTCCTCATATTGTTTTTCTATATGTGAATCTATTGAAATTACAACAATATTTATATTTGAATTTAATATTTCATGACATAATTTTTCATTTAATTTTGTTGCATTAGTATTTAATTTAACATCAATAAAGTTTTTCTTTTTTGAAACATATTTTATCATTTGAGAAATCTTTGGATGGAGCAAAGGTTCGCCTCTACTTGCAAGTGTTATGGCAGATGTCCCATTGCTTGAAGCTTCATCAATTATTTTTTTAAAAAGATTGAAATTCATAAATCCCATAAAAGGTTTTTTAGTAAAACTCTTATCAATTTGAAAACACATTACACATCTTAAATTGCATACTGAAGTAGGTTCAACAAGAAGATATACAGGAAATTTAGAAATAATTTTTTTTTCAGGATAAATATTTAATTTATATCTATAAATTAAATATTTTATCCATTTTTTTTCATCCATTCTTTCTAAATGAAAATATTCTTGAGGAGTTAAAATAAAAGGAAATTTATTATTATTTAAACTATTAATTAATTCATCAATAATTATTCGATCTTCTGATACTAATTTTAAACTTTTTGCTAATTTAATAATTTTTTTTAAATTAATAAAAGGTGTTTTTTTATTTTGTAAAAACCTCAATCCAGAAGGATGTTTAAAATTTACCATTTTTTTTAAATTAATTTATGTAAAAAATTAATAAAGTTTTTTCTAGATCTCCCATTTATTGTATAATCTTTATTAAGTCTAGATACATTTGTTTTTTTTTTTTTAATTTTTTAAATTTCTTTTTTTAAAATAAGATATAAATTATTCATATTTACTACACTTCTTAATTTTTTACTTTTTATCCAAGAAAAATTCAAATTTACAAAATCTAGATTTATTATTGGTATATTACATATTTCTGCAACAGAAACAGTTGTTGAATTACCACATAAATATATGTCTGATATAGGAATCAGATCTATATAAGATTTTTTTGAGATAATGAAATTATAATTTTTTATTAAATTTTTGTAGAAATTTAAATTAGTTTTCGGGTGAAAAATTAAAATAACATTCTCTTCAATACGGTGCAAAACTTCGAAAATAATTTTTAAGTGTTTTAACTGTGTTTTCATAGAAATTATGTTGTGTTCTGGATTATGAGGAACTGAAAATAAAATAATTTTCTTTTTTTTAATAAATTTCTTATTACTAAAAAATTCTTTTACAATATTTTCTTTATTATTTATTGAATTTAATAAATTATCATATTCCAAGGCTCCAAAATTCAGAATTTTTTCTCTTTTTAATCCTAAGTTTAGCATATGTTTAATTTCTTTTTTTCCTTTAGCTATTATATGATCACTTTGACTAGCTCCAACGCACCATGGTTTTTTTGGAAGCATGCCTACAAAATGTAAACATAAGATTAAAGGTCCAGGTGAAAATAATAATCTTCCGTATTTAGTTTTACATAATTGGTTTCTAAAAAAAAAAGAAATTAATAAATTTAGAAAACTCATTAAATTATCTATTCCAACCTTAAATTCTTTTTTGTTCTTCCTTGTCCACGAAACCATATCTAATGATGGCAGTAAAGAAGATGTTGTTGTAATTATTGTTTTAATTTTTAATTTATTAGCAACTTTTAATATAGGTGGGATTGGTCCAAGTTCTCTGTCACCAGGCAGCAAAATTGCTATTGGCTTAAAATTATTAAATAATTTATAAAAAAAATTATAATCCTTTCTAAGTTTTTTTATTGTAAAAAAAAAACTTTTAAGATTAACAATATTTTGAATTTCTTTTGTTTTTAAAAAAATAAAATTAATTTTTTTCTTTATGCAATAATGTTTAAATATTATTGTTTTATTAGTACCTAAAATCATAATTGGGAAAAAATCTTTTTTTAATAAATAATACTGAAATATATGTTGCCACCATGATGTTTCATGCCTGGGAACTAAAAAAACTATTTTCTTTTTTTTTATGTTCCTTGTAAATAAATTTTTAAATTGATTTTCTATTTTTTTTATAATTTAAAATAATTTGCTTTATAATTTTAATTGTTTTTGCTTTTAAATTATGTGGCCTAGAATCTAGATAATGCTTAAAAATATCCTCTGACCCAAAATAATAATTAAATTTTTTATCTTTAGAATTATTTATACATTTATTTATTTTATTTGATAAATCTAAAGGATTATTTGCAATAAAAAAATTTTTTTGAAACTTTTTAAAATAAACATTCTTTCTTTCAACTCCTACTGCTTCATCAAAATTTGGAATTATAGGTTTGCATCCTAATGCTAGAGCTTCCAATAAAACTGTAGAATTAAAGCCGATAACATTTATAGAATTTTTTATTAAATAAATTGATGGTTTGTTTGTTATAACTAGGTTCTTTATACTTTCAATATCTTTTCCAGAAACTTTTTTTATAACATTTTCTATTTCATTTATCCACCAGTCTGCCCAATTCTTGGGTTTTATATAAAAAGTAATATTTGCATTATTTAACGCACTTAAAATAAATGTTTTATGCGTGTTAAAAAAAAGTTTTGAGAAACCTTCGTCATAATTCTTTGAAAAGTAATGAGACCTTCTATTTTTTGGAACAATATTGCCTGAATAATGACCAAATGAAAATAGAGTAAAAAATTTTTTGTTTACTATTTTTTGTTTTTTAATTTCTTGAAATTTTAACATACCTGATGAATAAATATTTTTTTTATCTATCAATTTAGATTTAATAAATAAATCTCTAACAATTTTATTTGGTGCAACAACAGCTGTTCCTTGAAATTTTTGTTTAATTTTTTTTAAATGTTTTGATCTAAAATTAATATGACCTCTGTCAGTTATAGATTGTTCTTTATGAAGACATATAAAAGGTATGCCTCCTTTATGAAATCCTGATGCCCATTCTTGTTCCTGACTATAATGTATTGCGCATGTTAAAGCACAGTCAATCTTTGTAAAAAAATTTATTGTTCTAACAATATTGGATACAAAAATAGATTTTTTTCTTCTTTCATTTAAAACTTTTTTTTTTGTTTTTAAATAATAATATTGGTCAGCGGATTTGCCCCAAAAACCAAGATCCTCATATCTTATTTTTTTATAATTCTTTTCTATTTGAGCATTAATAGGATTTGTATTAAATAAGGAATTTATTCTATTGTAAATAAAATCAGAAATTATAATTAAACAAATATTCTTTTCTCTTTCTAATAACTTGACGCTATCAGCCCATCTGTGATGACTAAAAATAATTATTCTTAAACTCGACCTCTTTTTAAAAAAAATTAATTTTAAAAAAAACAAACTTATAAAAATTCCTAAAATAAATCCAAAGAATTTATTCTTTAAAATAATTTTAATTAATTTAATCAATAGGAGATTTGTTTTTGTATTTTAACCTTAACTTTTTGAAGAATATTTGATATTTTCTTCCCGGAACTACCTTCGCCATAAATATATTCTTTTTTATATTTTTTTTTCTTAATTTGTTTTAATATAGAATTATATATTTCTTCTTTCTTATAATCACAATCAATTGTATTTTTTCCTCTTTCTCTTCTTGATTGCCTTGTTCCTATATTAACAACTGGTGTTCCTATATACGCGCCTTCCCTTATACCGCTTGAAGAATTGCCAACTAAACAACTGGTTTTTGACATTAATTTCATGTATATTTCTGGTGGAAAATTTTTATAAAATCTTGCATTAGTTATTTTTCGTTTTTCTCTGTATTTTCTAAATATTCTAGAAATATCATCTGAACCCGCATCTGGGTTTGGCCAAAGAATTATTTTTTGCATATTTATTTTAATAATTGCCTCCATAGTAGCTTCTATTTGTCTTGTAGTGTTATTACATTCAGTTGTAACAGAATGCTGAGAAACCATAATAAATGGTTTTTGAAAATTAATTTTATCTCCTACACCTGAATCCAAAAATTTATTATTTAAATTAAATTTTTTTTCATTTAAAACATTTTTAGCTAAATCGATTCTTGGGCAACCAACTAGAAAAACGGTTTCTTTTTTTTCTCCTAATTTTATTATTCTTTCTTTAGCATCTTTGCTTGCAGGAAAATGTATATGTGAAAACTTTGTTATTGCATGTCTTATGCTTTCATCAATTGTCACTGAAACTTCACCGCCCATTGTATGTGCTATAGGAATATTCATATAACTAGCTGCAATAGAAGTAGCCATATTCTCATATCTGTCTCCAACAATTACAACTATATCTGGTTTTAAGTGTTTAAAAACTGTTGGAAGCTCAAGTAAGCCCATGCCGGTTGACTTTGCCATCGTTTCTACAGTCTCGCCCTCAACAAGCATATGAACTTTATGATTTATTTTAAATCCGTCTTTTTTAATCAAATCAATAACGGATCCAAATCTATCTATTAAAGCTGATGCTCCAACAACAATTTGTAAAGTTAAATTCTTATTTTTAGATACACTTTCTAGAACAGATTTAATACTGCTATAATTAGCTCTGGATGATATAACTGCACAAATTTTTTTCATATTTTAATAATAATCTCCAATTTTTAGAATATAATCATCTTTCAAATTTTTTTTTGCTCTTTTTCCTAATATTTGCTTATATTTTCTAGGGCTAATTCCATATCCAGGTTTTTTAAAAGTTAAATCATCAAATTCAATTATTTGATTTTTTTTTATTTTTCTCTTTATAACTATACTTTTTTCAAAAATCATTTTCATTTTTTTTAATTTTCTTAAATTATTCTTATTTACATCATTTTTTATAATAATTTGAGCTTCATTAAGGCAATTAACCATGTTTCGAAATTCATCTGGCTCCAAAGCATTAAAAGCATCGCTACCATACATCTTTCTTGACAAAGTTAAATGTTTTTCAATAGCTGTTGTTTTATAAAATACAGAAAGTATGGCAGCTGTAATTCCAATTGTATGATCTGAAAAACCTACTGGTCTATTATATTTCTTTTTTATTTCAGCAATAATATTCAACCCGGCATCTTTTAAAGTACAAGGGTATAAGGATGTGCATTGCATTATAGTTAATTTTTTAATATCTTTTAATTTTTTTACTGCTAAATCTAATTCTTTCCAATTAGACATTCCTGATGATAAAAAAGTTGGTTTATTAATTTTATTTATTTTTTCAATTAAAGGAATATTTGTAATTTCTCCTGATGGTATTTTATAATTTTTAACTTTAATTTTTTCTAATAAATCTATTGCTTCTAATGAGAATGGAGATGATAAAAAGTTTAATTTCTTTTTTTCAACATAATTTTTTAATTTTTTCCATTGATTAATATTAAAACTAGTTCTTTTAAAATAATCATATCTTTTTTCTTTTTTAAAATATTTAGGAGAAGGAGCATTTCTTAAAGTTTCTGCTTCAGCAATATGTGTTTGAAACTTAACAGTAGTAGCCCCACAGTCTTTTGCTTTATCTACTAATTTAAAAGCTAATTTTAATGATCCGTTATGTACTGAACCAATTTCTGCAATAATGTCCATAACAACAAATTTTAATTTGGGTTAATATACTTATTATTTTTTTTTAAAATTTTCTCAGCATACTCAAAATCTTTCAAGTTATCTATATCAACAGAAGCCGTGTCATCTAACATAAAAGGTAAAATTTTTTTTCCTGACATACTTTTTTTTAATAAAATTGTAGAGGTTTTTGTAATATCTATTTCCGCTGTTTGCCAGTATGTTTTAGGCAACATTTGTCTAGGCAAATTATATGCTTCTTTTAAATTTCTTAACTTTAAAATTGGAAATAATTTATTTTTTTCAATAAACCACATTTTATAAGGAGTTTTTTTATTTAAACAAACAGATCTAAGAGAATCGTACTTTTTTTGTTTAAAAATTTTTTTTTAAGCTTTATCTAAAGAGTCTTTTTTTCTTATCGGAGAAGTTGGTCTTAAATTTACAACATAATCAGGGCAATAATTAAATTTTTTTTTTAAGAAATTTAACGCATGGTAAAAAACCTCAAAATCTGTTGACAAATCTTTAGATATACCTTTAGGTCTTATAAAAGGAATTTCAGCACCATATTTCTTTGCAATATTTGCAATTTTTAATGAATCCGTACTACAAATTACTCGATTTACAATTTTTGAATTTAATCCCGCAATTACAGAATAAGCCAACAACGGATGTCCGTTCAATAACTTTATATTTTTGTCTTTTATCCCCTTACTTCCTTCTCTTGCAGGAATAATAGCTAAAACATCATTTTTTTTTGTCAAATCAAAACTAAGTAAACATTTTTATAAATTTTTTATAATCATAAATATAATCGTATACCTCGTATCTTCTATCACATATTACATTTATGATTGTATCATTTTCTAAATATTCAATATCGGTCCATGTCATTTTATTTATAAATAAGCCAGTTTTATTATTTTTTAACAAAAAAGTTTTTTTATTCTTTTTTGAAAAAAAACAATTAACCCTAACTTTTCCTTTTTGGCAGATAAGAAATTGATTGCATTTCTTGTGAGCGTGGCCACCTCTTTTAACATTTTTATTTCCTTTAATATAAAAAATTCTTTTTATATTTTTCATTTTATAAATTTTTGGTTCAAAATAAGATAAGGAGGCTTTTTTACCTGAAAAAAAGGGAATTTTTATCAAGTATGGCTTATTATTTTTTAGATTATATTTTAAAATTTTATTAAAATTATTTTCTATAATTTCTGTAAAATAGGGAAATGTTTTATCCCTTTTATTAAGAATTGGGCTTTTTATAGGCCACTTAATATTTAGATCTTTATCATCCCATTTTATACCTTTCTCATTATTTTTATTAAAATATTCTGTTGTTTTGTAATTAATTTTTGCTTTTTTACTTAATACACAAAATCCGTGCCCAAAACCTCTAGGAATATATAGATGATAGTGATTTGTATCAGATAATTCCAAAGCAAACCATTTTTTAAATGTTGCAGAATCTTTTCTTAAATCTACTATTACATCCCAGATTTTACCTTCAACTACCGAAAGAAGCTGGGCCTGCTGTTTGCCTTTTAAAAAATGTATTCCTCTTATTACATTTTTTTTCGAAAAAGATCTGTTGTCTTGAAGAAAATCTTCATTTATTCCTATGTTGGCTAATTTTATTTTTTGAAAAGTTTCATAAAAATAACCTCTATTATCTAAAAAAACATCTGGTTTATAGACAATTATGTCTTTAATTTTCTTTGGATTTTTATATATTATTTTCATTTCTTAACATTATTGGAATTTTTTAACAAAGAAATTGTGTCGAAAATTCTTTTTTTTATATTTCCTTTAAATTTGAAATGCATATCATTGATATTTTTGTTATTAACCAAAAATGAATTTGGCTTTAAATCTATTTTTTTCTCAAATGTAATTTTAAGACTGGGTAAAAATTTTTTTATAATATTAACTAACTCAATAGTAGTTAAGTTATTAGTAACTAAATTAAAAGTTTTGTTATATTTCCTATTCTTAATTAAAAAAGTCATTGCTAAATTTAAATCTTTTAAATCTAAATATGGTTTTGATACATTTATAAAATTCTTCCATATTGTTAATGGTAAATTGTAAACTGCCTGCCAACAAAATTTATTTACTGCAGTATGAAATCTCATTCCCGGTGAAACGCCAGCAATAGTTCCTAATCGAAGAATTAAATAATTAAAATTATATTTTTTTGATTTAAATTTTATTAATTTTTCTTCTTCCAATTTTATTTTTGAGTAAGGAGTGTCAGGTTTTAGTTCATCTACAGAGCAATTTTCATCAACAACTTTTTTTTTTGTATTATAAACGCTTGTCGAAGACATAAAAATTAAATTAGCTTTCTTTTTTGAACATGCCTCAACTATATACTTAGTGTTACTAAAATTTGTTTCTTTATATATTTTAGGTATTCTAAAACTTTCCCAAGCATTTGTTAATGCAGCTAAATGAATGACAACATCTTCTTTTTTTAAAATTTTTTTTAAATTTATTTTTTTAACATCAGAATACATAAATTTATATTTATATTTTTTATCTAAATTAAAAAGTGATGAATATCTAGAGGTGCTAAGATTGTCAATAATTATAAAATTCGACTTTAAAAAATATTTAGGTAAATTTCTTATTAAAAAAGAACCTATATGTCCTAATCCTCCTATTATGTAAAAATTCATTTTTTTAACTTTAAATTTATATTTCTTTTATATTTCTCGTATTCAGTGAATTCAGGATAAATTCTTCTATAAATTCTTTTTAAAAAAAAATATAATCTTTTAGGCAAAAAAATTGATAAAACTTTGGTAACAAATACAGATGCTAAATGTAAGAATCTATTAATAATTATTCTCCCTACAACAGGGAATATGATTAATTTCTTTTTTAAACTTATTGGAAGAAAAATAACAGAAACTGTAAACTTGCATGATACTTTTAAAAAATTAATTCTAGACATAGCTGATAAAATATTTGGATCATTTGGTTTTCTTTTTAAATAACCTTCGCTATGAATGGTTTTCTTTAAATAAGTTTTTGTACTATAAGTAATATCACCCATTAAAGCCATGCTTGAGTTTATAACTCTTTCATTAATTATTGGACCAGTTTTAATATAGGATTTTATTACTTTAATTAATGTTTCTTTTTTATTTAAAGAATGCACAAGTGAACCATAGGCAGGAAATAGTAAGGGGTTTATTTTTCTTTTTCTTACTAAAAACATAGATATTAAATTAACTAATGATAATTTATCTGGTAAATTATCCCCTTTATAATCTCTTTTTTGTATCTTTTTTCCATTTTCATCTATATCAAATACAGTTGTTCCACATGATACAGATTTAGGATTTTTTCTTAACTGTTTTACTGACTCAGAAACAAAATTTTTAGAATAAAAATCATTAGGGCAGGGCCAAAATACATATTCTCCTTTAGATAAATTAATCGCTTTATAATAATTCATCCAACTGCCCAAATTTTTTTTATTTTTATTTAGTAAAATCTTTTTACTACTTTTTTCTACAATTTTTTTGCATATTTCAAAACTTTTATCTATCGAATTATCATCAGAAATTACAAATTCTATATTTTTATAATTTAATTTTAATAAATTTTTTACAGTTTCTTCTAAGTTGTCTTTCTCACTATTATAAGTTAGAAAACAAACTGAGACTTTTGGTAAACTATTCACTTATTACTTTATTTTCTTTAAATATCCTGACTGATTGCATGAAAAAAATAATTTTTTATCAATATCTTTATCTATTATAAAATTTTTATTATTTTTTAAAAAAGCTGCTACCGCTGTCATTGGATTTTTCTTTAAATCCCAAGGCCTTTTTCTTCCTTTAACCTTGCCGCCTATAAAATTTAAAATTGTATCGCATACAATTATGTAAGATTTCTTTGATACATACTTAGAATAAAAATTTAATTCATCTAAAACATGTTGGTGTGTATGATGTGAATCTAAAATAACCATAATTTTTTTTTTCTTTTTAAATTCATTTTTTAATTTTTTATCAATATCTTTACTTAAAGAATTATTTTTAATTAGCTCAATTCTTTTTGAAAATTTTTTATTTTTTAATTTATTGACAATTTTTTTATCTAAATTTAAATCTATACCAATAACTTTACCTTTATTTATACTATCTAAAATTGTTGCATAAAATAAAATACTGCCTCCCCAAGCAACCCCAGTTTCAACTATAATATCGGGTTTAATTTCAAAAATTTTCTCTTGAATTACAATCATATCTGAAGGTGATTGCAAAATTGGTTCCCCAAGCCAATCCCATTGATAGACATAGCTCAAATCAGTTGCTATTTCATTAAATTTTTGTGAATAAACTCTTAATTTATTTGATTTACCAATGGCCTCTAGGTATTTTTTTCTTTGTTTCTCAAATAATTTTCTATTAAATGTCACTTTTTTTTTTAAATAATAAATTAGAAGTATTTTTAATTCTATTTTCTTTTTTAAAGTTTCCCATGGGTAAAGTTTTTTGTGAATAATGGCAGGGATCTTTGA
>Ga0066367_1000174_pt1 | contig 12414 bp, 10 predicted proteins | sample Knorr_S7_td_AAIW_FD_77335 | JGI IMG/M metagenome (GOLD analysis project Ga0066367, IMG submission 77335) | Marine microbial communities from Southern Atlantic Ocean transect - Knorr_S7_td_AAIW_ad_750m_LV_A | ecosystem: Environmental > Aquatic > Marine > Oceanic | place: Atlantic Ocean...
CCAGAACGGGCAGTTTGCTTTTTCTGCACCGCAGTTTTCGTGGTTTTTCCTCTGGCCGCCGCCTTTGGCTTCGCTTTTGCGGCCACCGGCTTCTTCACTGCTTTTTTCTTGATGACCGCCTTTGGCTTCGCTTTTGCAGCTGCCGGCTTCTTCACTACTTTTTTCTTGATGACCACCTTTGGCTTCGCTTTTGCAGCTGCCGGCTTCTTCTTCACTTTCGCGCGCTCGACGGCACCGCCACTGATAACTCGGGACGTCGTCAACGACGCCGAGCGTGTCATCACGTCACCCGCCGATACCTTCTTGTCAAATGGCCGAATCTCCGCATCAATCACGCTACAGATGGTCTCAAATACCTGGGCGGTATCATCTTCGACCTGAACCGTACGCAATTTCTGCTGCGCACGGAAGTAATCGATCAGGGGCTCCGACTCACCGAGGTAAGCGTCGAGCCTCTTAGAAAAAGTCTTCGCTTGATCATCGGAGCGGCGCGTCAAATTTGCAGAACCACACTGATCACACACACCACGTTTCTCAGTTGGTATGAAATAACGATTAAAAATCGCGCCACAATCACCGCAGGTAATACGACCGGTCACCCGTTTCAGCAGGTGCTCAGGCTCGATGCAAAAATTCAGAGCCAATTGCAGGGGGCGATCCATCCAGCTCAAACGAGTATCAAGCTCCTGTGCTTGCGGTATGTTTCTTGGAAACCCGTCCAGGATGAATCCGCGTCGGCTATCAGGCGCGCGCAGATTGTCAGTCACCGCATCGATAACAATGCCATCAGACACTAACTGTCCAGCCTTGAGACTAGCTGACACCCGCTTGCCCAACTCGTTATCCGCCTCCACAGCGGCCCTGAGGATGTCGCCTGTTGAAATCTGGGGAACCCGGTAATGGACAGATAACAGCTTGGCCTGTGTGCCCTTACCCGATCCTGGTGCGCCTAGTAATACAATTCGCATCGTGGTCTAAGCAATCCTGAGTCGTCGTCAACCTAGCGACCGGAAATCCGTGCCGCCCGGCTAATTTTATGAAAAAAGGGGGCGTACACTACTTCGGTGAAGATTCAGGTGTCAATGGCATCGCTTAAATTATCAACATTTACCCCAGAGATTGACTCCAGAAGCGGTAAAACACCCCACCCGTAGCGTGAGCAGCGCTTGCGTAACGCGTTCCTGGCAACTGTACCTTTCGAACCCCTATGAGCGAAACTCGGGGCTTTTGGTGACACACCCCACCATCAGATTCACCAACTCCTTTGCAATGACTATAAAAAGCCCATCACGGGTTACTTGGCCCGATACCGAAGTCCGCCTGAGGTCAGCGAGAGAAACGGGATGGAGTGTCCGACAGCATTCTGGCCCCCTCGTCAAGCCAATTTCGTAGTGCTTTGGGTTGAGAATACAGGTTATCGATCAGAATCCTTCTTCAGACCCCATGCGCAGTGTGGCGCGGGCCATTTGGAGTATGAGACGCTTAAAAGATGCGTTGCGGCACTAGTCACGGTGCAATCAGACCATGAACGAGCAGGCGTTTTTTTCGACTCTAGTGGACGTACCTTAACGATCGCCGCCGGTAAACTATGCTTTGACACAATGGAGCTCACCGCCTCACTCAGATAAACGATAGGATCTTGTGCCATGACAAAACGACAAAATATCTTCTATGCGCAATCCGGCGGGGTTACGGCGGTGATTAATGCGAGTGCTTGTGGCGTTCTCGAGACAGCCGCCAAACACAAGAAAGCAATCGGCCGTGTTTATGCCGGCCGCAACGGCATCATCGGCGCTTTAACTGAAGATTTAATCGATACCAGCCGAGAGACCAAACAAGCCATATCGGCTCTGCGTTACACACCCGCTGGCGCTTTCGGCTCCTGCCGATACAAGTTGAAGGGGCTTAACGAGAACCGGGGCCAATATGAGCGTTTGATCGAAGTATTCGAGGCCCACAATATCGGCTATTTCCTCTACAACGGAGGGGGAGATTCCGCTGACACCTGCCTTAAAGTATCGCAGTTATCGAAAAATATGGGGTTCCCGATTCAGGCGATCCATATACCCAAGACCGTAGACAATGACTTACCGATGACCGACAACTGCCCTGGGTTTGGGTCCGTTGCAAAGTACGTCGCCATCTCTACACGCGAAGCGAGTTTCGATGTCGCGTCGATGGCGAAGACCTCTACTAAGGTTTTCGTTCTCGAAGTCATGGGTCGACACGCCGGCTGGATCGCAGCGGCTGGGGGCATGGCCGCAGACGGCGACAATGATATACCCATTCTGATCCTGTTCCCGGAAGTTCCGTTCGAGCGGCACCGCTTTATGGCAGCAGTGAAACAAAAGGTAAAAACACACGGTTACTGCTCTGTGGTCGTATCCGAAGGTCTACGTGATCACCAAGGGAGGTTTCTCTCGGACCAAGGATTGCGCGATGCGTTCGGCCACGCCCAACTCGGGGGCGTAGCTTCAGTTATCTCAACGATGGTCAAGGACGATCTGGGTCTTAAATATCACTACGCTATCGCTGACTACCTGCAACGGTCTGCGCGTCATATCGCATCACTGACTGATGTTTCGCAAGCCTATGCCGTGGGCCAAGCTGCGGTGGAACTGGCCCTGCGAGGCAAAAATTCCATTATGCCCAGTATCGTCCGCACGTCGAACAAGCCTTATCGCTGGCGCATCGGTGAAGCCAAATTGAGCCGCGTCGCTAACCGCGAAAAGATGATGCCGGCGAGTTTCATCACACGCGACGGTTTCGGCATTACCCAGCGCTGCCGGACATACCTCGCACCATTGATGAAAGGCGAAGATTATCCACCCTACCGTAACGGTCTACCACGCTACGTCAGACTGAAAAACACGGCTGTGCCGAAAAAACTGAAGACTCCCTTTGCGCTCTGAAATCGCATACGACATTCACTTTCGACAAACGCCCAAACCATTGCACACAGGAGTCCATCGTAGGCTATGGTTTCGATGTGAGCACGAGGCGATAATCGGTAGGTCGATGGCTAGTACTTAACCCTAGCCATCAACGTTGCGGCAATCCCATTGACGAACACGAATGCATTAAATATGGACCCAAAAGTAATTCCGACTCAGGTGTACAGGGTGAAAACTGAACCCTACTACGCTTCGCAGGGGAGCGAGATTGAGCTATTTGAAGCCGCTTACCGTAACCAGATTCCAATTCTCCTAAAGGGGCCGACGGGCTGCGGAAAAACCCGTTTCATGGAACACATGGCTTTCCGTCTTTCCCGACCTTTGGTGACGGTATCCTGTCACGACGACCTGACTGCCTCGGACCTGGTCGGGCGCTTTCTGATCGTCGGGGGGGAAACCCAATGGGTCGACGGCCCGTTAGCTCAAGCAGTGCGCTGCGGTGCATTGTGCTACCTCGACGAAGTGGTTGAGGCACGCAAGGACACCACGGTTGTGATTCATCCCCTTGCCGATGAGCGGCGGGTACTGCCGATTGAAAAGACCGGTGAGTTATTGCGGGCCACCGAGGCTTTTGGGCTGACGATTTCCTATAACCCCGGATATCAGAGCGTATTAAAAGATCTCAAGCCAAGCACGCGGCAGCGCTTTGTCGCCATTGAGTTCGGGTACCCCAGCGCTGAACTCGAAACAGAGATCGTTGTTCGTGAATCCGGCGTGGACGAGAACACCGCCACTTTGCTGGTTAAGTACGCCGCCATGACACGCAATCTGAAGGGGAACGGGTTGGAAGAGGGCGCCAGTACCCGCTTGCTCGTTCATGCCGGCAAACTAATGGTCAGCGGAGTTGACTCACGCATCGCCTGTCAGGGCGCTATTGTAGAATCACTCACCGATGAACCGGAGATGCTCGCTGCACTAAACGAACTCGCCACATCGCTTTTCTGACGCTATCCAGAATGCTGACTACTCGCGAGGCACGATCAACCGCGGTTTACTTGCTTTTGAACGCACTCGGTCGATAGCTCGATTCACTAGTCGGTTGCGCAGCATATATAACAGGCACCATCGTTTGCCGGGAAAATCCATCAAGGCCAACCCCATCAACATCGTGAGAATCCCCTGACCTGGCAATACCAGCATAACAAGGCCGAGCAATAAGAGAATCCAGCCGGCAATATTTCTCGCAAGAGCCCCCATCAGCGGCCGAACCCAGTGTCCTTGGGGACCCACCGCAGGATCGCGCCGAGTAACAAAGTAGTCCGCAGGCATCCGGGTCAGAGCCACGATGACTAAACTGGCGTACAAAAGGGCCAACCCGACCGACCCGATCGTAATCAAAGTAACCATAGCGGGATGTTGTTGAATCCAGCCAAGAACAAGGGACAGGCTAACCATCGGGTTACAAGAGAAATTGTCGGGAGTCGAGTACATCATGCCGTAGCCGCGACACTGCCGCAACGTCGAATCGCTCGCTACCAACCGGAATTACAATGACAGCTTTCCAGTCTTGAACATTTCTGATCCCAAGTTATGAAACGCATCGCAACACCACTAACCAGCGGGCTGATCGAAGAGCGCCTCGATGAAATACTCGACGCGGTTCTTTCCTCGCGCCGAACGGCCACCGAACCTGCACACGCGTTAGCCAAACGCAGTCGCCCTGAGCAGGATTTCATATTTTACTGGCTCGGCGTGATCATCCGCACCAATTCAGAAATGGGGTTCCAATTTGTCAGTCACGCATCGCGGGCATTTGAATTGATGGATTTCGAAGGGGTCGAAGCCTGGATTATCGACGCCATGGACATTTACGACCGGCGCGGCCTTTACCCGGGTAGCGAAGCCTTTTCCAACGCCCAGCCTTTCGCCGCCGAGTATGCGTTGAGGCCCCGTCGAGTTGAGCTCGAACAGATTAATGGGATTCTCAACAGTTATATCTGTGGTCTGTCGGGTCGAAACCTCCATCTGCAAGAGGGTGATGACACCTTCACTGACACAGAAACATTGTTTCTGCCTCCCGAGGTCACACAGTACAGTGGCTCACAACAAAATTTCCTGTTGTATAAGCAACTGCCACCCACCTGTGGGCACAAACTCGCTACGGAACCTTCAAACGAAATGCGCCGGGTGATGCTCTGTTGTCTGAAAAGCTCAATCGTTTTTCCGATCCGGAACAAGCCCGGGCACTGTTCTCAAGACTCGAAGCTCACCGTATCGATGCCTGTGTGCGCCGTGATTTTCCCGGCATGGCGCGTGACCTTCAAGCGCTCACCCTCGATACAAACACAGCGGACAGTAATCTCGATCTGCAACAGGCAATGGTTGCGCTTGAATCGTCAGGCACCACGGTGGAAGACACCCTGCGGTGGGTTGCACAATGCCTTCGCCGGAATGTCGTCGTGCCTGATCCGTTACCTTGGCAGGGCGTGTTGAAACTTGAGCAAGCCGAAGCTGTCCTCGCGATGCGCATCGAACACGAACGGGAAATGCTCAGCGCACGCTTATCCGAAATGCTTGACGAACAGACGGACGAATCGGACGAAGAAGACAAACGGCGATTTCAACTCCACGACCCACAAAACCAAGATAGCGACGAAGCAGTAATGCTTGATCTTGATGGCGAAGCGATTAAATCAACACCAGAAGTAGCGCAACTGTTGACCTCTATTTTGCAAGACTTCCAACACATCCCTCCGGAGTACCTTGCTGCTGCCGGTGCTAGCCGGGCCGACGCATCGCAATTCGTCTCGCCACCTGATAACGATAGCACTCGCAGTTCAGATACTACCGATGCGTCCAACGTCATGCACTACCCTGAATGGGATTTTCGACGACGCCACTATCGCAAGAACTGGTGCGCTTTACGCGAGATAGAGATGCACCCGTCATCGGAACCATTTGTCGAGCAAACGCTCGCCCGCTATCGCGGACTGGTGGTCGCCCTAAGGCGGACGTTCGAAGCCTTGCGCGACGGCAATAAGCGACTGCGCCATCAAATCAGTGGTGACAACATCGACCTAGATGCTCTCATTACCGCTCACGCGGACGCTGCCGCAGGCCATGAGATGTCGGACCAATTATTCACTCAACATCGTCGTATAGACAGGGACATCGCTGTCATGTTCATGGTTGATGTCAGCGGCTCAACCAAGGGCTGGGTTAACGAAGCAGAGCGAGAAAGTCTAGTCCTGTTATGCGAAGCACTTGAAATCCTGGGTGATCGCTACGCGATTTATGGTTTTTCCGGAATGACCCGAAAACGTTGCGAACTGTATCGAATCAAACGGTTCGATGATGATTATGGGGCAGATGTGCGGGCCAGAATTTCTGGAATAAAACCACAGGACTACACGCGGATGGGTGTCATCATCCGCCACCTAACCCGTTTGCTCAATACGGTAGAAGCACGTACCCGTTTGCTGATCACCTTGTCGGACGGCAAACCGGATGACTACGACGGCTATCGGGGCGAATACGGTATCGAGGATACTCGCCAGGCGTTGCTGGAAGCCAAGCACACAGGCGTCCATCCGTTCTGCATTACCATCGACCACAGGGGTCACGATTACCTACCCCACATGTACGGCGCGGTCAACTACACGGTTATCGAAGATGTCCGCCAGTTGCCCGTGCGAGTGTCAGATATCTATCGCAGACTCACAGCTTGATGCATTCGGGAGGGCCGAAAATGAGCATTTTTCAGGCTCCACGATACAATAGTTGACCAACACAAGATGTAGGGCTTAATCTCGCGTTGAAGCCACAACATATTGTGTTTTTAACGCTGAGTCCGCGAAACACAAGGTGGTGGATACCCTGAACGAAATCCGTTATACAGACGTCCACTTTCGCCCCCGGCAAAGGTGACCGGGTAGCAGTACCGCTTACGTTAAGGAACGACGCCACATGAAAATAGCAAATCTCAAACAATCAGAATCGAGCGTCACATCAATTTCCTTCCAGTTGGCTTCCACTGATATCTGGGATAAGAAATACCGGCTTAAGACAAAAGACGGTGAGGTCCTGGATGCCACTATCGACAATACCTTTGAGCGCGTCGCCAGCGCTCTGGCCGGTGTTGAAGACACACCGGAAAAACGCGCCCACTGGCGAGAGGAATTTCTTTGGGCGTTGCGCAACGGCGCGATTCCCGCAGGACGCATTATCTCGAACGCCGGGGCACTGGAACACAAACCGGCAACCAGCACCATCAACTGCACAGTATCAGGTACCGTACCCGATTCGATGAACGGCATTCTTTCGCCTGTCCACGAGGCTGGCCTCACGCTCAAAGCGGGCTGCGGCATTGGTTACGAATTTTCCACCCTGCGACCCAAAGGAGCCTTTGTCAGTGGCGCCGGCGCCTACACCTCTGGCCCGATGTCCTTCATGGATATCTTTGATGCGATGTGCTTTACGGTGTCTTCTGCCGGCGGTCGGCGAGGTGCACAAATGGGCACATTCGACATCACGCACCCGGATATTGAGGATTTTATTACGGCCAAAAGGGAAGATGGACGACTGCGCCAATTCAACCTTTCGTGCCTTATCACCGATGAGTTTATTCATGCAGTGAAGAACAATACCGACTGGAATCTAGTGTTTCCCGCAACTCCAGCGGAACGGGAAGATGGCTCCAGTACCATTGTCTGGCGTGCCTGGCCGGATCACACCGGTTATATCGTCAATGCCGAAGGCAAAGTGGCGTGTCGTATCTACAAAACGATCCCGGCGAAAAAGTTGTGGGACCTGATCATGAGCTCGACATATGACTATGCTGAGCCCGGGTTCGTCCTGATCGATCGCATCAACGAGATGAACAACAACTGGTTTTGCGAAGACATCCGCGCAACCAACCCTTGCGGCGAACAACCGCTACCCCCTTATGGTAGCTGTCTGCTCGGGTCGATTAACCTAACCAAGTTTGTTGAACATCCGTTCACCGATCAATCGAGCTTTAATTGGGAACGGTTTAGCCACGTCGTCGCCGTTTTTTCCCGCATGCTGGATAACGTCGTTGATGTACACGGGTTACCACTGGGTCGCCAAGGTGACGAGATTCTATACAAGCGTCGTCATGGCATGGGGTTTCTCGGCCTCGGCTCGACCTTCGTGATGCTGCAAATGAAGTACGGGGATGAAACTTCCCTCGAGTTCACAGACCGCGTGACGCGAACGATGGCTGAAGTCGGATGGGAAACGGGGATTGAGCTAGCACAGGAAAAAGGTGCGGCGCCAATTATGCTCGACACATTCGAAGTCACAGCAGAGATGTTGCTAAAACGGCCCCAGATGAAGCGCGATGGTTACCAAATCGGGGACAAAGTACGCGGCGCCATATTGATGGCGAAATACAGTCAGTACATGCAGCAGTTCCCCGATGCCCTTACAGATCGCATCGCAAAGCATGGGGTGCGGTATAGCCACCACACATCGATTGCGCCAACAGGCACGATCAGCCTGTCGATTGGCAATAATGCAAGCAATGGTATCGAGCCCTCATTCGCCCATGTCTACAGTCGGAACGTCATCCAGGAAGGTCGAAAAACCAAGGAAAAGATTGATGTTTTTTCCTATGAACTGCTGGCATACCGACAACTCATTGACGCCAATGCCGGTCCCGCTAAGAGCCACGAAAATGCGCTGCCCGATTACTTCCAGACAGCCGACTCGATCACACCGAAGCAGCATGTCGACGTCCAGGCCGCGGCCCAGAAATGGGTGGATTCTTCCATATCCAAGACAGCTAACGTGCCCAGCGGCTTCCCCTTCGAAGATTTCAAAGACATCTACCTCTACGCGCACGCAAAAGGACTTAAGGGTTGCACTACGTTTCGCTTCAACCCGAAGGCCTTTCAAGGTGTGCTGGTCAAGGAAGAAGACCTACAGAACACGCTTTATCGCTTTACACTAGAAAATGGCGAGACGGTCGAAGCCAAAGGTGATGAAGAAATTGAATACGATGGCGAAATTCATACCGCGGCCAATCTGTTCGACGCACTCAAAGAAGGCTATTACGGAAAATTTTAATCCCCCAGATGTCAATAAAAATCGATAAAAAAATAACTGATTATCAAGTCATCAGTGCGTCATCCGATACGCCTGAGGCGGTGGCTGGAACAGCAACATCTAGCGCGCCTGTGATTGCCGGTACCGAGGCAGTGCCTGCCAACGTCGTTCAAATGCATGAGCGAGTCGAACGCCCGGAGAGACTCATTGGCAGCACCTACAAGATAAAAACGCCGCTGTCTGATCACGCTTTGTACGTGACCATTAATGACATCGTGCTAAACCCTGAAACACCGTATGAGAAACGAAGACCCTTCGAGATATTTATCAATTCCAAGAATATGGATCACTTTCAGTGGATCGTGGCGCTGACGCGAATCATCTCCGCGGTTTTTCGAAAAGGCGGCGACGTGATCTTTCTGGTAGAAGAACTACGTAGCGTATTTGATCCCCAGGGGGGGTACTTCAAACCTGGGGGGAAATACACCCCTTCGCTGGTGGCGGAGATCGGTGACGCTATTGAGAGCCACATGAAGATGATCGGCATGATTCCAGATGACCCCCTTGACGAACAACAAAAAAAGATGGTTTTGGAAAAACGTCGCGAATTTTCTGAACGCGTTGGCACAACCGAAAACCCAGATTCTAATGACACACGATTTCCACCCGAGTCTTTACTCTGTCCCAAGTGCAGTACCAAAGCTGTCATTCTTATGGATGGCTGCGATACCTGCCTGAACTGTGGTTATTCCAAGTGCTCCTAGGGCTGCTGGCCTAAACCACACAGGCCAAACAAGCCAACGACGGACCAGTTGCCGCAACGCGGTTGCCGCGGGCAAATCATCATGAGCAAACCCAAGACTTTCGGTTTTGACACTTTAACCTTGCACGCCGGCCAACAACCGGACGCGACAACCGGCGCACGCGCCACTCCGATCTACCAAACCGCGTCCTACGTATTCAAGAGCACCGATCACGCCGCTTCAATATTCAACACCGAACGGACCGGCCATGTGTATTCCCGGATTACCAATCCCACCAATGCCGTGCTCGAAGAGCGTATTGCCGCCCTCGAAGGCGGAGTCGGTGCTATAGCTACTGCCAGTGGGCAAGCCGCTTGCCATTTGGCTATCGCTACGTTGATGGGAGCGAACAGTCATATTGTCGCTTCCCGTTCACTCTATGGCGGTACACACAACTTACTTCAATACACTCTGCCACGGTTTGGGATCGATACGACGTTCGTCGACCCAAGAGACTCCGACGCATTCCGAGACGCCATTCGTGATAACACCCGCCTGATTTTTGGCGAAACACTTGGCAATCCTGGACTCGAGGTATTGGATATCCCGACGATCAGCGACATTGCACATGCACACGGCTTACCGCTGATGGTGGACTCAACATTTACAACACCTTATCTGTGCCAGCCTTTTGAGCTTGGTGCGGATATTATTTTCCATTCGGCCACTAAGTTTTTAAGCGGCCACGGCATTGTGATCGGCGGCCTACTGGTGGATGGTGGCCTGTTTGACTGGGAGTCCTCGACTCGGTTCCCCGTCCTGACAGAGCCTTACTCGGGGTTTCACAACATGCGATTCACCGAGGAATTCGGCCCAGCTGCGTTTATTACTCGGGCACGTAAAGAAGGAGCGCGCGATTTTGGCGCCTGTATGAGCCCAACCACTGCCTTTCACATACTGCAGGGCATGGAGACATTACCGCTTAGAATGGAAAAACACGTTGCCAATACGCGTAAGATCGTGAGTTTCCTCAACGATCACGAGGCTGTGGAGTGGGTCAGTTACCCGGACTTACCGAATCACCCTGATCATGCACTCGCCGCCCGATTGTTGCCGCGGGGCTGCGGTGCGGTCTTCAGTTTTGGCGTTCGCGGGGGCCGCAGTGCTGGCCAGCGATTTATCGACAAAACCGAACTGCTGTCACATCTAGCCAACATTGGTGATGCCAAGTCGCTGGTGATCCATCCCGCCAGCACCACTCACCACCGCATGGATGATGCGGCACTGGAAGCTGCCGGTATTTCCGAAGGCTTAATTCGTTTATCGATTGGACTGGAAGATTCGGACGACTTGATCGAAGACCTGAACCGCGGCCTCCGGGCAGCAGCCAAAGGCTAGCGAGGGTTCCCCATGCGCCTGACTGTCGATGGGCAATCCGTCTTTGTCTACACCGGCAACAGAGAACACATCCACAACCAATCAGCTGTTGTCTTCATACACGGTGCCGGCTTGGATCATACCGTCTGGGTGCTGCCCAGCCGATACTTCTCTCGCCACGGCTTTAATGTCATCGCACCAGACCTGCCGGGCCACGGACGCTCCAGCGGTGTTGGCCTTAACAAAATTGAAACCATGGCAGACTGGATCATCGCTCTGCTTGACGCTAGCGGTGTTGAGCAGGCATCCATCGTTGGCCACAGTATGGGATCGCTGGTCGCGCTGGCCACGGCCGGCAGATACCCTGATCGATGCCGATCCCTCTGCCTGCTCGGTTCATCGATTCCGATGTCAGTTACTGATGAGCTCATGAATAGCGCTCGAAACAACGAACACGCCGCAATCGATATGCTGACCTATTGGGGTTACAGCACACAGGCACAGTTAGGTGGCAATGAGAATCCTGGCCTGTGGATGGTAGGAGGCACACTCCGACTGTGGGAACGAGCGAGGCCTGGTGTTATTCATAGTGGCTTACAGGCTTGCCACACTTACGAGGCAGGCATGGACCACGCTCGAGCAGTCCGTTGCCGAACGCAGTTGATACTCGGTGAACGAGACATTATGACTCCGGTCCGTTATGGGCGCGAACTCGCAGCCAAGATCGAAGGTTCTCAGACCACGATCGTGAAAGGCAGCGCACACAGTTTGATGACTGAACGCCCGGATGAAGTGCTGGATGCGCTAATCACCATCGTTTGAGGAAAAAACTGGAACCGCGCCCGGCGCTGTTGGCGATGATTTCGCACTCGTATTTGATACTTTCTGTCAGAAAATCACAACAATCAAACCGCTACACCCAGTCAGATTCGGCCTATTTTATTTGCCTAATTTCGAGACGTTTAACAAGCATATCTGAGATTCATTCGGGCACAGCCCTTCACCGATCTTTGTTTTTGATCATTAATTGGCAAGAAAAGCCGTTTGAATCAACCCAATAGAAAGCCGCGGTTAAAAAAAGCCCCGCTAATGCGGGGCTTTTCCTTAGTGACTTTAAGTCAACTTACATCATGCCACCCATACCACCCATACCGCCCATACCACCCATGTCACCACCAGGCATTGCCGGTGAGGGGGTATCATCAGGAGCATCGGCGACCATGGCTTCCGTCGTCACCATTAACCCAGCGATTGACGCCGCATTTTGCAGAGCAAGCCGCGTCACTTTGGTGGGATCAAGAATACCCATCTCAATCACATCACCATACTCA
>Ga0066367_1000176_pt1 | contig 12401 bp, 9 predicted proteins | sample Knorr_S7_td_AAIW_FD_77335 | JGI IMG/M metagenome (GOLD analysis project Ga0066367, IMG submission 77335) | Marine microbial communities from Southern Atlantic Ocean transect - Knorr_S7_td_AAIW_ad_750m_LV_A | ecosystem: Environmental > Aquatic > Marine > Oceanic | place: Atlantic Ocean | collected...
AATTACAGAAGATGTTATTGAAGCATGTCATAATGGAATTGTTTCTTGGGAAAGGAATTCCAATATGCAGCCAATTCTTATTCAGGGATATGATGATTATTTTAAAACTAAGGAAAGATGGAAGATTCTTAAAGAATTTTTTAATTCAAAACAAATTGAATATAAAGAAATCCGTTCTCTAAATGGAAGCATCATTTCTAAAATTATAAATTTGATCTATCTGCTTGACTATGCAAGCATATACCATAGCGTAATTTCAGGAATTGATCCTAGCCCTGTATCTGCAATTGATTTTATTAAAGAGCGCCTGAGTAAATGATGCTGATTATTTATCAACTAAGTTTAAAACTAATTTGAAGAATTTGAATATATTGAAAATCACAATAGGAATACCAGCATATAATGAAGAAAAGAATATTGCGTCTATTATCACAAAATTAAAAAAAATCACCGATTCAATTATTGTATGCGATGATGGTTCATCAGATATGACATCTGATATTTCTAAAAATTTAGGTGCTATTGTTATCACCCATAAAAAAAATATGGGTTATGGAGTGGCAATAAATTCAATATTTCAAAAAGCAAAAGAAGTGAATAGTGATTTACTTGTCACATTTGATGCTGATGGTCAACATAGAGTAGAAGATATTGAAAAAGTTGTTGAGCCAATAAAAAATAATATTGCTGATTTAGTAATTGGCTCTAGGTTTTTGGATAACAAAAGTGATGTTCCTAATTATAGAAAAATTGGAATTAAAGTAATTACTCAGGTAACCAATGCGTCAATCAAGAAAAAACTAACAGATTCACAAAGCGGGTTTAGGGCATATAACAAGCAGGTTTTATCACAAATATCACCATCAGATATTGGTATGGGAATTTCAACTGAAATTCTAATTAAATCAAGCTCGAAAGGATTGAGGATTATGGAGGTTCCAATAACAATTCTATATTCAGGTGATACGTCAACTCATAATCCAATTAGTCACGGAACATCTGTTTTGGTCAGTACAATAAAATATACATCAATTGAACATCCACTAAAATTTTATGGCATACCGTCCTTAATCTTTTTAATCATTGGAGGTGCGTTTACGTATTCAGCAATTCAATATTATGTAGAAATTGGTAGATTAAATACTAATTTGACTGTAATTGGAGCTGGAGCAATTTTAATTGGTCTAGTATTACTAATTTCAGCAATATTACTTTATTCTGTAATTAGTGTTGTTCGAGAAAAATAACATCAACCTAGAGTTTTTGTTACTTATAATATTCATATGCACGAGTAGGAAATACTGACAATTTATTAAAAATGCATAAAAATTGTTAAAATTAAGTCATAATATGAAAAAAAAATCTGCTAACCCTAATTTTTTATTTAAAACAAAAGCTGACACATTAAAACAGCTGATAAAACTAGTAAAACAATCAAAAATTGAAAAAATTTATGCATTCACTGTTGAAGAATGGCAAAACTCACGAATTACTATTCTCAAACATGTATCAAATAGTTTCAATAAAAAAATTATAGTCAGAAGTTCTGCAGTAGGAGAAGATTCTATTATCTCATCTGAGGCTGGTTCGTATGAAAGTATATTGAATGTACGCCCTTCATCAAAAAGAGAAATTACTAGTGCAATTAATTCTGTAATATCTTCTTACAGAACCAAAAATAATACTAACCAGCAAAATGAAATTTTAATCCAAAATCAAACTCTAAACGTAGTTATCAGTGGAGTTATTTTTACCAGAACGCCAGATATAGGCTCACCATATTTTGTAATTAATTTTGAAGAAGGAAAGTTAACTACCGGTGTGACCAAGGGAAATATAAACAACATAGTAAAAATATTTAGAAAAACTAATCCTAAATTAATCCCACAAAAATGGTCTCGCCTAATAATTTCAGTTAAAGAAATAGAAAAAATAGTGAATTCGGATAAATTAGATATTGAATTTGGTATCACAAAAAACAATCAAGTGGTTATTTTTCAAGTAAGACCATTAACATCAATTAAGAAAAAATCAAAAAATATTTCTGATCGTGATATTTCTAAAATTGTTTTAAAATCAAAAAAACAATTTAAAAAATTAAATAACCCTGTTCATGTTTCTGGTAATACAACAATTTTTTCTGATATGGCTGATTGGAATCCTGCTGAAATAATTGGAAATAACCCAAATCTACTTGATTATTCACTTTATGATTTTCTAATAATGAGAAATTCATGGTCTGTTGGAAGAGCACATCTAGGATATCAAAATGTTGAATCCTATCGATTAATGAGAAAATTTGGGAGCAAACCCTACGTAGATACACGTGGTAGTTTTAATTCTCTAATACCAAGTAATATTAAGCAAAAATTAAAGAAAAAACTAATTAATTTTTATTTGAAAAAATTAATTAGTAATCCACACCTTCATGATAAAGTTGAATTTGATATTTTATTTACCTGCTACGATTTCACGTTATCAGATAGATTAAATGAATTAAAACTACATGGGTTCTCAAAGTTTGAAATATCAGAAATAGAGCAGGCATTATTAAAATTAACAATAGAAATTATTGAAAAATTTCCTAGAATTTCTTCTAATTGTTTATTTTTAACAGATAAAATGTCTAATAATAGGAAGAAAATTAAATCAAATCTTCAACGTTCTAGAGCTACAAAAAATCTAATTATTTCAGTGGAACAATTACTCAATGATTGTAAAAAATTTGGGGCTATTCCATTCTCAACTATGGCTAGAATATCTTTTATTGGTTCAATTATGCTCAAAAGTCTTCAAAAACAAGGCTATCTGGAAAATTCCTTTATAGAAAATTTTATGAATTCAATATCATCGCCATTATCTGAAATTCAAGATGATATGAACGCTGTAAGTAATAAGAAACTTTCAAAAAAACAATTCCTGAAAAAATATGGTCATTTAAGGCCGGGTACATATGATATAACTGCAAGTAGGTATGACGATCAGGAAAAATTCTTTGATAATGTTAAATTTCTAAAAGTTAAGAAGAAAAATACACAAAACACAAAATCAATTAATTTAGATAAAATATTCTTCGAACATAATTTTAAATCTGATACTTTAAATTTTCTTAATTTTGTTGCGAAATCTCTAGTAAAACGTGAGCAATTAAAATTTGAATTTACAAAAAATTTAAGCTATGCCTTAGAATTAATTGCTGAAATAGGAGCAAAACTAGGCTTTTCAAGAAAAGAAATGGCATGCTTAGACATAAAAGATATTTTAAAATTGAAAAATCACACTCAGTCCCAAATTAAAGATATTTTGACTCGGACAATAAATCAAGAAAAAATCAAAAAAGATCTTAATGATCATGTTGTTTTACCACCATTGATTTTTTCAGAAAACGACTTCGAAATTATTCAATACCACATAGCAATGGCTAATTACATAACTAACAAAAAATTAACTTCTGAAATTATTCATCTCAAATATTTTGATGAAGCGGAGTCTGATCTAAATAACAAAATAGTCTTAATTGAAAATGCAGATCCTGGGTATGATTGGATTTTTACAAAAAATCTATCCGGATTAATTACAAAATATGGCGGTGTCGCTTCTCATATGTCAATACGGTGTGCTGAAGTTGGCTTACCAGCAGCTATTGGTTGCGGTGAGATTTTATTTGAAAAATTACTATTTTCCTCAAAAATTCTTTTAGATTGTGAAAATAAACAAATTACAATTTTAGAATATGATACTATTGATGAAGATATTGAAGCGAAGAAAAAATTGAAATCGTTGGGATATATTAAATGAATGATGGAACAGGAATGACTGTGAAAAAAATGAAAATTGGAATTTCGCAAAGAATTGTCAATGAACAAAATTATGTTGAAAAAAGAGATGCATTAAGTCATGATTGGACAAATTTTTTAGAAGAAATTAATCTTATACCAGTTTTTATTCCAAATAGTCTTTCAGATACAACAAGTTTTCTTGAAAGTTTTGGGTTGAATGGAATGATTCTTTCTGGTGGTGATAATTTAGGTGTTCATCCTGATCGTGATAAAACAGAATTAGAATGTCTAAAATTTGCTATTTCTAAGAAAATACCAGTACTGGGAGTATGTAGAGGTATGCAATTAATCAATAATTTTTTTGGTGGGTCGATTGTTCAAAATGATAGTAATAATCACGTAAGAAATAATCATGCTGTAAAAATTTTAGATTCTAATATTTCTAACATTCTTAAAACAAACTTAATTGTTGTTAATTCGTATCATAATAATTTGATTACTAAAGATGTTTTAGCACCTGAACTAACGTCAATTGCTATTGATGAAACCGATAATTCAATTGAATGTTTGCTGCATGACAAATATCCAATTTTAGGAGTTATGTGGCATCCTGAACGTAATCCGGATGAAAATAATAAAACTATTTTACAATATTTTTTTAAAGAGTTAACACATGTCAGATAATCATTCTAGAGTTATAATTTTAGCTGCGGGTGAAGGTAAAAGATTACATCCTTTAACATTAGATAAACCAAAATGTTTGGTTGAAATTTTTGGGAAAAAAATATTAGAATGGCAGCTTGATGTTTTCAAGCACTTCAATATTGATGATGTATCTATAGTTACAGGATATCTTGCAGAAAAAATAAATTTACAATCTTTGACATATTTCAAAAATCCTCACTATAATACTACTAATATGATTGAAACATTATTTTGTGCAAGGGACAAAATGGAAGGTTCTGTGATTGTTGTATATGGCGATATAATTTTTGAAAAAGATGTATTAAAAAAACTGCTTGAATCCAAAGATGATTATTCTGTAATTGTTGATAAAAATTGGGAGGATTTATGGAAAATTAGATTTAACGAGCCTTTAGATGATGCTGAAAGTTTGATGGTAAACGAAAAAAACTATCTTACAAGTATTGGACAAAAAACATCAGATTTGAAAGAAATTCAAGGACAATATATTGGCCTTATGAAATTTCAGAATAATGGGTTAGAATTTATTAAAAGAAAATACGATGAGGCAAAAATTATATCAAAAAATAGTAAAAACATACTAAATCCAACTTTGGATTTTGAGAAATCATACATGACAGATTTTCTGCAATATCTAATTAAAAATGATGCAAAACTAAAAGCCATCAATATCAAAAATGGTTGGCTTGAACTTGATTCAATAAATGATTATAAAATCTATCAGACTCTTATGGAATCAGGAAATCTTCCTAAATTTTTTAGAATATAATGCAGTAAAAAAAATCACTGGATTAAATTTTCTTTTAAGTAATGAAATAGTCTTTCTTTATAGAATTTAGTTAGTTCGGATTCTTTATCATAAATATTGTTTAATTCTTTGGGGTCAGATTCAAGATCATAAAATTCCCATGTTTTGGGTGTTTGATTATAAATTAACTTTTTTTTATTTTTTCTAATACAGAAAACATTATGTTTTTTTGGAGAGGGCCAAGGTCCGTATAACCCTCCGGTTTCTACAAAAACTTCTCTTTCCTCCATATTTTTATTCCTAATTAGAGGAAACAGGCTTTCTCCTTGAATTTTTTCCTTTTCATTATTAAATTTTGCACTGATAAGTTCAGCGATTGTTGGAAGTAAATCTATTGTTCTGCATTGTTTATCAATTACATCACTATCCATACCTGGAACATGCATGATACAAAAAACATTGATTGTATAATCATACACAAATGTTCCATAGAATTCTTCGCCGTCTTTTTCTCCTAAACTTGTACCATGATCTGAAAAAATAATTAAAACGGTTTTTTCTTTAATATTACAATCTTTTATTGTATTTATAATTAAAGAAATATACTCATCAGTGTCTTGTAAAAAAGATTCATACACACTATTCTTTGTTTTTTTATCATAAGAAAAATTTTTGGAGGATTTTTTTTTGTCAATTATATCTCGAACAAATTTTTTATGAGTTTCAGTATTATGTAAAAAAAGAAAAAATTTATCCTTCTTTGATAAACGTTGAATAAATTCCATATGACGTTGTTGAAAATCTACTGTGTTTTCATCATAAATATTATATTCGTCAAATCCCTGATTAGGTACAACTGAATCATCAATGATATCACAGGATGTGTAAAAACCTGATTTTTGCATGATTTCAGCTAATGTTTCAATTTTATCTTTTCTAAAATTAAACATGTTATAATATGCATTAGCCCCATTTTTTGAAGCATACATTCCTGAAAAAACAGCTGGTAGTGCTGCAAAAGTATATGGCGCAACTGTAAACATTTTTGGGAAATAATAACTTCTTTCTTTTAATAATCTTAATGATGGACAAAGCTCAACTTTATCATTTCTTAATCCATCAAGATTAATTAGTATTACATTGTAATCTGAGGAAGGAGTCATTTCTTAATTATATTTATTCCGACCCATTTAATATTTTTAATTCATTAAAAATTAATTCTGCAACTTTTTGATTACCATCCTTTGAATAATGTCCACCATATTCATTATTATCAGAAAACATTCTATCAATTTCTTTTATGTTAATCATATCCTTTGTAATATCAATGCAAAATAAATTTTCAATTTTTTTTAATTCATTTACAAAGTTATGATAAAAATTAAAATTTTTTTTAATGAATAAAATATCGTCTTTTTGTGGTAAAAATATAAAAACTGGCTTGAAATTCTGTTTTTTCCCATAATTAGCATATTCAACTAAAATCTGTTTTAATAATTCACAGGTTTCATTATCCTGGAATAATTTTACTCTCCAATCTAAATTAATTTTCATAATTATTTTCATAGTATTCCATTCAATATCTGTGCAATCAAAATTATTCTTCTTTCTTTGGTTAATTTTTTGTACCCAATTGATTATACCAAAATTTCTTCTTAAATTTTTTAGAATTGTAATGCAGTATGGAAAACTAATTTTTTCTTTTAAAAATTTATTTTTATAAAAGAAATCATATCTATTAATATCTTCTAGATAATTTTGATATTTTTCAAATTTATCTTTACTGTCAATTATATTCTCTATTAGATTTAAGCTATTATTTTTTAAAATAAATCGCGGTTTAAAACCAAATGTGTTGCCATACTCGTAATAATGCTTCCAGACACTGACAATTCTGCAAATTGTTTCCGGAACTACCCCCATTATCACAATTTTTGTCGGGTGTTTAGGAAATTCTCTTTTTAATCTTAAAAGTGCCTGATCAACTCCATAATTCCCTACTCCAAAATTTATCACGTTGGAATTAGTAAATTCTGATAAGTAATGTACCCAAGTTTCATCATCGTTTACTTGTCTGGAAAAAGTAAATGAATCTCCATAGCATGAAGTATTTGATTCTAAATTATCAAAATTTGGATTTGTTCTGGCGCAAAACTGGTTTATTGTCCAATTTGTTTTTCCAGATTTACCTGTTTCATCATGTGATGTATTAGGTTTTCTTACCCATCCAAGTTCGGGATCAAACCCATGAGATATGAATTTTGATAATCCATGTTTATCCAGTATTGGAGTTTTGTCTTTTTCTACTATTAACCATTGAAAATCTTGGTTTACTTGTAATACTATTCTTCTAACAATAGTTTCAATTATAAAAAAAACCGCTACTGCAATCAAAAAAAAAATAACAAATTCATTCATAATCATACAAATCTAAAATTTTTAATTAATTATTCTTAAAATCCGTGATCACCGGAGCAATGATTTGTTTGTTTATTTTGCGCGCAAGTATAAAAATTTAAACCGTGTTTATCGCTTTCTGCAGTACACCATACATAATTTGGTTGTTTAACATCACTAAAATCTTTAACATCTTTAAGTTCTTGTTCAGCCAAAAATTTAAAAGATGCTCCATTTAAAATTTTGAATTTTCTCTCTTTAATTTTTCCAGTTTCATCATAAAATGTCAAATTTACTTGATGGTTGTCTACATCTGTATTTTCTTTAGAGTCTGCAGTGAGTCCTACAAATGATTCAAATCCCCCTCCTACAACGATTTGACCCCATTTCAAACTTTTTCGCCCTTCTGGGATGAATTTATTAGGATTTTGTAGTACTACGTTAATTGATGATTCTAATTCACCAGCACCAAGAACTAATTGGTGACCCACACGCGTAGGCATTTTACTTGAATTAACTGTTATAACTTTTACACCATATGAGGAAATTATATTTTTATCAATTCCAGATTTTTCTAAAATTGAATTTACATTAATATCAACAAATTCATTGCCAGGGCTGGTTAGTCTACCAATACTTGTATCCTGCAAAAGTTGTTCTCCATTATTAGAATTCGCATAAATGAAAACTTGTAATTCAGAAGGAGACATGATAGGATAAATTCTAATTTTATTATCTAAATCTGAAAAAAATGGATATTGTCTTTCTGATGGTCTATTATCATCCCAATATTCTTCTACTGTAGATGAATCATAATAGCTATGATTTGCACTAAAGACTTCATCTTGTAACCATTGTCCCACTAACAATCTTCCATAGAATAATAATTGATCAGGCTGTTTGGCTTTGATTATCCCTCTTGCATCGTCTGGTAATTCTTTAAACGTGTCTTTAATACTAATTAATTTAGACCCAAATCTAGGAATTTGTAATTGTTTTACAGCTTGATATTTCTGTTGAGAGTTCATAATATCTATTTCTAAAGAACTATTACAATCAACTGGACCAGCAGTAAAAAGAAGACGCGTATCTATATTTTTATTAACAATTAGATCAACAGATGACTCCATTACCTGATTAGAATTTATATCGTCATTTTCAAAAATATCGTTTAAGACACGATTGAATGAGTGGACTTGATTCAGAAATTTTTCATTTCTATGATTAATCATGACCGCCGGAAAGGGGATGAAAAGATTATCCACGGAAAAAAATTCGACGATATAATTTGAGACAGGTTCGTCAGCAATTCCAGTTAAAGTAAATGTATAGACTTTTGGCTCATCTATATGATATAGTTTTGATTCAATTTTTTTACCGTCCATATTAATTGGCGTTATCACACAAGCTATTTTTTTATGATTCCGTTTTATAAGAAAATGATTTAGGAAGCTTATTTCTGCAATAGAACCATCCAATTCAGGTACCATTAATGATGATCTATGTACAGAATTGACATTAGGATCTTTGTGATATTGTTTTCTGGTTGCTTCAACCTGCTTGAATTTTTTCAACTTCTACTTGATCCCTTTTCTTTTGAAATTTAAATCTAGAGCATAATTACTACTAAAGGCATTCTTTCAGTCTATAAGCCATGATAAGTGAATACTAAATAGATGTCGAGGAGGACATTCAATTAATGAAGCAAATAAAATTGTTTGATCCTGTTATTGATCAACGCGAGGTAAAAAAAGTAGTTAAAACACTAAAGAGTGGTTTTTGGGCATCAGGATCTGGTGGTGGGCAAGTACATGAATTTGAAAAAAAATTCAAGAAATTCGTTAATTCAAAATCCTGTGTTTCTGTTAATTGTGGAACTGCAGCGTTACACCTTGCTGCAACACTATGTGACATTAAAGGAAAAGAAGTTATTTTACCATCTTTATCATTTGTGAGTACTGCACATGCAATAATGTATAATGGCGGAACACCAGTTTTTGTAGATGTTGATCCCCATACATTATGTATTGATCCGGTAGAAATAAAGAAAAAAATATCCAAGAGAACTAGATGTATAATACCTGTTCATTTTGGTGGAATGCCTGCAGATATTAAAAGAATTAAAAAATTATCAAATTCCAATATTATGATCATTGAAGATGCTGCACATGCATGTGGTTCAGAATTTAATGGAAAGAAGATTGGGAGTCATAGTGACTTGGTATGTTTTAGTTTTCACCCAGTAAAAAATTTAGCAATGCCTACAGGAGGGTTAATTTCGATTAATAATACTAATTATAAAAAAATGACAGATAATTTGAAATCTGGACGCTGGTGTGGAATTTCAAATAGAAAGTATACAGATTATGATGTAAACAAAATTGGTTGGAATTTTTATATGAATGAATTTTCTGCTGCTATTGGTTTAGCACAACTTGAAAAAATTCAAAAAATGAATAATAAGAGAAAAAGTATTGCAAAAATTTATGAGAAAGAGCTAAATGTATCAAGGAAAATTCCATTTACAAAAATGTGTGTATATCACCTATACTGGATTTGTGTGAAAAATAGAAAATTTTTTAGAAAAAAACTTTTAGAAAAAGGAATTGAGACTGGAACTCATTACAAACCAATTCATCAAATGTCACTATATAAAAAATCGATCAAACTTCCAATAACTGAAAAAATTGCCAAAGAGATTGTTACAGTTCCTATTCATCCAAATTTGACTCAGTCTCAAATTGATTATATTGTAAAAATAATTAATAAATTTTCATAGATAAAAAACTTCAGACCAGAAATGAATAGCAGAATTATTTTTCCACTCTAATATTTTTGATGTCAATGATTGTATTATAGACAGTTATTATATTGTATATTTTAAACAATTAATTCTAAAATTTTCTTACATATTCGATTTGGTCCTTTCAAATCAAACAATTTTGATTTTTTAATTTTTAATTTTTGTTTTTGAGTTAACTTTGAAATAATTTTTTCACTCACTTTTGAATAATTGATATTATCATATTTCCCAAGATACTCAAACCAACCATATTGCTTTATTCGTTTAGCAGAAAAATGATTTTCAAAACTATGAGAGATAACTAATGTAGGAATATTAAGAGCTGCCGCTTCATACACTGTAATTCCAAAAGAAATTATTCCAAATTGACATTTTGCAATTATTTCATGTAAGTTTTGTGGGTTATCAACTAAAATGAATCTTTTATCATTTTGTAAAATACGGTGAATTTTTTTACTATTTGAATAAAATTTTCCTAAAATAATAAATGCCGAAAAATCTAGTTTAGTTTTTTTTAATGGTTTAATGATACGACTAGTAATATCATATTTATCACTACCACCCATTGAAATGAATATTGTATTTTTTAATTTACTTGTTTTTATTTTTTTAAAATTTGGATTTAAAATAATATATTTTGAACCAATTAAACAATTGGCAGGAGGATTAAGAAATTGTTCTTTAACACCTGGTAATACTACCAAATCAGTATACTTGGTAGAATTTTGATTATCGATTAAAACAATTTTTACTTTATTTTTTAAAAATTTAAAATTAATAATTTCCTTTTTTTTCGAGTCTATAATTAAAATTTTAATTTTTAATTTTTTTATTAGTGCGGAAATTAGTGTTTTATTTTTTAATTGATTTATTAAAATTGATTTATATCCATAATCTTTAATTAATAATTCCGTAGATTTTGAAGAAATAAAAAATATTGGATTATGACCATTTTTTGATAGCACTTTTGCGATTGATAAACATCGATTAACGTTACCTAAACCATACCGTTTTCCAGAATCCACTACTAATGCAAGGTTCAAACTACGTTTTTAATTATGATTCGTTATAATAGTTTGACGTAGAAATTATTTCTCATTTTATGAATTTTTCGTAAATTTAATTTTAATAGTAATCTTTATAGAATAAGTTAACTCAAAAACAAAAATTGAAAGCAATTTTTTTTGATAAAACTAAACCAAAAGAGGGATTTACGTTATTAGTTTCAAAAGATAATTCTTACCTTAATGATCTTGAGGTAGGACGATTAAGATTAGGAAACAACGGTGATCATTTTTCTGGTGAAACACAAAATGAAGAATTGTTGTTAGAAATCTTAATTGGTTCATGTGATATTACTACAACTCTCCATGGTGATGTGAAAAAATTTGCTAATCTTGGAAATAGAAAAAGTGTTTTCGATAGTAAACCTGATTCAATTTTAATTGGACCGCATACTACTTTTCATATTACTTGTACAAGTGAATCTACTGATATCTTAATGCCTAAAGTTGTATTACATGAAGAATCATCGGGATATAATCCGGTAGTAATCAAATCAAACAATGTTCAAGTCTATGAGATTGGGCAAGGAAATTACAAAAGAACAGTTAGAGTGATTTTAGGAGGAAATGGTCCTGCAAAAAGATTGAGAGGAGGTGAGACAATAAATGATAAAGGTCAATGGTCTTCTTGGCCAAGACATTCATTTGATGATCATCCTGAACTTGCTAAAGAATTCGAAGAATTCTTTTTGTATTTTACTAATCCAAAGGATGGTTATGCACTGCAAAGAGCTGATGGAACATTCTCCGATGGTGAATTTAGAGAACAAACACAATTAGTTAGAAATGGTGACTATGCTATTCTTCCTTTAGGAGATCATCCTATTGTTGCAGCTCCAGACACAAAGGTTCTTTATGTCTGGTTTTATATCAGTCCGATTCCAAAAATTTATCCAAAATGGGCT
>Ga0066367_1000183_pt1 | contig 12284 bp, 12 predicted proteins | sample Knorr_S7_td_AAIW_FD_77335 | JGI IMG/M metagenome (GOLD analysis project Ga0066367, IMG submission 77335) | Marine microbial communities from Southern Atlantic Ocean transect - Knorr_S7_td_AAIW_ad_750m_LV_A | ecosystem: Environmental > Aquatic > Marine > Oceanic | place: Atlantic Ocean...
ACTTGGCTGCGGCCACCACTTCTCTGACTTGCTCCACGGTCTCACAGTAGGGGGCCAGCACGCCATGGGCGCCAGCGTCCATGGCCATGGTCACGTAGTGAGAGTCGGGGATGGGGATACGGACGATGGGGACGACCCCGCTGGTGTTCATCATGAGCAGGAAGTCGCCCAACTCACCGCGGCTGCGGTAGTTGTGCTCGGTGTCGATGACCACGTAGTCCAGTCCCACGCTGTCGAGGATGGGTATCCACTTGGGGTTCCGGGCGATGGAGATCATGGTGCCAAACACCCGCCCACCCGACTTCAAAATTGCTTTTAGTTCTGCTCCGTTCATGTTTTCTCCTTTTATATACGTAGGGGCATCCCGATTCAATCGCGGATGCCCCTACGTTGGTACTAGAATAATTTTCTCTATTGGTTGGGGTTCATTAGGTTTTGGCAGAGGCGGGCGGTGGCCATCAGGTCCGGCACCACCACGTACTCGTTCACGGTGTGCATGTCGTTGGTGGCCATGCCTACCACGATGCAATCGATGCCGTTCAGCCGCATCTGGTTGGCGTCGGTGCCGCCGCCCGAGGGCTTGATGTCCGGCGCCAGCTTCATATCCTTCAGCATATCGGTGACCATGCGCACCACCGGCTCGTTGGGGTCCAGCGTGTACATCTGGAAGAGCATCTCCATCTCTTCCTTGATGATGGCTTCGGTGTACTTGGCGCGGGCCTTATTCAGCGCCTCGGTCACCTGCAGTCCCAGCAGGTCTACGGTCTCGGTGTTCCGGCTGCGGAACTCACCGCCAAATGTCACTTCCACGGGCACTGCGTTACGCACCGTCCCACCGGATATCAGGCCCACGTTGAAGGTGGACTCCTCGTCTAGACGTCCATTGGGCAGGTCGCCGATGATCTCGCTGGCGATGCGGATAGCTGAGATGCCCTTCTCCGGTTCCACGCCGGCGTGGGCGCCCCGGCCGGTCACGGTGATGTCGAAGGCCATGTAGGTGGGGCTGGAGCCGGTGATGGTGTTCACCGGGCCGTTGCCGTCGAAGACCACCGCCTCTTTGCAGTGGATCAGGGAGTAGTCCAAATTGGCCGCGCCGATCAGGCCGATTTCCTCGCCCCGGGTGAAAACGACCTGTACCGTACGTCGGGGAGAGTCGTCTTCCTTGGCCGACTCCAACGCCTCCATGATGGCGGCCACCCCGGCTTTGCAGTCGCCGCCTAGGATTGTCGTACCGTCAGAGCGGATGATATCGCCGTCGACTTGGGGTTTGATGCTCCGTCCCGGCTCCACGGTGTCCATGTGGGCTGAGAGCATCAACGGGTTGTCGCCGTCTTCGGAGGCGATGAGGTTGCCGTGGGCGTCCCTGGCAACGCTGAAGCCCAAAGATTCCAGGCGCTCGGTCAGGTGCCGGGCCACGTCTTCTTCTTCGTCCGACGGGCTGTCGATCTTCACAAGCTCACAGAATGCGTTGACCAAGCGTTCCTGGTTAATCATCGGCTCTCTCTATCCCCACGTCTGATATTGGTCTCTTTTAGGCTCCGAGTATTATACATTATGTCAGGAAGGGACCAGCATGGATTCCGGTCGATTTGACGGAATCGTCACCTGGCGGCGATGGTCAGGCCCGCCATCACCGCCAGCGACGCCACCACCACCGACAGGTTGTCATCCCGGACCATTCGGATGCAGGGGCTGTAGTATTCGGTCCCGGCAGCGGTGGCGGCCGCCGCAGCAGCGGTCGAAAGAACATAGCCGAGACCAAACAAACCCCCAGCATCGCTGCCGAGGGCCATCTTACCGCAGGCCGCCTGCGCCAGATAAACATGTCCCGCGGGGCCCGATCCGGGTGGCGCGGACCGTCTCAAGGGCCGGCTAGTGCAAACCCCGAGGCACTTGGAATGGCGCTCATTCGTCAGGACCCACTTGGGAGATGACACCAAGGTTTCCAGCGCCGGTGGCTTCGTGGGTGAGTTGTCCGGCGCTGGGGTTGTGATCGTTCTGGATAGTTTGGTTACAAAAGGGCAGTTGAACCGGATCCGTTCCGCCTTTCCATCCACCATCAACCGGATAACGCCGACCAACTCGCCAATGAGACGCGTCGCCTGGGTGTTGGACGTACCGGCCCAGCGGATCTGGGACGCGGCAGAGAAAGACGAACTAACCAAACTGGCGAACGATGTTGAGCAATGGGCCCTTGATGTTTCCTCAGTGGTGGACTATGTGGCCCAGAGCAGTACCCTGGCCCACGAGCATGGGGAATGGGACGCGGCCCTTCGTTGTATCCGCCGCGCGCTGTGGACGGAAGGCGGCAAGAAGAATGGCTATCTCTACCGTTTGGCCACGAACTGCTCATTCTCCTTGGGAGATCGGCCCAGCGCCTTAAGGTACGCCTCAAAGGGCGTCAAGATCAGCCGTGATGAGCTGGGCAGCGGGTTCGTCAGGTCCATGTGCCAGGAAGCAGACGCCTACCTGTACCTTGGCGACCCGGTCCGGGCGTGGGACCTATATACCGCCGCCGCGAAAGCGTCCCCCGGCCACCCTCTGCCCCGGTACTACCGGGGACAGGGTTTGCTCCTATTGACCAAATTGCTAGACCTGTACCAAAGAGACTCAGTTGAATACGGCAAGCCGTCCAACCTCTCTAAAGAAGTGATGGATGAGTTGGTAACCGGAGCCATGAACGATCTGACGGTGCCTGCCGACCTGCTGGACCACTGGGGCCTAATCTCCGAGTCCTACCAATACCGGAATTCCTACCTGGTCCCCACGCTGATGGGACAGGGGTTGGGGTATCTCTTGAACCGCGCTCCCGGGCCCACGGCCAGCCGTCTGCAATCCGCCAGGAAGCCGTTTCCCAAGGACGACCTCTTCTGCCGGGAATACATCTTCGCCAAGTGTTGGCATCGGGGCCTGCAACGGAAGTATGGAGAGTTGCTAACCGGAGACGCTTGGGAGCCGCTGCGAGTGCGTCTTCGCCGGGAATTTGGCGGAAGATAGGCTTGCACCGAGACAGTAGGTCACGGCGATAATGCGATCAGCGCCAACCCGGCAACTACGAAACCGGACCCGAGCAATCTCCCAAGGCCAAACGGCTCCTTGAGCAGGAAGACGCCCAGCATCACTCCAATCACAATGCCAACTTCCCGTGCCGGGGCAACGTAGCTCACCTGGGAGAGCGAGAAGGCGGTCAGCACCAGGCCGTAGGCAGCGAAGGTCAACAACCCACCGATGGTGATGGGAACAGCATGGGCCCGCCATTCTGTCCGCACCGACTTGACGCCTTTGTGAAAAAGAACGTAGGGCGCCAACATGGTGGCCGTTCCGATAGTCAAAAAATACATGTAGAGTAACGGCTGAACATGGCCGACTCCCTCTTTATCGACGATGGAATAGGCGGCTATTGTCAGTCCGGTGAGCACTGCGTAACGCATTCCGGCTGATTTGAGGAACAGCAGGGGACTTCTTAGCACTTGATGGAAATTGCCCCACCATGAGATTGTGTATATCCCGCCGATGATAGCGGCGATTCCGACGATGGCCAGCGGCTCAATCTTCTCATTCAAGAAGACCACTGCCAGCACCGGAACCAGCATCGGTCCCATGCCCCGGGCCACCGGATAGACCAGGGACAGGTCTCCCTGAACGTAGCCCCTGGCCAACAGGTTGAAGTACAAGACGTGAAGGACGATAGTAGCCAGGATGAACCAAAGACCGGTCACATCCACCGAGTTGTAAAAAAGCAGCACCACCCCCAACGGCGCCAGCAGAACAGTCGCCACCGACAACAAGCACCAGGCGAACACCTCGGGGTCATCGGCCCGCTTCAGCAACAAGTTCCAGGAGGCGTGGGCTACCGCGGCTAGCAGCACCAAGATCAGGGAAACGGCGGTCATGGGCCGGAGTATAGCATCGGGCCCACCGGTTTCTGTCGGTTCACAAGCCAAGACATCCCTCGGAGAAAAGCGTGGCAGATAATCACATAAAACAATTGGCGGCACTCACAGACGAGATCGTGGCCTGCCGGATGTGCACCCGTTTAGTTGATTGGCGGGAGAAGATCGGCGACGAAAAACGGGCGTCATACCGGGACTGGGACTACTGGGCCAAGCCCGTCCCTAGTTTTGGTGACCCGGACGCGTCCCTGGTATTGCTGGGCCTGGCCCCGGCGGCCCACGGCGGCAACCGGACGGGGCGGGTGTTCACCGGAGACCCTTCAGCCTCATTCTTGACTGCCGCCATGCACCAGGCCGGTCTGGCCAACCAACCAACCTCGGAGCACCGGGATGACGGGCTGGCCCTAACCGGGGCCTACGTGTGCGCGGCTGTGCGGTGCGTTCCTCCGGGCGACAAGCCCACCACCGAGGAACAGCGTGCGTGCCTGCCCTACCTGGTCCGTGAACTCCGAACGCTGCCCAACCTGAAGGTGATCCTGGCCCTGGGCCACATCGCATTCCGAGCCGCATTGCAAACGTTGAGCGACATGGGGTCAGAAAAGGTGCGGGGTAAATTCCTCCACGGCGAGATCTACCGGTTCGGGCCGTCGCTGCCAATGATGGTCGCCTCCTACCATCCCAGCCCGCGCAACACCAACACCGGCGTTCTGTCCATGGACGCTCTGGTGAAGGTCCTCAAGCAAGCCAAAGACCTGAGTTTGAGCTGAGTCCGGACCGTGCCTCCCGCCTTGGTCACCGTTTGGTTCGATTACGCCTGTCCCCACTCGTACCACGGCCTAAGCCAACTCGAAGAACTGGCGTCCGTTCTGGGTTTCGAGATAGACCGTAGACCGTTTTTGGTGCGGGCCGATTCCCTGGAGATATCCGAGCGCCCAAGCGGTCCGTCGGATATGGCAGACGGGTCCCGGCGGCAACCCCTCTACCAACCTGGCCACGGAATTGGGACTGAACCGGCATCCAACCGATCCGTCAGCACCTTGGCTGTCCATGCGACGACGGCCTACGCCAAAGATCGAGGCCTGGATGGCGCGTTCTATTGGGCGGCTTCAAAAGAGTATTGGGAGCAGGGCACCGATTTGGGAAACCTTTATACGTTGCGCCGGCTGTCTATCGCCACCGGGCTGGACTGGGACGAATTGTGGCCAGATCTGGAATCCGGGCGCTACCACAACATGGTGTTGGCCCAGCACGAGAAAGCTCTAAAGGCCGGGGTTACCCGGACGCCGTCATTCCAGATCGGCGGGAGGCTGCACTCCGGGCCCATCGGCGGCGAGGAACTACAGGCGGCAATCGCAGCGTCTATCACCCGGGCCTGATGCCTCAGCCTTCGAACCTCGTCCCGCAACTGTCATTCTGAGGAGTGCCGTAGACCGACAGGGAATCTCATTGCTTTGGTCAAGCCCTGTTCCACCACTGCAAGGAGACCCCTCTCATTCAGCGAAAGGATCGAGGGGACAGACTACGTAGGCTTCCGAAGGATGGAACTCAGGGATCCCTAGAAAAAGTTGCTCACGTTCTTGGCCAGCAGCACCGTCTGGTCCAGGACGATTTCCCGTGAAGCGACGCGCAACTGACCGTTGACCCGTCTCAGCATATCCTGCCGGCTGCCAACATAGAAGTCCTGCTCGGTCTCGGCGCGGGTCCGGTACATAAAAAAGTTGGAGTACGCCCGCAGCTCGTCCGGGGAATCGCCGGCCTCGACCTCGATGTTGGTGATGATGTGGCGGGTGCGAGACGGCGGGTCCTCGGCCCAGGCCATACCGGAATCCAGCCGGTCGACCCGGCGGGTCAGCGAGTCTTTGTCCTCGTCCATCAAAGCCAAATCACTTTCCGACGAGACCTCGGATTCTTCGTACCGGGAGCCGTCCAAGATCGATATGGCCTTGCTGTTCACGGGATATCGGTTGGACCGTATGGGCATCCAGTACCGCAGATCGTCGGTCAACAGTTCCAGCCACTGGTGGAACTGCCGGTTGTCCAGCAACCTGGCTTCTTTGTACAGGAACTGCTCGACTTCCCTGATAATTTCGTCTCGCATTCAGAATCGCCCTCGATGTCAAAGTAAGCGGCTAAAGATTCGCCCAGCTATCAGCCTGCATCATGTCGGCCCACCGCCCGTAGAATTGGCGGTGGTTACTGTCGCTATAGCGGGCGTCGCTGGCCCAAGCCTTTATCTCATCGTCGAACCCGTCATGTCCCAGGCCCATGGAGTAGTTCAACTGACGCCGTCGGGAGACTACGCCCCGGCCGGTGTTGGTGCATTGCTGCCAGTTGTCCATATCGTCTTGCTCGAATGTGCCCGACGGTCCGAAGCCCCGTATGGCGGCCAGCCGATGTTCCTCTTTGACTTCCGGCGGGGCCGATTTGTCCACATAGGCCCACGACCAGATCTCGATCTTGTCCGGCCCCTTGGGCTGCCAGACCCGGAAAGCACGCGAACTGCCCCGGAGGAACGAGAAGTTTGGAAACAATGTGCCGACTATGGGATTAATAACGCCGTATCGCGGGCCCAACCGCTTGGCTACGTCCTTCCGAATATCCGCCTCATACTTTTGGATGGCGGGCATCGGCGGATCTGGGGAGTCTTCCGGCCGCACGGTGATCAGACAGTGGCCGTTCCCTGGGGAGACCATCCGGCCGCCGGTGCTGGGCGAAGCGGTGACGCCGACGCTGAAGTTGGCCTGCACTGCCGAGATGTGGGACCAGGGAACATGGTAAGCGTCGCCGCCAAAGTTCTCGGCGGGGAGCTTCCAGTTGCAGGGCGCCACCCATTTGTGGACCCCGCCTACCACCTCTACGCCGCCTTCGCAGCGGTCGAAAAAGGTGTCCAGATACCATGCCGTCTCGCCCAGATATTCTTTAAGAGACGGTGCGTTTTTATCGAATGTGGCGAAGATCAGCCCCTTATAATCGTCCAGTTGAGCCACGGGCGTTAGGCCCCATTTACTCTGGTCCAACTCGCCGAAATAGGCGTCTTTGGAATTCGGCACGGCCTGGAGAGCGCCGTCATTGCTGTAGCCCCAGCCGTGGTAGGAGCAGATGAAATTGGCCGCGTTGCCCGACTCCGCGCGGCAGAGTCGGTTGCCTCGGTGGGAGCAGATGTTCAAGAAAGCGTTAATCTTACCTTGCCGGTCGCGAACCACCAGCACCGGGTCCTCCCCCATGTAGGTGGTGAAGAAGTCTCCCGGATCGGGGATCTGGGTCTCGTGGCAGAGGAAGAGCCAGCAGCGGGCGAAGATCTGCTCCAGCTCTTGTTCATATATGTCGTTTTCTATGAAGACTCGTGGGCTGATCAAGCCACGTTGGGTGTCCACCAGTTGTTTCACGTCCAAAACCATTTCGCGCCTCCTTGGAGTCCTTAGGGCAGGTTCATTGGCCAGGCTCGTTTGCAGCTTTAAGACCGACTAGTAGACGGGGTTGCGGGGTGTATACCACATGGCCCATAAGGGGTCAAGTTGGGCTCCGTGCTTCGCCGAATCGGTATCAGCGCCGCATCCACCTGAGGTTGGAGCCGGCGTCCACGCTGAGTATCGTGCCGGTGATCGCTCTGGCGTCGGTGCGGGATGAGAGATACACGTAGGCGCCCGCCAGGTCCTCGGGCAGCATGGCCATCTCCATGGGGTTGTTATTACTCAGCCGCTGGTCGAAACCCGGCTGGGCGAATTGAGACTCACCAGCCTGGTCCATGGCCTCCAAGCCGCGCAGGTCGGTCATCACCCCGCCGGGAGCCACGGCGTTTACCCGCACTTGAGGCGCAGACTCCACCGCCAATTGCCGCACCAGACCAACCACCGCGTGCTTGGAGGCGGTGTAGATGGTCCCGCCGCCCAAGGAATTCAGACCTGCCCCCGAGGCGGTAAAGGTCATCGAGCCCTGAGTTTTGATCAGTTCGGCTAGGGCGGCTTTGGCGCCCAGGAAACAGCCTTTCACGTTGACGGCAAACAGCTCGTCGAAGGCGGATTCCAGTATCTCGTCGTCGATCTCATCCAGTCTCCGGAAGCGGTCGAATACTCCGGCGTTGGCGATGAAGATGTCCAGTTTCCCGAAGGCGCTGACTGCTTCGGAGACCGCCCGCTGGTTGTCGGCCAGCCGGGTGACGTCGCCCTGGACGGCTTTCACGGAGCCATCGAACTCAGACTCTAGTTCCTTCACCCTCTCTGGCATCCTTTCCAGGACCATAACCTTGGCCCCTTCCGCGACGAACCGCTTGACGATGCCAAGTCCGATGCCGGAACCGCCCCCAGTTACCAGAGCAACTTGGTCTTCTAGTGCGGGCATCTCTCTTCTCCAATCCCTGCAAGTTGACGGCAATGATACACGAAGGAGAAAGCGCCGCTCTCACATACATGCAAACAGTCTCAAGTGTTACGATATTCGTTGTATCAAACACGGATTCGGGCGGGAGACATAGCACTTCATGAGTAGCGCAAACACCGGACTGTCATTCACGGCGCGGTTGGCCCATTGGAGCGCCGTTCACCGCTGGATAATCCTGCTTGCCACGGTCATCGTGATCGTGCTGGCGGTGTTCTCTATCATCGCCGTTGGTACGGAAACAAGGGACGACGACAGCGGTGTGGGAGAGTCCGGAAAGGGCTCGGCATTGCTGAACGAACGGTTCGCGGCGGATCCCTCCGCCACCCAGCCCGCCAGGCGAACCCGACGTGAGGGCGTCATATTCAGCAACCCGTCCTTGGACGCCAATGACCCTCGGTTCGTCGAGACCGTGGAATCGGCCATGCAATCGTTCAGGGACCTGCCCCAGGTGATCGCTGCCGTCAGCTATTTCGACACACAAGACGCCAGCATGTTCGCCGACGATGGGAACGCCGTCTTGGCCTCGGTCACACTCCAGAACCCCGAAGACCCAGCCGGACGGATCGATATTGAGCCGTTCGTCGATACGGTTCGGCAGGCCTCGAACCAGGCTGTCGGGTTCGAGATCGGGGTCGTCAGTTTCCGGATACTGGACGATGAGTTGGATGAGATCCTGACGGAAGACTTCAACCGCATCCTGATCTATTCCCTGGTCATCGGCCTAGTGATTTTGGTCCTGGCGTTCCGGGCGCTTGTCGCAGCGGTGATACCTCTGGCGATGGCCGTCGGCTCCATCTTCACCGCCATCGGTATCGCCGCCCTGGTCAGCCAGGTCTATCCGCTAGTGGAGCTGTACGCCGAGATGATTCTGCTCATGGGTCTGGCCGTCGGCATCGACTATTCTCTGTTCATAGTCAGCCGTTTCCGGACGGAACGCTCAGCGGGCCGGGACAAGATCGAAGCCATCACCGTGGCCGCCAACACCACCGGAAGGGCGGTCTTCTATGCCGGTATCACCGTTATTCTGTCCCTGGCGGGACTGATGCTCACCAGGGATTTCACGTTCATCTCCCTGGCCGCGGGGGCGATCATAGTGGTGTTCGTGGCTGTAATCGCGTCACTGACGCTGCTGCCGAGCCTGCTTTCATTGCTGGGAGACAGCGTGAACCGGCTGCGGATACCCATCCTGGGCCGGGAATCGGACCAGGGCGGCATCTGGTCGACCATTACCGGTTGGGTGATGGCCCGGCCGGTTCCCCTGGCCAGCCTGACTGTGGCGGGATTGGTTGCATTGACGATACCGTTCTTTTCCATGAACTTGGGATTCAACGCCGGCGCCGACGCCCTCCCCGATGCCCTGGAAGGCAAACGGGCGTTGGAGTTGCTGGAGGACCATTTCTCCAGCAGCCTGATCGTCCCGGCCAAGGTTATCGTGGACGCCCCCGACGTCAACACTCCCGAGATTCGAGCGGCATTGGCTGCCCTGATCGAAACGGTTGGAAATAACGACGCGTTCCTGGGACCCTTCGATACGGCCACCGATAGGGCGGGGACCGTCACCCGCATCAATGTCCCGCTCGCGGGCAACATCGACGATGATCAGTCGGAAGACGCGGTGCGGTTGCTCCGGGAGCAGATCGTCCCCGAGGCGTTTGCCGGTCTGAACGTCCAGTTCTTCGTGGCCGGAGATACGGCAGAAGGCATAGATTTCCGGGACAGGATGTTCAGCTCGGCGTACTACGTTTTCGCCTTTGTTTTGGGGCTATCGTTCTTGCTGTTGTTGGTGATGTTCCGATCCATCGTGATCCCCATCAAGGCGCTGGTGCTGAACCTGCTGTCGGTGGGGGCGGTCTACGGCGTCCTGGTGATGGTCTTCCAGTGGGGCTGGGGCATCAGCATCCTTGGCTCCGAGGAGACCGGCATCATCGAAACTTGGCTGCCTTTGTTTTTATTCGGCATCCTTTTCGGCCTGTCCATGGACTACCACATGCTGCTGCTCAACCGGATCAAGGAAGAATATGACAAACACGGCCAGAACGAACTGGCGGTGGCCACAGGCATCCGCTTGACGGCCGGTCAAATCACCAGCGCGGCGTCAGTGATGGTTGGAGTGTTCGCCGCCTTCGCTACCAGCCGGATCTTAGGCCTGCAGCAATTCGGCCTGGGGTTGGCGGTGGCCGTGCTCATCGACGCCACGGTTATCCGGGTAATCTTGCTGCCGGCCAGCATGAAGCTCCTGGGCCGTTGGAACTGGTACCTGCCAGGATGGCTGGAGTGGCTGCCGCAGGTCACGCCGGTGGACAAGTCTCCGTCGCCTGTCCCCGCTCCCGGCAACGACTGACCGCAATTCCGAGGCGGTCAGCCGCCGACGAACCGCCGGCCGAAACCCGCGGCTAATGCCGGGTTACCATCGAAGGTCAGACGGCCTTCGGCTAATTCGTCCATGGCTTTGAGCCTACCATACATGACCAACACATAGGTCTCGCCGTCGCACTGGAATGTCACGTCGGGCTCTTCACTCCCCGCCGGGCCAACCTCCGCCCCGCCGGCGGATATGACGATGTCCCGTCTGCCGGCGGCCGGGCCTTCAATAACGAAGCGGTGGGTGACCGGTTGCAACAGCGATGGGTCGGGACGAAAGGCGCGCCTGGCGGCCCGGTCGACCCCATCGATCAACACCTCAACGGCGTCGTCTGATAGATGAAATGCATCGTCCAGGACCGACCTGATGTCCCAGGTGTGCATGGTCAGCTCGGCGATGCGCTGATCCAGCAGGGTGCGCACCGCCTCCGGTCCAGGCGGCCAGTAGCACAGCATGTCCCAGTCATTGGGGCCAGCACTGTTGAAGACTTCGACAGTCTCGGCGAGACGTTGGTTCAGATAGGCCACCAACCCCTCGCCTTGATGCTCCCGGGTCGCCAATGCTCTCTCGGAAATATTCTTGGCGAACTGGTCTTCGTCGAAATCGGCGACCGGGGGTGCGCTGTCTGGCGGAGAGTAGTCCCCCTGCAGCCCCCGCCTCACCCGGGATGCGTGGTCCTGCCCGGCCAGATGACCCATCACGTCGGCAACCGACCAGTCTACGCAAGCGCTGGGCATTTGAAGTTCCTCTGAGGATAAGGAAGCGAAGTATTCGTTCGCCGCGCAGGTCTCGGCTTCAAGGACCTTCAATCTTATTTCTGGAGTGTCCATTTTTTTGTGGTCTCTTTTTCTAGTCCGTGCCAATGATACACGAACGGTCTTGGAACTGTAGGTGTTCAGCGATAAAGGGACACTTTTAAGGGCAGAAAAACATGAGGGTGGTGGTGGATTTGGACTCCTGGTGCAAGGTGTAGATCTACCGCAGCACTCGGCTAGGGAGTTGGTGACGGGCGGCTCCTCGCGGCCCGCCACCTCACCGATACACTGCGCTCACGGCTGGGACGTCACTCCCGTCCGCTCAGCTCCTCTCTTCAACTCCTAATCTTGTTGAAAGTCCTCGATCTTTCGGAATAACGCAGACCTCGGTACCAGAATCCTGCGGCCAATCTTTAGAGACGGTAATTCGCCCCCACGTATAGCTCCGTAAGCCGACGACCTGCCGATTCCTAACAGCTTGCCCGCCTCTTCTACCGTCATCTTTAACGTGTCTATATCACGCAGTTTCATTTCTCAACTCCCTGTGTTATCGTGAACATTCAGGTAGTATATTATGTCTTTCTAGTCATACCTACGCAGAAATCCTCTCGGCAAACGCATTTACGCAAAACTGGGTTCTAGGAGGCCCATAAGCTTGATTCGCCCGAAAATACGTCAGAAGATTGCGGAGCTTTGGTCCGAAGATATGACTCTCGGCGGAACAGCCATACACCAGCTCCTGAAAGAAGAGCCAATAAAACCTCCGAGCCTGAGGTTCGTCCAGGACGAGGTTAAGAAGCTGAATACCGGCGTGATGAAACTGGAGCCGCAAGCCGAGCTCTGCCTCTGGCAGCACGAATGGTATGAAGACCCGGAAAAAGTTCCCGTTTTACTGAC
>Ga0066367_1000185_pt1 | contig 12276 bp, 14 predicted proteins | sample Knorr_S7_td_AAIW_FD_77335 | JGI IMG/M metagenome (GOLD analysis project Ga0066367, IMG submission 77335) | Marine microbial communities from Southern Atlantic Ocean transect - Knorr_S7_td_AAIW_ad_750m_LV_A | ecosystem: Environmental > Aquatic > Marine > Oceanic | place: Atlantic Ocean...
AATGAAAATACTTGCCTGCACTCCCTTTAGATGTTCCTCCAGACGCACCAGACGCAATTAATATTCGCAATTCCTCACTCAAATAAAGTTATATTAGCTCTTCATAAAATATGCTACTCTTGATTCTTCCAATAAACAGCTTAAGATTTTGTAACAATCATAAAATACTGTACAAATTAATCACGTTTTAAGTGAAAAAATGAAGTAAAAAAAATAATTCAAAAAAATTAATTTTTATATTGATGTTTACTACTTTCGAAATTCACTGCAATTGATATGCTAAAGAAATAATATCTTCTACTGCAACATCATTATTTAATTCTTGTAGTGCATATTCTCTCCCTGCATTTGCTATATTTTCCCATTTTGGATTATTACTGTCCTCGATAAATTCTAAAAATTTTTCTTTACTCCCATACGCAATTAGAATTCTCATAAACTGTTTAAATTACTATTTGTTGTCTTAAAAAAGCAAATAATGATCTGAATAGCGAATTTAAAATACTTGATTCAGTTTTGTGACGATGTATAAAATTATTTCTAACGGTACTAACAAAAATCAATATTAACTACTTAACAAATGGTTTCCAAGTACAAGATAGTCCATATCTGTCTTTAGAATCATTTGATAAGCTTGTTCTGGCGTATTTACTATCGGTTCACCCATAACATTCATGGATGTATTAATAATTACAGGCACACCTGTAATCTTATAAAATTCATTGATTAGATCATAATATAATGAATTAACATCTTTTGAAACTGATTGTAATCTACCAGTTCCGTCCACATGAGTTACAGCAGGAATTTTTTTGGGTTTTCTTATTTTTGCAACAAATAACATGTATGGACTTGGGACATTAATTTCAAAATAATCAGATACGAATTCTTCTAGAATACTCGGTGCAAAAGGTCTAAAACTTTCTCGATGTTTAATTTTTTCATTAAGAATGTCTTTCATATTTGGATTACGAGGATCAGCAAGTATGCTCCTATTTCCAAGTGCACGTGGACCCCATTCCATTTTACCTTGATACCATCCAACAACATTTCCTTCTGAGATTAATTTAGCTGTTTTCTTGAGTAATGGAGATGTTTCTAAAAATTCGTGTGGAATATTATTTTTATCAAGGAATAATTTTATTTCGTCATTAGAATAAGAAGGACCAACATAGATGTTATTTTTAATCATGTCAGAATTGTTTTCCAATATTCTTTTATTTTTAAGATGACAATAATACATATACTGAGCACAACCTACTGCACTACCAGCATCTCCAGGTGATGGAGGTATGTGTATTTTTTCAAATGGACCTTCTGCAAGTATTCTATAATTTGCGACACCATTTAACGCTACACCACCACCTAGACATAGATTTTTCATTTTTGTCTTTTTATAAACATGATTAGCCATCTTAAGCAAGATATCTTCTAAGATTAATTGTGCACTTGCAGCAATATCATAATGAAGTTGGGTTGGTTCAGAATCGTGATTTCTTGGTGATATACCAAATAAATCAGAGAAATTCTGATTTGTCATAACTTTATCATGTGTAAAAGCAAAATATTTCATATTTAGATGAAGACTTCCATCATTTTTTAGATCAATTAATTCATCCAGTATTTTATCATAGTATTTGGGTTTACCGTATGCTGATAGACCCATTAGTTTGTACTCACCTTCATTCACTTTGAAACCAAGAAAATAAGTAAATGCAGAATAAAGTAAACCAACAGAATGTGGCCACCTGATATCACTAATCAATTTAATTGATGTATCTTGTCCTGTACCAAAAGTTGTAGTAGACCATTCTCCCACACCATCAACTGTTAGAATAGATGCTTCATCAAATGGTGATGTAAAGAAAGTGTGTGCTGCATGCGACATATGATGTTCAGGGAAGATTATTTCGCCATTGAATTCTTTAAGATGGTTTTTTATTTCATCTTTCACCCATAATCTTTTGTGTATCCATTTGGGAATCACATCTAGAAAACTATGAAATCCTTTTGGTGCAACTCCAATATAATTATCTAATAGACGTTCAAACTTTAAGATGGGTTTATCATAAAATGCTATAGCATTAAGTTCTGCAGGAGAAATTCCAGATTCTTTAAGACACCAGTTAATGGCTAACTTGGGATAATTATCATCAAATTTTTGTCTAGAGAATCGTTCTTCATCAACTGCAGCAATTATTTTACCATTATGTAGTATTGCAGCTGCTGAGTTATGATAATAACATGATATTCCTAAAGTGTACATTAGTATTGTGTATAATTTGTGGATTGTTTAAGTTGATCCATATTAAGCCAATAGCTTTGATTTTGTTTTTCTCTTCTGAGAGGATCAATGTGTAGGATTTTGAATATTATTCCATAAATAGAAATTACAAAAACAAATAAAATTCCTAAAAATATTTTGGTATTAATTATAGCAAAGATATCTAGTCCTTTTGTGAGTTTAACTGCAAATATTTGAGTGATTATAAACATTGCAAGGATAAATATTCCTAGTACTTCAAAAGAAAAGAATCCAATTGATGATGAAATTACAAAAAACCAAAAAGTAAATCCTGCAGTTACAGCTAACGATTTAAATCTCGGCGACGAAAGTTTCATTTTAAATAGGATAAATGAATGCCACTAAGCCACTTTGAGTCAAAGCGGTAACTCCAATTAATGCAATTAAGATAATTATAATTGGGAACATATGAAATTTTCTTTTATGAATCAAAAATGCAAAGATTTCTTTAACAGTAGATAGTTTTGTCATTAAATAATTAAGATTGAATTATTATATCAATATTTTTGTTGCATCACTCTGAATAAAATCAAAATAGAATTTTTTCTACGTCTAAAATCTCGCTTTGTAAACCTTTTGTTCAATCAAAATTATTAGTGATATTGATATAACAGAAGTCAGATTTCGTAAAGAGTGGGAAGAAATAAAGGGTTTAGAGCTTGGTTTTACTTTAGAAATGGTTGGAGTCTATATTTTGCTTTTATTTTTGCAGCCGTTAACACACTTACTGTAACCTATTTTCTTGCTATTGAGCGTTATCCACTTCTAAATGAAATATTTCCAACATTTGTTCATTATATTGCTGTAGTTTCTTGTGTTGGAGTTCCATTTCTTATATTAATTGGTTATGTACATTACAAACGTACTGCTGCAAGAAAAGCTGAGGTTGATATCAGCTATGAGACTGATGCATACAAAGCAAGAACTCTTGTAAATACAGAAATTTCTATGAAACTAAATCTAAAACTAATTGATGTAGTAATGAAGTTATCGAAAAATGAAAAAATCCCTGATGAAAACTATCAAGAAATAAAAAAATTACATGCAGATTTATCCAAATTTACTAACGATAGAACATTCAAAAATAAAATGGACTTGAAATTTCTTAGAGATAATGATTAAATTTATGGCAGATTATGAAAATAAAAATAATCATATCCTTAATTCTTATCTCTGCAGCTACCTTCTCATACGGTCTATTTGTTGGTCATTATGAAATTTTTCCATTTGAAATGTTAAGTGAAATAAAAAAAATTCCGTATGAATCTGAATCGAATACACGTTTACAGATATATCAGGATCTTTCAAATGACGACTTAATTTCATTTCAAAGCATTGCTGATATAGATAACACAAAACAAACATTGATTGAATATATTTGGAATGACTCAAAACTACCTATAGAATTACCTACCAAACATGAATATGATGTAAAGGATAGAATTGCAGACGAACTGCAAAATCTTGATAGAATTGACTCATTTACAGTAGAAATGAAGTATGGAGTGAATTCTATTTCATATTTATTCATAGCAAAAAATTCTAATGATAAATTAGTAATTTATCATCAAGGCCACAATGCAATTTCTCTGAATGGTTTTGATGATCATTCATTTGATCAAGACATTCCATTAATTCAAAATTTTCTTGATAACAATTATTCAGTGTTAATCTTTTCTATGCCTGGAAAAGGAATGAACAACGAACCGATAATCGATCATGAAAAATTTGGAAATTTTAAATTAAATTCGCATGATCATTTTCATCTATTAGAAGCTAAGAATTTTCATCCAATTCAGTTTTTTCTTGAACCTGTAGTGATAACGTTGAATCAGATCGAGAAAGATTATTCATTTGTGACCTATAGTATGATGGGGTTATCTGGTGGTGGCTGGACTACTATAGTTGTATCTGCAGTGGATGATAGAATTAGTGAAAGTTATTCTATCGCAGGCTCGTTTCCCATTTGGCTACGTTCTGATTCACGAGATTATGGTGACTATGAACAAACAATCCCTGAATTTTATCAAATTGCAAACTATGAAGAATTGTATTTTTTAAGTGCATATGGTGATAATCGTAGACTTGTTTTATTCTATAATGAATTTGATCCTTGTTGTTTTTCCGGTGAACTTTATAATAAATTTCCTTTTGGAGATATTGTTAAAACAAAAATATCCAAGTTCAACAAAGGCAATTTTGATGTGATTGTTGATTATGGACAAACTGAACATATGATTTCTGAAAGTATACTTGGAAAGATAACTGAGTACATTCAAAATAATTCATAACTGATCACATTGGTAACTATTAAAAATAAATTAAAGAGAATATATCAAAAGTTTTACTATGAATATTATAAAAGACATATTTTTGCTATAACTTCTGGGACAAGAGTTCTACCTGACTTTCTTGTAATTGGTGTTGGTAGAAGTGCAACTACTACTTTACATCATAATTTATCAAAAAATCCATGCTTATTTTCTGCTGCATATGATGAAATAGGCTTCTTTGATGAAAATTTCCATCTCGGATTAAATTGGTACCGTTCATTTTTTCCTACAAAATCTCTCAAAAATAAAACAATAAAAAATAATAATTTTTTCATGTCTTACGAAGTAACACCATCGTATATACGAAAGCCTTGGGTTGCAAGAAGAATTAAGGAAATTTTACCTAATGTGAAATTGATAGCAATTCTACGTAATCCAGTTGATCGAACATACTCCCATTATAATATGGCAGTCAATGAAGGTAATGAAAAACGATCTTTTGAAGAAGTGATAAAATATGATCTAAAACAATTAGAAAATTTTTCTGATTCTTATAGCACAAAATCTGATGATTACTTTAAAAATGTCGTAGAAAATTCATTTGTGGCTAGGAGTTTTTATGCTGAACAATTAAAAATTTGGTTTGATATATTTGATAAAAAACGAATTCATATCACTACTACAGAAAATTTAGCAATTAAACCTCAAAAGACATTTTCAGAAATATTCAAATTTTTAGAAATTTCAGATTACGAAATTCCAAAACCAGAAAACAAAAGACAGGGAGTTTATTCACCAATGAATAAAGAGATTAGAATGAAATTATCAAGTTTTTTCAAACCATTTAATGATGATTTGTACGAATTACTTGAAACTAAATTCAACTGGAATGATGAATTATAAGAACATATTAAATCATAATTGACTAATTCACATTATGCGAACTCATATTGGTCGTGGAGTAGGAAAATATATTGAAGAAGAATTATTTAACTCAAAAGAATATGTGAAAATTTGTAGTCCAAACATTTCATATTCACTGTGCAAAAAATTATTTGAATTATTAAACAATGGAGTGAGAGTTCAAGTAATTACTAGTGATATTATAACAGGTGATAAAAATTCAAAACAGGCTAATTCTTTAGCTAAAGAAATAACACAAAAACTTCAAAAAGAAAATAATTCAAAAAAACCAAACTTGGAGTACAAAATTATCAGCACTTACGATATACCATTAATTCATGCCAAGATTTTTGTAATTGATGGGAAATGCGCAATTATGGGCTCTGCAAATTTTTCAGAAAATTCGTTCCAAAATTTTGCTGAGTATATTCTAGTTGCAAAAGATGATGATTTGATGGTAAAAAAAATTGAAAAAGACTTTGATATACTATGGAGAGAAGTTGAACTCCTACCAAATCAACTAACCAAAAAACCAATTAAAGGTTTTATGAGAGATTTTAGAAAAAAACTGTAAAATTATCAATTTTTCTCAAATCTTTAAATTTTATTCACATAATTTAGATACTAACAATGCATCACGTAACATGTCATATTACTCAAAATAATTACTCAGTAGAAAGTGATTTTTATGTAGTATGATGTTTATGTAAATATTTGAGAGAAAAAATTAGAGTTGCATTAATCTATAAAAATAATTATACATTTTTTAATAAACAGCATTTTGATAAAACAACCTATTATTTTTTCATGGAATCTTTGAAAAGAAATAATGAACTTGATATAAAATATATTCCATGTAATGATGAATATGATTGTTCAAAATTAAAAGGTAATACGGATATAATTCTGTTAGCAAATAACAATACAGATGCAACTCCTGACAAACTAATTAATTTAAAAAAACTACAAATTCCCGTAGTATGTAGAACCGGCGATCCACATTGGGCTAAGAGATACAATCAATTCCGATTTCATGAGGAATGGAATATTGATTACTATTTTAATTTCATGCATCACGATTATTTTTATCAATTTTATCCCAAAGAATTCAATTATAAAACAATTACATTTGGAATTGAGCCTAGTCTCTTTGAGAACCTCGATTATTCTTTTAATAATAGGATCCAGAATAAAATTATTAATTCTGGGGCATTAGGAAAAACCAACTATAAGTCTAGAATTGCAAATAGAATTCTAAATCCAAAACGTTCTGGATGGCATTTTTATAAATTAAGAACAAAATGTAATGATCTTAATTTTGTAATCCACACAAGAAACTTGGTAAAACAATTTCCTAATTCTAATTACTACCAAATTCTATCAAAATATTGTGCAGCAATTGCAGCAACAACATATTATCCAACTATAAAATATTGGGAAACTTCTGCAGCAGGATGTTTGACGTTTATGGAAATTACTAAACTCAATAAAGGAAATTATTTAGGATATGAAGATGATAAAACAGCAGTTTTCATTAACGAAGAAAATTATTTAGAAAAATTTGATGAATACTTATCTGATTATAATAACCCAAAATGGGTTGAAATTGCAACTGCAGGTCGTAAATTTACAATGGAAAAATTTTCTAACGATAATGCAGCTAACGATCTTGTGAATCTTATGAAAAGTATGATTTGAACTAAATGTTTTAATTATCTATTTTAATTTATGAAAATTAGCATGTTAATTGTGTCTCAAAATGTAACGCATTATGATTTACCTATACCTAAAAATGCAATTTTTAGAATAAATCTTGCATGGGTAAACAGTATAAACGCACTTGAAAAACTTCTAAAATCTAATCAAGAACATTCTATTTTTCTAGATCTTCCAGTAAACAGAACAAAACCTCCAAACAACAAGTATAGTTTAGAAGAAATAATTGAAATAATAAAAAATAACCAAAACATAAAATATTTTGCTATATCAAATGTTGAATCTAAAAATGATTTGATTAAGTACTTAGAAATTTTACCAAAATCTGTTACATTGGTTCCAAAAATTGAAAGTCATAGAGCAGTTGAAAATATTCTTGAAATTGCAAATGCTCTAGATTATGAATCACGTGTATTCATGCTTGATCATGATGATCTATATTCTAATTTATTAAAATCAAATTTACCTCCAGAAAAATTTACTTTCTACATTAACCAATTATCTGAATTTTGTAAATCAAATAAAATTATCTTACTAAGGACTATTGGTGTATTATTCAGTGATGAAGAAAAACGCATATCCGATTATGTAAATTAATTTTTTTTTACCAATCAAATCTTTGATTAATTAATTCGAATAATTCTTCATTATATGGTTCAAAATAATTTAATAATTTTTTTCTAACATTTTCATTCATTTTTGGATATTTTGATTTCTTATGCCTTTTAATTTCTTTAATAGAATAATTTGGTAATTCTAAAAATTTAAAAATCTGTTCTAATACTATATTTGGATTATTATCTAGCTCTTCTGTTGTTGTAATGAAAATTTGTTTTTTTTCAAAATGTTCAAACCATTTTTTTAATTGTTTCGCATAAAATCCCTTTGCAACATATGATTTTTTATAGTATGAATTTTTAAATTCCATTTTTATTTTACTATCTAAAAATTCAATGTCTTTCATAATTGCATGGTCAAAATTTTTAGTTTCATTACCATGTCTCACCCCTAAAAAATAATTTGAATATGCACGATCTACTGGATTACGTAAAATTGCTATTAACTTAACATTTGGTAAAACTTTTGCAATTCTTTTACATGCAATTTCATTCCAAATGTAAAATGGTGTATCTTCACCTGTAATTGCATTTCCAGTATTTTGTTTTACTTCTTGCATTTTTTTCTTGGTTGGAAAGAGTGAACGATACCAATCTTCACCAAGATGATAATTATCATCAAAAAAACCAATTTCATCATATGCAGCTTTTTTTACTGATGGGTGTTGACAAATATCATAGTATAATGAAGTAGTTCCAGAACGAACTGCACCAATGATTAAAAAATCTGGAAGAACTCGAGATTTTGCGGTAATGCCATAATAATGACGTTTTAAAAATTGATAATACATTTTTTGATATGTTCTTTTAAAATTCATTTCCTAGTTTTCATCCTCTAATACTTCATAATTTATTCTAAAAATTTTAACATGATAATCATATCCTATTTGTCTTGAATCAAAAACTTTTTCTAAATAAGCATATTTTTCTTCATTAGAAAAAATTTCCTGAATGTAATTTGGTCCGTTTCCTCTATTATCTACCACTAAATGATCTAACCCATTTTCTTTATTTTTATCAATAAATTCATTCAGATTATTGAATCCCGTTGGTGAAACCTTTCTTTGTTTTACATCTATAGGCTGTTTTATTTCAGGCCAATCTTCAACAATTTCTGCTGTGGTGATGTAATTTCCGTGTAGACTTTCACCATTTATGACAGATGACATCGAAATTGCTTTATTAGTTATCTCAAATGCTTCTCTTTCTAACTCTATATCCATTTTTTCAACCTCTAGAAAACCTATTGATAAAACAATAATACCAAAAACTAGAGGTATGAGTAATTTTTTTAAATTTATCTTAATTTGCAATCTTTCAATTCCATAGGTTGCGATTAAAATCATTATTGGATATAAAATCAAATAATATCTTAAATCAGAGATAAATCTACCATGTGCGTATAATATTGGTAATAAGCCAAAAATGAAAATCAAAATTAATGTTAAATGTTTATAATTCATTTTCTTAAATTTCTTATTTCTTAAAATGAAAAATATTCCTAAAGGTACACAAAAAATATAAACTGGAATCTGTATAAAACCTAAATTTGTGATTATTTTTGAAACTCCTGTTAAGATAAATTCTAATAATCTGTTTTTACCTTCTTCACCTGGAAATGGATCATCATCTGGTAAACCTTGTATTACATTCTGATTTATTACAGTTAATACACTTCCTTGGTCAGTTGCTATGTAATGACTGATAAATCCATCTGTACCCATAGTTTCGCTTCTAATCATTGCCATAGGTAAAATAACTAATATGAAAATACTTATACAAAAAATATATTTTATAATTTTTTTCTTTTCTCTTCTAAATTTTACAAAAAACATTATTGATAATGGAATTATGAATAATAATCCTTCATACCTAATGATAGATAATAATGCTAATGTTAAAAATGAAAAATATATCCATTTTTTTTCAGAAAAAAATAAAACTAAACTTATTATTCCAAGTAAAACATAAAGTGGTTCAGTAATTCCATATAGTGAATTTGATATAACTCTTGGTTCAAAGATGAATAATGCTGTTGCAACTAATGAAAGAATTCTTGAGAAAAATTTTCTAGATAAAAAATATAATGGAATAATTGTTAGACATGAAATTATTAATGAAACTATTCTTTGAGTATCCATATATTCCATAAAACCATCAAATTTCAGAAATGTAAAAAATGGTGACAAAAATGTTGACCATCCATTATTTACTAAATCATAATTTACTGGAAATTTTCCCGTTTGTGCAATATCTACGGCATAAGAAAAATAACTTATTGAATCTAAAGATAGGGGAACTCCAAATGGAAAATAAAAAAATCTTATTGCTATTCCTGCTGTAATTATACAAACTATGCCGAAAATGATAAATTTCTCAGAACTCTCAGTCTGCTCATCCAATTTGTTCAATAATTTAGTAATTTTTGATTTTACGTATTAATACGTCACTATGAATTATTTTCACTTATTCCATTTTTTCCATTCGTAGTCATCAAATTGAATATTTTTCATTTCATTATCATTTGGCTTCCATGCAATATCTGCAAGTGCAAGAACCTTTGAACTTTTACTTGAGATGTTGATATGAGCTGAGGGCACTCCTTTAGGAACAAACACCATTACCGGATTTTGTTCACTAGATTCAATTTCCAAATATTCATTTTCATTTTTAATTACAAAAATGACTTTACCTTGAATACATACAAAATGACTATTTCTTTCTGTATGGATGTGTGGACCTTTAATTTCTCTTGGATTAACAGAACTAACATAGATCATTTTTGGCTCTTTTTTAATAATTTTGTCCCAATCTCTCCAAATAACAGTTAACGATCCATTTACATGGCCATCACCTATATCCTTAGTTTCATGTTTTTCTAAGTTAATACTTAGCTCATTTTTTTCCATAAGCACACAACTAATCATTTCTCAATAAAAGTTTGTATTAAAACATCATTTTAGTGATAAATGCATCTAATATTTTATTAATATTGATAATTTTCAAGTATTATGAAATTATTAGTAACTGGAGGTTTAGGTTTCATTGGGAGTAATTTTATTAAAAAATTATTAACTGAACATTCTGAATACGAAATAACAAATGTTGATGCAGAATTTCTTGGCAGTAATAAAAAAAATCTTGATGAATTTGAACATAATAAAAAATATAAATATGTTAAAGGGAATATAACGAATAAAAAATTAATGGAAGAACTCATTGCTTCTTCTGATGCGGTTGTAAATTTTGCAGCTGAATCATTTGTTGATAGAAGCATCAGTGATCCAAACTCATTTTTAATATCAAATTTCAGAGGTGCATTTACTATTCTAGATATTATTACAAAACAAAAAAAACGCATGGTACAAATCTCTACTGATGAAGTTTTTGGTAGTCTAGAAGTAGATACTGCAAATGAGGACTCTCGCTTTAATCCCTCAAGTCCTTATGCTGCAACTAAAGCTGCAGCTGAACTTTTAATAAATTCTTATTTTGTAACACATGGAACTGATGTTGTAATTACTAGATGTACTAACAACTATGGTCCTAGACAATTTGCTGAAAAACTTATTCCAAAAACAATACTTTTAGCTAATCAAGATAAAAAAATACCAATTTATGGAAATGGTACAAACATTAGAGATTGGATATATGTTGATGATCATTGTGATGCAATACTTTCATGCCTGTTAAATGGGAAATCTGGTCAATCATATAATATGTCAGCAAATAATGAAATTGATAATATTACTATTGTAAAGAAAATTCTTCAAATAATGAATAAATCTGAAGATCTAATTAATTTTGTAGAAGATAGACCAGGTCATGATTTTAGATATAGCATGTCATCCAAAAAAATATTTGATGAATTACAATGGAAAGCGAAAACTAATTTTGAAATAGGAATAAAAAATACAGTTGACTGGTATATGGATAATCAACAAGTTTGGGAGGATATTAGCCCTAGTATACTTAATCCTACTCCATGGAAAAATTAGATTTGATTTTATGGATAATGAATAAAAAATGAAAGGTATAATTTTACATGGTGGTCATGGTACTAGATTAAGACCATTAACTCATACTGGGCCAAAACAGCTTTTACCAATTGCAAACAAACCAATGTCACAATATTGTATAGAGTCAATTAAGGAGGCTGGTATTACAGACATTGCTATCATCATAGGTGGTCTAGGTTCAAACAAGGTTAAGGAGTATTATGGAAATGGAGAAAATTTTGGTGTAAATATTACATATATTGAACAAGATGAGCCTAGAGGAATTGCACATGCAATCAGATTATGCAAGGAATTTATCAATAATGAGAAATTTCTTGTTTTTCTAGGAGATAATATTATACAAAAGCCCATTACAGATTTTGTAGAGAATTTTAACAAATCAGATTATGATGCCACGGTTTTGTTATGTGAAGTAGACAACCCAAGCCGATTTGGAATTGCAG
>Ga0066367_1000186_pt1 | contig 12210 bp, 13 predicted proteins | sample Knorr_S7_td_AAIW_FD_77335 | JGI IMG/M metagenome (GOLD analysis project Ga0066367, IMG submission 77335) | Marine microbial communities from Southern Atlantic Ocean transect - Knorr_S7_td_AAIW_ad_750m_LV_A | ecosystem: Environmental > Aquatic > Marine > Oceanic | place: Atlantic Ocean...
CATATCAGGCTGTAGCGGGAATTTTCCGTTTCAAATATCTCTCGCTGAGTGGTCACTTCATAGAACCATTCGGTCAAAAACAATAGACCATTTGGATTTTTTTAACATAGCAAAGAACAAATTTGGTATTTCAGCTGTTGAGTATGTTAATATTTTCTTTTTAGATAAAGCCAAAGACCGTTCTTATTTAGAAGAAATGAGATTGCGGGCAGATGACCTTGGGGTCATAAGTTTACTAATAATGTGTGATGCAGAAGGTGATTTGGGTGATCCTGATCCAAAAGCACGCACGCAGGCGATAGAGAATCATTATAAATGGGTGGAAGCAGCGAAATTTCTAGATTGTCATTCAATTCGTGTTAATGCACGCAGCAATGGAAGTTATGATGAACAGATTAAATTATCAGTCGATGGTCTTCAAAGGTTGACGGAGTTTGGTTCGAAACAGAATATTAATGTAATTGTTGAAAACCATGGCGGGTTGTCAAGTAATGGGGCCTGGCTTGCTGAAGTAATTCAGCAAGTGGATCATTCCTATTGTGGTACCTTACCTGATTTTGGAAATTTTCAAATTAATGATGGCGAATGGTATGATCGCTATCAAGGGGTACAAGAGCTCATGCCCTATGCAAAAGCTGTGAGTGCCAAGAGCAATAACTTTGATTTGGAAGGCAATGAAACACAAACTGATTACTATAAGATCATGAAGATCGTTCTGGATGCCGGTTATAATGGTTATGTAGGCATAGAATACGAAGGCAATGCGTTGGAAGAAATGGAGGGGATTCGCGCTACAAAAAACTTACTGGAACGCGTTGGTTCTGCCCTATCCTGATCTATTGATTATAAAGTAAACTCCAACCCTGATTCGCTCAATATTAATTTCACCGTTCTAGGTAAATGCTTAATCCATATATTTTTAGAGAGTATGATATTCGCGGCAAGGTTGCCGATGATTTTCCTCCAGAGATCGTTGTTTTGTTAGGTAGAGCTTTTGGTACATTTGTCAACCGTTCTGGTGGGCGGGAGATTGCTCTGAGTGGTGATATTCGTCTTACGACGCCTGCTCTAATGGATGCTTTTAGAGAAGGTGTTCTTTCCACGGGAACAGATGTGATAAACCTGCGCATCGTTCCTACTCCTGTAAATTATTATAGTATGTATAGCCTAAATGTCTCAGGAGCTGCACAGATCACTGGCAGTCATAATCCGCCTGAATTCAACGGTTTTAAACTGTCACTCCATAAAAAACCTGTCTATGGTTCCCAGATTACTTCCCTTAAGAAAATTATAGAGCTTGGAGATTTTGAATATGGAAAAGGTACCGAAACAAGGTATAAGATCCTGCCTGATTATAACCAGATGATTTTGAGTAAAATTAATATTGAACGTCCTATGCGGGTGGTTATGGATTGTGGTAATGCGGCAGGAGCAATCAATGCACCAGAAATATTTAGAGATCTGGGAGTGGAATTAACTGAACTATATTGTGAGCCTGACGGCACATTTCCTAATCATCATCCTGACCCCACTGTAGAAAAGAACTTGGCTGATTTGATTACTACCATGCGATCTGGAAGCTATGATGTTGGAATTGCGTTTGATGGAGACGCTGATCGTATTGGGGTAGTAGATGAAACAGGCAACATTATTTGGGCTGACCAGCTATTAACACTGTTTCTACCTGAAGTGTTAGATCCTGGCGGTGAGATTATTTATGATGTTAAATGTTCACAGGCATTAGAAGATATGATCAAAAGATATGGTGGAAAACCTATCATGTGGAAAACAGGTCACTCTCTTATAAAACAGAGGATGGCTGACCTGGGTTGTAAGTTAGGCGGTGAAATGAGTGGACATATTTTTTTTGCTGATGACTATTTCGGATACGATGATGCTATTTATGTTGCGGCACGGCTGGTACAACTTTTATCCAGGTCAGAGAAGACCCTATCCGAATTAAAAGCAGAGATCCCTATATATTACTCAACTCCTGAAATGCGGCTTGAAGCAGAGTCAGATGAAGAAAAATTTAGAATTGCTAAAAAAGCAGTAGACTATTTCCAAGATGCCTATGATTGCAGTACAGTGGATGGAGTTCGTATCCGGTTTGGTGATGGTTGGGGACTGGTTAGGTCGTCGAACACTCAACCTGTCATTGTGTGCCGGTTTGAAGCGAATTCTCCAGAACGAATGAAAGAAATAAAGGACCTTGTAATGGGGAAATTGCTGGAGTTCGGAAACCTTGAAACAGGTGATATTTAATGATAGAATTCAATGAACTGACTGATTTTATTAGAAAAGAATTCAATCGTGAGTTGAATAAATATCCAATTCCGAAAAAGCCACGTTATTTGTATGATCCAATTCGTTACACATTAAAAGGAGCAGGCAAACGAATCCGCCCTGTCTTAGTTCATTTATCGGGTCGTGCATTTCAGGGAGATCCAGATTCCATTATGAAAATTGCACTATCTGTTGAACTCGTACACAATTTTACTCTTATCCATGATGATATCATGGATAATGATGATAAACGAAGAGGTAAACCTACAGTACATTATCAGTGGGATAATGCTACAGCTATTTTGGCTGGAGATGGAATTTTTACTATGTCACAGCTGATAATGTCAAGTATATCAGAGCAGACCGATCAATTATTACGATTTTTTAATCAAGCATCTTTAGAAGTGTGTGAAGGCCAAGCTATGGATAAAGAGTATGAGAATAATCTAACAATCACATCAGATGATTATTTAGAAATGATTGAAAAAAAAACTGGTGCATTACTGGGAGCATGCGCAGCGCTGCCCGCTGTTCTTTGTGATAGAAGCGATATTACAGTGGAAGCTATGGATATATTTGGACGAAACTTGGGAAAAGGTTTCCAGATCCATGATGATTTACTGGAAATATTCGGTGATCCAGATAAAATGGGCAAAAGCTTGGGCAGTGATATTACTGAAGGAAAACAGACTTTAATGGTGATTATAGCGAGAGAACATTTTAAAGAAGAGTGGGCAGCTTTATCTAATGATAAAGGAAAAAAATTAGAAGATTATAGGAACTTTTTTTCACGGAATGAAATAGAAAAAGAAGTACGAGAATCAGCCAAAGAATATTTTAAAAATGCAGTCCAACAAATTGAGACTTTACCACACAATCATCAAATTGAATTGAAAAATTTTATTTCTATGGTGCAAAATAGATCATCATGAATAAAGATATTGATACTCAAAATATGTTTGGTTCCATCTGGAATTTCCCAGATAATATCATTGAAGCGATGAAGATAGGAAGTTCTATTGTATTGCAAAATGATTTTTCAAAAGTAGAAAAAGTTATTGTAGCTGGAATGGGTGGTTCAGCTATTGGGGGTGATGTTACTGGCGCATTAATAGAGAATGAATTAGATATTCCGTTTATTGTCATTAGAGGATACCAATTACCAAATTGGGTGGATGAACGTACTTTGGTTATCTGTTCATCTTATTCAGGTGATACAGAAGAGACGTTATCAGCCTTTGATGATGCTCAATCCAGAAATGCCCTTATATGTAGTATTACAACTGGGGGTACCTTGGTTGATAAATGCCTTTCATCTGGATGTGATGTTATAAATATTCCTGATGGATTACAGCCAAGGGCTGCATTGGCGTTCTCTTTCGTTCCAATGCTTTATCTATTGAAAAAAGTTGGCAAGATATCTTTAGAGTCTATTTCATGGTTGAGCAAAGCTGCAAAACTACTTAAGGATGTCCGTGAAGGATACAGCATTGATGACCAATCAAATCCTACATGGTCCCTGGCACAAAAAATCAAATACCGTCTTCCAATAATTTACACAGGTTCTGAGCGATTAAATCCTGTAGCTATACGCTTGAAAGGACAACTCTGTGAGAATGGAAAAATGTTGGCCTATAATAATTCTTTGCCTGAAATGAATCATAATGAGATTGAGGGCTGGGAGAATAATAAGGAACTCTTTGAGCAATATTATATTATTTGGCTAAAGGATAAAGATGATCATGGTCGAGTTAAATTACGACAAAAAGCTACCCAAAAAATTTTGAGGAAGAATGGAGTTAAGCAAAGTGTATTAAAGATGAATGAAAAATCATTTTCCGAGAGATTTCTTCATATGATTCATTATGGAGATTGGCTAAGTTATTGGTGTGCTATAGCTCATGAGTCGGACCCTGGTCTTGTAGAAAAAATAATCCAAATAAAGAAAAAATTAGCTTCAGAAACATGATACCGGTAAAAGTAGAAAAAATTTCTTACCATGCTTCTAATCGTAGCTATGCTGTGTTACTAAAAGAAATTGGTGGAGAACGTTTATTACCGGTAGTAGTTGGTTCTTTTGAAGCACAGTCAATAGCTTTAGCACTGGAGGTAGTAGAAACTCCGCGCCCACTTACGCACGATCTTATTTGTGAAATGATCCAGGGTATTGATGCGACTCTAAAAACAGTAAAAATCAGTGTTTTAAATGATGGTATCTTTTATGCTTGTATGGAAATAGAGGGTGCTGATTTTGGGTTTCGATCTATTGATGCTCGACCCAGTGATGCTATAGCAGTAGCATTGCGTTTAAATACACCGATCCTGGTATCAATGGATGTTATTCAAGAGGCAGGAATTTCTGAAAAAGAGGTCAAAGCAGCAGAACAAGAATCAAAAAATCCAGAATTTAAACTAAGCGATCTACAGAAAAAGCTAGAAAATGCTATTGAAAAAGAGGACTATGAAATTGCCGCAAAATTGCGGGATAAAATCAATGCAATAGACTCTTAATAGTGTGCATTAAGGGATTCCAAAGCTAATTTAGCTGCGAACTGTTCCGCAGACTTTTTATCAGTACCAAGTCCGGTTGGGAACGAATTATTATCTATTTTGACTTGTATTTCGAATGTTTTCTGATGATCTGGTCCAGAAATATCCTTTATCGAAAAAATGGGATTTCCAATATCTTGTATGTGGCAATATTCAATTAATCGTCCTTTATAATTTGTTGTTTTCCAAGCCTCCTTGCGATGGGCCCAAACTGTTTGGATGATAAGTTTTCGGCAGGGCTCAATTCCTCCATCTAGATACATTGCACCAATTACTGATTCAAATAAATTAGCAAATTGTTTTTCAGCAATTTTTTCAATTTGAAGATTAACACTTGGCTCTATATTTATGTAATTCAAAAGGTCTATTAGCTTACTGATTTTGGCAATATAAGGTTTCTGCACAAGAGCTGCTCTACGCTGTGTGAGCAGTCCTTCATCACCATCAGGGAATTCTCGCATGAGTTCACAACTCACCACCATATCCAATACTGAGTCACCTAGAAATTCTAATCTTTCGTAATTATTCCTGGGATTTGAATCAATGGATTTATGAGTAATTGCTTGTGTTAAATAGTCACGGTTATGAAACAGATAATTGATATTATTCTCTATTGGAGATAGGTGATTTGATGAGTTTAGAAAATGCTTAATTTTATTTAGTAGGTTCAAGTGTATTTCCTAAAGCAGATTACAGCATTGTGGCCACCAAATCCAAATGTATTGGATAGTGCTGCATCTATTTTGCATTCCTGGGCATTATTTGGGACAAAGTCCAGGTCACAATCTGAATCAGGAGTTTTGTAATTTATTGTCGGAGGAGCCAATTGGTCATTTATCGCTTTTACAGTTGCTATGGCTTCGATACCACCGGCAGCACCAAGTAGGTGACCTGTCATGGATTTAGTGGAACTAACCTTTATTTTATCTGCATGTACACGAAAAAGATTACGAATGGCTAAAGATTCATTTTTATCATTGAATGGGGTAGATGTACCGTGTGCATTGATATAATCAATATCATTAGTTTTAAGGTCTGCATCCTTGATTGCCTGTTCCATGGCTCTCATTGCACCAGTTCCACCAGGAGCTGGTTGTGTAATGTGGAATGCGTCATTCGTCGCTCCATATCCAGCAAGTTCGGCAAGAATTTCTGCGCCGCGTTTTAAAGCGTGTTCTTCAGATTCAACCACTAGAATTCCTGCACCTTCACTAAGCACAAATCCATCTCTTTCTGCATCAAAAGGCCGGCTGGCTTTAGTTGGGATATCACAATTTTGGGACAGTGCTCGCATATTGGCAAACCCAGCAATTGTTAATGGTGTGATACTGGCTTCTGTTCCACCAGCAAGCATGATATCAGCATCCCCATATCGTATTAATCTAAGGGCAATCCCTATTGCGTCTGTTGCGGAAGCACATGCTGAAGTTACTGTCTGACTGGGTCCTCGCAATCCCCAACGCATTGATAGATGTCCGCCAGCAATATTAGCAATCATTTTAGCAACAAATTGTGGAGATACTCTCCGTGGACCACGTTTCTCCACATTATTGTGTTCATGTTCAAGGGTTTGAATTCCACCGACACCAGTCCCAATAGTTGCACCAGCTCGGTCAAGATTTATTGTATCAAAATTAAGATTTGCTGATTCAATGGCTTCCTGTGCTGCAACTAACGCAAATATAGAAAAAGGGTCAAGCTTTCGGATATCTTTAGGTTCAAAATAATTTTCTGGCTGAAAGTTTGTTAATTCTCCAGCAATGGTAACACGATGCTCTTCTGTGTCAAAATAGGTGATTGGGGCAATTCCACTAATTCCGGATTTCAAAGCTTCCCAGAAGAGTATTGCAGAATTTCCGTTTGGCGCTAAAGCACCCATCCCTGTTACGACAACTTTTTTTCGCGGCATAGCGCGAGAATCTATTACTGGTTTTTTTCTATGTATTTTATAGCAGAACCAACCGTAGTAATATTTTCAGCATCATCATCTGGTATTTCAATACCAAACTCTTCTTCAAACTCCATGATTAATTCCACTGTATCTAGTGAATCAGCTCCAAGATCATCCACAAAATGAGCATCTTCCTTAATAGCTGATTCTTCAACACCGAGTTTATCGATGATTACGTCTTTTACCTTATCAAATGTAGACATATTTTCTCCTATTCTTGTTTCAATTAATGATGCGGCCGCCATCTACCGTGATGGTTTGGCCAGTAATATAATTTGCTTCATCCGATGCCAAAAATAACGCGGCACAGGCAATATCATCTGCAGTGCCGATTCTCCCGGCTGGTATCCTGCTTAAGAATTCCTGTTTTGCCGTATCGGTTAATTCATCGGTCATATCTGTTTCTATCCAGCCTGGAGCTATGCAGTTTACTGTAATACTCCGGGTGGCCACTTCTTTAGCAACAGACTTGGTCATACCGATAAGGCCTGATTTTGAAGCAGCATAATTGGCCTGGCCAGGATTACCGGTCAGTCCCACAATAGAAGTGATATTGATAATGCGCCCGCTGCGGTTTTTCATCATGGGGCGAATAGCTGCTTTCATACCGTGATATGCCCCTTTAAGATTAATATTGAGCACCGTATCCCAATCCTCATCTTTCATGCGAATGAGCAATGCGTCACGGGTGACACCGGCATTGTTTACCAGGATGTCCAGCCTCGCGTGTTCTTGTACCGTTGTCTGGACCAGGTTGGTAAAACTTTCCTTATCGCTGATGTCGCAGGTGGTATGGCTGGCGGAAGCGCCATTTGAATTTATTTCTATAGCGACAGCCTGGATGGCATCGGTTGTCCTAGCTGCGCAGACCACGTGGGCGCCAGCATTGGCAAATGTTTCTGCAATTGTTTTTCCGATACCCCGGGAAGCCCCGGTCACAATGGCCACCTTATCCGTAAGGCTAAACATTTAAGGCCTCTAACTGGGCAATAGATTCAATACCAGAAACAGGTATTTGCGGATTGATATGCTTGTTCAGACCCTGCAGGACTTTTCCTGGTCCTACTTCTATAAAAGATTCCATACCTTGGTTGGACATTGATGTAATGGTCTGTGACCACAGTACCGGGTTTTCCAGTTGACGAATCAATAAATCTTTAATTTTTACACCAAGAGTATTTGGTTGCGCATTAACATTAGCGTATATGGGATAAATTGAGTCTGAAATTTGGATAGAATTCAATTCAACGGCAAGAGCTTCACGAGCCGGTGCCATCAAAGTAGAATGAAATGCTCCGCTTACATTGAGCTGTGTCGCCATGCGGGCACCATTACTCTTGGCTGTTGCCATTATGGTTGTTACTGCTTCCGGTGTGCCGGAAATGACCACTTGACCGGGTGAATTGAAATTAGCAGCCACCACAATTCCTTCTCCTGAATAATCTTGGCAAAGATCGCTGACTCTGTACTCATCCAGTCCAATGATCGCTGCCATGGATCCTGACTGGAGCCGGCCAGCCTGGGCCATATTTTCCGCCCTTAGTTTCACCAGGTTTAATCCGGTTGCAAAATCGAATGCTTCCCCGATCACAAGGGCTGAATATTCACCGAGACTGTGCCCGGCTAAAGCTGCGGGACGCAGCCCTTTTTTCAGCAATAATTTCCCAATAATAACGCTGACAATATAAATCGCTGGCTGGGTATATTGGGTTTGTTTTAATGTCTTCCGCGGACCTTCGAAGATAATGGACTGGATATCACAACCCATGATGGAGTTGGCCAGGTCAAAATAAGATTTCCCGAGTTCGGTGTTCTGGTACAGGTCATGGCCCATGCCAACTTTTTGTGAAGCCTGCCCTGGGAAAAGCCATGCTGTATTCATGGATATGTTTCCCACTTAATAAGCATACTGCCCCAGGTAAATCCTGCGCCAAAGGCAGCCAATAGCAGCATATCTCCGTCATTCAAAAGTCTCTCATCTACTGCTTCGCTTAGTCCAAGGGGAATGGTCCCAGCAGTTGTATTGCCGTACCTACCAATGTTAATCAACACTTTGTCTTCGGTGAAACCGCAGCGTGCAGCGGTGGCATCTATAATCCTCTTGTTGGCCTGGTGCGGGATAAATAAACTGATATCTTCGACTGTTAAATTATTGCGAGTAATGATATCCCTGGATACATCTGCCATCCTTTTTACGGCAAATTTGTACACCGTTTTGCCATCCTGTTTTAAAAAATGCTGCCGAGCTTTTACCGATTCAACTGTAGCCGGCTGACGGCTCCCTCCGCCGGGCATGATTAAATAATCTCCTCCGGAACCATCGATGCGAAGAATAGAATCAATAATTCCCTTTTCGGAGCAAGTAGGTTCCAAGATTGCCCCGCCGCCGCCATCGCCAAAAAGAACACAGATATTACGGTCCGTATAATCCATAATAGAACTCATGGTATCAACACCAATCACCATGATCCGTTCATATTGACCAGATTCGATAAATTTTGCCCCGGTTTCCAAACCATAGAGAAAGCCGGTACAGGCTCCGCTCAGGTCAAAGCCCCAGGCGTTTGAAGCGCCGATATTATTCTGAACCAGGGCAGCAGTTGATGGGGCAAAATAATCTGGCGTGCAGGTACAGATAATAATCACCTGAATATCATCCGGTGATAATTCGCGTTTTTCCAGTAATTGTTTTGCAATTTGGGTACATAAATCTGATGTAGCTTCATTTTCACCTACAATATATCTTTGTGCAATACCTGTTCTGGATTGGATCCATTCATCGGAAGTATCAATCATTTTCTCAAGATCATGATTTGTTAGTACCTTTTCAGGCACATAATGGGCTGTGGCTGTAATGGTGGCGTTCATGGCTGGCTTGCTATGCAACACTTTAAGGCAGGGTTGGATTCACCCTGCCTATTTTGGCGCATTTTCATGATTGGGAAAAAGGTTTATGATGCGGATATAACTGGACGACCTCTATAATACCCACAATTAGGACAGGCACGGTGCGGCAGTTTTGACTGTTTGCATTGAGCGCATTTAGCCAAAGAAATCGCTTTAGATTTATAGTGTGTCCGACGCTTACGGCTTCTTGCTTTCGATTGACGTCTTTTTGGCAGTGCCATTGATTCTCCTTTAATTTATTATATTAAAAATAGTGCTAAATTGAATCATAGATCTTCTACAGACTCATCTGGATATTCACAAATACAATTACCGTGATTTAAGTTCACTCCGCATTGGAGACAGAGACCTTCGCATGAATCAACACACAATTTTTTCATTGGTTCGGAAAGTAATAGTAACTCAGAAAAAATCCCTTTTAATTCAATTGAATCCTTTGACTCTGGAAAATATACTCTTTCAATTTCATCTAAGGTTGTCAAATCTTGATCAGATATCAACCAAAGCTTTAACCTAACCTGTCCTGATACTGAAAAAGATTCTAAGCAACGGTCACAATCATACACTTGCTCAGCTGATAATACACCAGTTAGATGAAACCCTGACCGTACTTTTGTAGATGAAAGCGTACACTGAATTATATCATTATTGAAACGTGAACTGTTATTAGGTAAATCTCCAACGGTTATGTCAAAGAGCCTATCCTTAAATTCGGAGTCTAATTCCGAACGAAAGATCTTCATATTCTTATCGCAAAAAGTACCGACCCTTTGGAATTATTCCAAGGCGGAAACAGGGGTAATATTAAATGATAAAAGAATTATTCTTCTTCAGAGTGTCCGGAAGAAGCATTACTATAAGCGCGTTCAGATTCATCATTAAAATCTAAGGTTGTATCGTCGTTTTCTTCTTCTAATTCATCCTCATCTTTTCTATCCAACAGATTATCATCATCTGAATTTTTCTTAAAGATGACAAACATAATTGTTTCACCTACAGAAAGAACTGAAAGCCCATAAGATAACACAGATAAGAGAATCAGAAACAATACGAAGGACAATATGAGACCAGAGAATGTTTCGGCACCTGACAAAACTTCATCTGCTGGTTGATAGGAAAGATTGGGTAAACAGTCGAGAATCAATTCAACTAGATTGGTTATCCCAAAAACAACGGAGACAGAGAAGTCTGATATGGTGGATAAAATTGTAGATGAAGTATTTGGTACTGTTGACAAATCAGATATGTCTATAGCTCCAGACATCCAGTCAGCATATACTAATGAACTTGCATAGCCTAATACGTTGTCCAATTTTTCCCCCATGAACCAATCACATCCGAAAACAAAGTTGATGAGTTGGAAACTAGCTTTCCAAAACCAGGAGAGAATTTTAACACCGATTAGAGTTATAGGAATAAGAATGAAATGATAAAGTATTATTCTCCAAGGCTGACTCCAGGTAATGGAATAGGACTGAAAAACTGTTCCCATTGTATCTTCCTCATATGTCCCAACAATGGCTGGTGTATAAATAATGGTAGTCAGTAGAACAAATAGTGTATAAACTGTAAATAAAGACCCAAAAAAATAAAACAGGTAAAGAATCGAAAATAGAAATTCTCCAAGAAATGGAATTTTTCCAAAAAGAGCGAATATTGCTGCAAAAATCAAAAAGAATACAATGATTAAGATAACAGATATAGAAGAAAAAACAATTGGATGCCAATGTTTATATACATAGTCCCAAGCATCTTTAGCAGAGAAGAAATCATTACCTTTAAGCTGTTTTAATGTTACTCGTGATACAGCTGTGCATGACAAAAAAATTGATATGATCCATGCTTCTATACCAATCCCATATATGATCCATGGAAGGATTGGAGAATCATTTCCAAACAAACAAGGGTAAAGTCCATATCTAGATAAAGCATCACCGAATTCAATACCCGACATAACAAGAGAAAGATATGTAAAGACCCAATACACTATATATCCAGCGAGATTACCAACAATAAATATCCATATCTTTTTTCCGCTTAACGCTAATCGCGGTGCTCTAAATATATCTCTGAAATCAAAATATAGATTCATTGGACCCATAAAAAACTCCTTTTTAAAATCATTTAATTCTCTAAACGTACGAAATCTACCCAGGCAGACATGCTCAGCTCACTTGAAACAACGTCTGCTATTGCTTTTGCTGAGTTATAATTATCATAACTGCCTATTCGAACTCGGTACCAGATTTCTTCTGTTTCTTTAAAGTAGGCTTTCTGAATATATGCATCATAGCCTGATATAATGAGTTTTTTTGCAAACTGTTGGGCGTCTTTTAACTGTTTCTTAGATATGATTTGAATTGTGAAACGGTCTTTTTGTGCCGGGATATGTGCATCTTTAGCTGGTTTTGTTTTTACTGGTATTGCCCTCACTACAGGCTTAGTATTTTTCGGAGATTGTAAAGTATTCTTCTTTTGAATAGCAGGAATTTCTTTATAATCATCATTCCCACCAA
>Ga0066367_1000189_pt1 | contig 12189 bp, 9 predicted proteins | sample Knorr_S7_td_AAIW_FD_77335 | JGI IMG/M metagenome (GOLD analysis project Ga0066367, IMG submission 77335) | Marine microbial communities from Southern Atlantic Ocean transect - Knorr_S7_td_AAIW_ad_750m_LV_A | ecosystem: Environmental > Aquatic > Marine > Oceanic | place: Atlantic Ocean | collected...
CTTATTAACGTTAGACGTCGCAACTTCGGTGTACGAGTATTGGTTGATCTTATCGAGAAAGCTTTAATTGCTACGCTAAAAGATTATGGTATCGCGGCAACTACCAGGCCAAAAGCCCCCGGGGTTTACGTTAATGATGCTAAAATAGCGGCATTGGGATTGCGCATAAAGAATGGCTGGAGCTATCACGGCCTCAGTTTAAACGTGAATATGGATCTCACTCCTTTTGCTAGTATCAATCCCTGCGGATTTGAAAATCTGGCTGTTTCCCAATTAGCAGACTTCATTGGTACACAGGACTTGTTATTACAGAATGCCAGCAAGATTCTTTGTAATAAACTGCTCAAGGAACTTGGGTATCTGGAGCACTACTAACATTATTGAATTTTAGTAAAATTAGCAAAGTTGTTATGGCTGAACGAAAACGTCGCAATGTGTTAATCGAAGGGCAGAAGTTGCGTGGCTTAGAAAAGCTTCGTCGTATTCCAGTGAAAGTAATTCCTACAAAAGAATTCCTGGCAAAACCAGACTGGATCCGTGTAAAGATTCCTGCCTCATCAAAAGTTACCCACATAAAGAGGATACTGCGTTATCACAAACTAGCTTCCGTTTGTGAAGAAGCTTCATGTCCAAATCTGGGCGAGTGTTTCAATAATGGTACAGCCACATTCATGATAATGGGGGATATCTGTACTCGTCGATGTCCATTCTGTGATGTTGCCCACGGTAAGCCTAAACCGCTCGATGAAAATGAGCCAATTAAACTTGCTGAAGCTATCCACGAAATGAAGCTGACTTACGTGGTCATCACTTCTGTTGACAGGGATGATCTAAAAGATAGTGGTGCCCAACATTTCGTAAATTGCATCAGTGAAACTCGCCATCGTAACCCAGGCATCCGAGTGGAGATCTTGGTACCTGATTTTCGTGGCCGTATGGATGTTGCGCTTAATATTCTCGGACAAACCCCCCCTGATGTTTTTAACCATAACTTAGAAACTGTGCCGCGACTATATAGACAGGCTAGACCTGGTGCAGATTATGAGTGGTCCCTGAATTTATTGGCGCGCTATAAAGTCCGCCAACCTAATGTGCCCACCAAATCAGGTTTAATGCTTGGGCTAGGTGAATCCATAGAAGAAGTAAAACAGGTACTGGAAAATTTGAAGCAACACAATGTCGATATGATTACTCTAGGCCAATATCTTCAGCCTAGCAGACATCACCTAAAAGTGGAGCGATTTGTGCCTCCCGCTGAATTTGACGAGTTATGCGTCTTTGGAGAAAAACTCGGCTTCAAACATGTAGCTAGTGGCCCTCTGGTCAGATCCTCCTATCATGCTGATAAACAGGCAAGTAGCGAGATACATCTCTAGTGCTGATTTACTCTTGATGAAGATAACTTTCCCGCAGATACTAATAAGCCTGTCTTCCCTTCTGCTTGCTGTTGTTACAATAGTTTTTCTCACTCAAAGCCCGGCTCAGTTCGGCAGTGAATCCTTGCTATTTAGGGCTTTGGTTTTCAACTTCGCTATTGTGGCTATTCTAGTGGCTATTTATCCGGTTAACCCTTTTTCCGATAGCGGGCCTCGTATTTACGGTATCGTGGTTTGTTTGCCTGCAGTAATTCCTGCATTTATTTATTTTTTGTACTTGTTACCGAAACAAGCTGGAGAAGGAATTACAGCCGAACAATTACAAAGCCAATTGATTACCGATAGCTCTAGCAATGGAATTATCGAGGTAGGATTCCGATATCCTATATATACGCCTACTATTTCTGTGCAAAACAGGGAGATTTTTACCAAGCAGGCAAATATTTTTTTTCGGATGACGGATGCGAATGGTAATAATGCTTTATTCAGGGGGGTACGGTCCCAAATATTTAATTCTGGGCTGAGTGTAGAAGCAACTGTCCAGGGTATGTTGAGTAACAATTCAGGATATTTGTTTAACCCATTACAATTGCCGCCAAACCATGAGGTAAGTGGCAGAGTGGTGTTTATTATCAGTAGTCTTGAAGATGGTGCTGATTTTACTGAAGCCTTAGGCAAAGCATCCCAAGTGCAGTTCGAGCTGCGAGATCCAGAAAATGGTCAGCTTTTACTGGAATTCCCGTTAAATCGGATTTAATCTGAAACCTCTACAGCGTTGCTTACAAATAAATTTTCTAGCTGGGAAATTGTTATTAAAGACTGGGAAACACGATGGTTATACCGATATTGATAAAAACGGATTCACTGACATAATATGGATGTTATGTCGTAGTACGTAGTTTAACTTCTGATTGGTTTTCATTGTGGATATTTTGGGTGTCAGCCATAAACTTTCCATACTTGTGGGCAAGTAAAGCCAAGAGAGAGAGTGCTGCATATAAGTCAATTAGAGATTTCAGCAGTATGTGAACTGAAGTAAACTGGATTAACACTATCAATGAAGCCATCCTGAGGATCTCCAATCCCAATGCGCTTGGACGATCTTCCAACCAACTACCATGAATATAGAAAGAGTAAGTCATGAATAGCACAGCTATGACGGTCTTTTCGTAACCGAGTGATGACGAATACTGCAGTAGGTAAAGACTAAGCAACACGGATATAACGAATTGACCTAACACGTAGTATTTGCTGAAAGTGGGAATAACCGGATCAAAGCGCGATGTTAAATCTACAAGATTACCTCTGTGCTTGCAGCTGCTCACCATATCTTCAGGTTGCCATCCAGGTGGCTTAAAGCAGATAGCCAGTTTATTCATCAAGCCAGGTGCTTTTATGAAGTCTTTAATTAAACGCCAGTAAACGTGCACATTCGCCCATACTGGGTTCCAGCTGTTGAGTGGGTTACGAAGACCAAAAACCACTGGTTCTTTAGAGAGTTCTTCTTGAAAACTTCGAAAAAGCCGATCCCAAATTATGAACACGCCACCGTAATTACGATCGACATAGATCTTGTTGCGGGCATGATGGACCCTATGATTTGATGGAGTAACGAATATCCATTCTAGGGTTCCTAACTTTGGTACATGTTCCGTATGGACCCAGAACTGGTAAATGAGGTTGAGGCTGACTGTGGTGAATAATACCTCTGCGGGAAAACCCAGTGCAAAGAAAGGAACATAGAATAGAAAGCTATAGAAATCGATACTGGTTTGTCTGAGGGCCGTACCGAGGTTGAAATCTTCGCTCTGATGGTGGGCGACGTGAGACCCCCAAAAAATAGCCATCTCGTGCCCTAGCCGATGTTTCCAATAGTAAGCTAGGTCATAGAGAACGAAACAAACTATCCATACCCAAAGTCTGTCTCCAGGCAACTGTCTTAATTGATAATGGTCCGCAATCAGTTCATAAATTGAGCTGGATACTCCGAGGATAACAAGGCTCTGTAACCTGCTAAGGCTGCCCATGGAAAGGCTATTGATCGTATCATTAATGCGATAGGTATTGCGATGCTGCGTAAACCCCCACGCTAGCTCGACTAATATGAGCAGGAAAAAGAACGGGATGGCATACAATATCAAGTTCATGGGTTATATTTTGTTACTGACAGCTTTTGCTTCATTCATTGGAAAACGGCTAATTTTGGAAGGGCTACTGGCTATTGTAATGGTTTATTAGCGATCTCTGCAAAAGCTCAATCTATCATTTTAAGAGTAGAGCCCGCGAGAGAGAGTGGGTATAAATGGCTTCGAATTTAGATAATATTCGTTGTACGAAAGCCATTAATGAACGCGATATTTACTATTCGTTTTAAAGCGTAATTAAGCCGAAATCAGCTTTTAACCCACCAAGGCAGAAGGATTCTCAGTAAATTGTGCGTATCCTAAGTTCTTATAATCAGCAATAGCGAGCCCGACTGCGACACTTGTGAAGGGGTCATGTTCAATAACCTTTCCGGCAAATTCAACGTCTAGTATATTTTTAACAGCTGGAATCAGGGAGGATCCGCCGGTACGGATAACCAACTGAATATCGGAAGCACGTAGTTCGGCTTTTACTAACAGCTCAGTGATAGCACTTTGGAATTTTTTAAGGATCTCGTTAATTATTTGGTCAAATTCTTCACGAGAGACCAATAATTCGATATCAAGTTCCGGAATATCCAGTTTAGCTTCTAGTAGCGTGGAAAGCGTAGCTTTCATTTCTTTCAGGTTTTGGAATATAAGGTAACTATAGTTGTTTTTTATCAGGTCATAAAGGCGTCGAAACCTGGGGGCGGCTTCGTCTCCGTATTTAATGCGCTGCATTATAGGAGATGTATATTTATTTTGGTTTAATATGTAACTCACCGTCCAGTTGAGTAACAAGTCTTCATAGTCTTTAAACGGGAAAATAGTTTCAATCTCGCGGTCTTCACCTGCGCGGCGCCATCGTTCACCCTTTCCCAGTAGAGGGAAGATAAGCTTCCGAAACAGAAGCTGATCGATGTGATCACCTCCTAGTCCTGTGCCGTGGGTAGCTATAACTGAAATATTTTTCTCATTCCTTTTCAATATGCAAAGATCTAGAGTGCCGCCGCCAAAATCTACAGCCAGCAAAGTCTGGTAGGTGACTAGCGGGTTATCATAGAGGTAACTGAGCGCAGCAGCTATTGGTTCAGGGTAATAACATTTTTTGGAGAATCCTGCATGTCTGCACGCTTCAGATAAAAGGCCGAGTGCACGTTCATTCCGGTGGGGGTCAGACCCCTCGAAATTTATTGGGTGGCCAATGCAGGCATGATCTATAGAATCAGGCCTGCTTTGATAGTGGAACAAGTATTTCTCAATGCTTTTTCTAATACGCAATAATAGAGGAGTGATAAGAGCAACTAATCGAAAGGGTTTATTAAACACTATAAGACGTGGCGTATTTAAATTTCCTAACACTCTTTTAGTGCCTCTGAATAATCGACCTTTCTGACTAGCATCTACAAACGACTTGCCGTACAACTTTCCTGTATTTGCTTCCTCTGGAAGGCCATGGCCACCAATCTGACCCGTGGTAGTGCGCGCCTCGCCAAGAACTTCGGCGCTTAGTTCTACCGTGCGCCCCATATTACTTTCGATATACTGATCTATGGCCTCCTTTCCGGTGACGATTCTATGCTCGTCGTTGATATAAGTAGCCGATGGCATTACCGTCGAATTTGATTCGAGTTTTAAAAGATGGATTTTTTCGCCGTCAAAGATAGCAGCAGCACTGTTGCTGGTACCAAAATCAACGCCGATTCCTAGAGATCGGGATTGTTGGTTAGTAGACTGAGTCACCAAAAAATCTTACCACTATGAATAAATTTTTGGCTGAACGATTACAAAAAACAAATCTAAGTAAAATATGCAGGTTGAGAATCAATAGTTAGCATAGCCTATTTAATTGTTGCCAGCAAAAAAAGAGGCTTGAGAATCAACAGAGCTTTTTTTGGCCAGTGATATTCAAGCTTGTTTTTTTTGCTCGCATAGGTTTGAGCGTGCATCCTAGTTGAAAAGTTGAATCTTAATGAAACTTACCCTATGCTCCATCGGTCAAAATAGTCTCGGTACTAATAACATCTTTTGGGAGCTTTCATGTGCGCGGCTGTTCGACATATATCGTGTAAATATGTCACCTATCTGATTCTCTTCTTTCTCTTCAGCTCTTTTGCTGTTAGCGCCGGAGCAGGCACAATTGTCCGCGTTAGTACCAGTATAGGGGATTTTTCAATCGAGTTGCTGGATGGTATAGCTCCAATAACTGTTCAAAATTATCTTAATTACGTGAATCGAAATGACTATAACGGCACATATATCCATCGCGCCATAGATGATTTTGTAGTGCAAGGAGGCGCCTTCCGATTCAAACTATTCGAAGGTCCTATCGATGTACCGACAGATCCTCCAATAGAAAATGAATTTAAAGGCGTCTCTAACACCCGGGGCACAGTGGCCATGGCAAAAATTGGGGGAGACCCGAACAGCGCTACCAACCAATGGTTTGTAAACTTGATTGATAATCTAGTCCTCGATGTAACAGATGGAGGGTTTACTGTATTCGGGCAAGTGCTGGGTGAGGGTATGCAGATTGTCGATGCCATTGATGATCTTCCGACCGTTTCCTTAGGCCAAGCGAAAGCGCCTTATGCGCCTTATTTCACTCAAACATACAACAATCCGCTGGATTTCGTTTACATCAATGTTGAGGTTACTGAAAGGTTCAGCTCGGCTCCACATGTCTTTGAATCGGCTACTGGTTTGCTTATAACTTCCGTGGATATAGATAACGGCAGTAATTTTATTAGCTTAAACTTTAATGTTGTCCCTTCAGAATCTGAGGTGGTTGTTAAAGCAAACCTTGACAGTATTATCCCTCGCCAAGCAAGTCTGTCTGGGGTCGCTACTTTTTCCACTTCCGATAATCGGCTGCGTATCCCCTCCCTCGAAGTAAACTTGGACGGTGCCGTGTCACTTGTTTCGAATGTAGTGTTTGTTCTGTCGGATGCTGCGAATTTTCTTTTTACGTTAGAATCTTTCGATCAATAATGGATCGCCATTTACCACTGCAAAGCCTTGGGTTACTCTTGCGTAGGCCAAAATCCTTAATAATTAGAAATTCGATATAAGGGATTACTCACTGATGGCAGCCCCGCGAGGCGAGTTTACTTCCAGGTTTGGTTTTCTAATGGCGGCCTCGGGTTCCGCCGTTGGCCTTGGCAACATATGGGGGTTCCCTACTAATGCCGCCACTAATGGCGGAGCTGCGTTTCTTTTTGTGTACCTTATTCTGGCATTTGCGCTAGCCTATCCAGCTCTAATGGCTGAACTCATTATAGGGCGCTACGCACGTGCTAATGCCGTGACCGCGTTAAGATCAATTTCTACCGGAAATAAGAGTCGAATTCTGGCCTTGATGGTGGGTTTTGCAGGAATTATCACGGTTTGTTTTATTCTGAGTTTTTATGCCATTGTCAGTGGATGGATGATTGCTTTCTTTTTCGATCCACTGGCGCGTATGGCGGGAATGGATGGTTTAGCGCAATGGTTGACGCAAGATGGGGTTTTACGAGATAGTCTTTTTGTCATAATTTTTATGTTGGCGACAGTCTATATCATCAGTGCGGGTGTTAAAGACGGCATAGAGAAATGGGCGTCACTTCTGATGCCATCGCTAATAGTAATTTTGGTTTTACTTATCTTTTACGTTATGACTTTACCCGGAGCCCTGGAAGGCGTTCGTGCATACCTCATTCCGGATTTTACACGTATCGCTGATCCCTCTTTACTCGTTGATGCTATGGGCCAGGCGTTTTTTTCGCTTTCGCTTGGAGTAGGAACTATGTTGGTTTATGGGTCCTATATAAGTAAGCAGGAGAATCTGCCCACGATTGGCGGTCTGGTTGCATTACTGGATGTAGGAATAGCAGTAATGGCTGGTATGCTAATCTTACCCGCGATGTATGTAGCGCTGGGCAATGGTGTCGAAATTTTCGACGACAACGGTGGGCTTATCGCTGGCCCTGGTTTAATAATTTCTGTACTGCCGTCACTTTTCGAGACTATGGGCTTCATTGGGATCTTGGTGGCTATAGCTTTCTTCATGCTCATGACTATCGCCTCCTTAACTTCCTCCATTTCTATGTTAGAAGTACCGGTTGCCTATTGCGTAGAACATCATGGTGTAGAAAGACGCCACGCGGCTATGATGATAGGCGTGATCATAATCTTAATTGCATTGGTTATTGTGTTTAACTTTGATCCCCTGTTCGATATGGTTGTTACCTACACGACAGAAGTTAGTCAGCCTCTTTTGGGGTTTGCGTTTTGCATATTTGTCGCTTGGATCTGGCGCCGCAACGATATTCTTGAGGAGATTAAGCAGGGGAGTCCTGAGGTTGAATCTGGATTATTTTGGAAAATCTGGCCGCTTTACGTAAAATTCTTTTGCCCAGTGGCAATCTTAATAGTTTTCTTTCAATAGGGTGCCAACTAAACTTTTTGTCTCTAAGATAATGTAATGGCTATTGGCCTCTTGTCTGCAGGCTAATAGCTAATTAGCGAGTTTTGGGGGCAGATGATATTAATAAATATTTATGCTACGGTGCCAGTCATAACAAAAAGGCGCTACTGACGATTCTCTGTAAAGTAAAAGAGTGGAATAACAAACACTCGGAGATTAATTGCGCATGACCTCTTCCCTTTCAAAATATGCTTCCAGTCAGCCAGTAAGGAATAGGCGGAAATTCCTGAAGCAGCTGATGGTGTTTCCTGCCTCTATGTCTTTGGGCGTTATCGGTTTAGAAGCCGCATCTGCCCAGTCCGGAGTAGCCGGTTCTGTAAAAGCACTTACCTTTGATGTATTTGGTACCGTTGTTGATTGGCGTTCCTCGATTATCAGAGAAGGCCAGTTATTGTCGGCTCGCAAAAGTTTTGAAATTGATTGGGGTGAATTTGCGGATAACTGGCGAGCCGGTTATGGTCCAGCCATGGCTAAGGTACGCAGCGGAGAGTTGCCGTGGACCAAGATAGACGATCTACACAGAATGATTTTGGACGAACTGGTTGTTGAGTACGAGTTGAGCGGCCTCAGCGAAGAAGAATTGGATCACTTCAACCGGGCTTGGCATCGACTGTCACCGTGGCCGGATTCTGTTGCTGGTTTGAACCGGCTGAAAACTAAATATGTAATTGCCACTCTGTCCAATGGCAATGTTGCTCTGCTCACCAACATGGCGAAGAATGCAGGATTGCCGTGGGATGCGGTCTTATCGGCGGAGCTAGCAAAACATTACAAGCCGGATCCTGAAGCGTACTTGACAGCCGCCGACCTATTAGGTCTGCCCCCAGAACAGGTAATGATGGTGGCGGCCCATCCCGGTGACTTGAGAGCGGCTGCAAGAAATGGGTTGCGCACAGCCTACGTTATCAGGCCATTGGAGCGAGGCCCAGGACGAATAGTAAACAATAATGCAGCGGCTGGAGAATTTGATTATACAGCTAGCGATTTTCTCGACCTCGCGCGACAACTGGGGGCTTAAGATTGTCGGAAATCCGACTCGATCAGAAGTCGAAGCAAGAGCTTGTACAACGACTGCAGCGGTATATGGCGATGAACTGGAAATTGAAGTAGGGGGTTTTGATGCAGAGTTCTTGCTGGATTTTTTTGCGGAACAAGTCGGTTGTTTTTATTATAACCAAGGACTTGCAGATGCACTTAGCGCGATTGAAAACAAGGTACAAGAATTTTCAGATCTAGTATACGAACTAGAGAAAGATACCGATATAGGTGCTGGGAAAAAATAGATTTGTATTAAAGCGCCCTTACCCTTGAATGCAAATTATTCATCGACTGGTTTATAGAACATACACATCTGGTGTGTTTCGATTGTTACGTGATTTATGTCGTGAAATGGATTCGAAATTACTAAATCTAATCGTTATACCTGCTTTAGTCAGTTTACAGAGCGGTTGCTCTGAGCCTGAGTTGTCAGAAAAACCTATAAATTTGGCAGAAGTGAATGAAGCTGTGGTCGAATTTATTTCCACACCAGAAGAAACAAATCCCTTTTACGAAGAAAGCCCGCTGTATCTTAACTACCCTAGATTTGACCGCATCCAGGATGCCCATTATTTGCCTGCTTTTGAACGTGGAATGGAAGAAGAGCTGGAAGAAATCGAAGCTATTGTAAATCAACCAGATCAACCGAGTTTTGATAATACTATTCTTGCCCTTGAATTAACGGGTCAGTTACTGGACCGAGTGGCTAGAGTGTTCTATGCCATATCCAGTGCACATACAAATGACGAAATACGTGCATTGGAACAGCAATTAGCCCCGCGGCTCGCGGGTCATGAAGATAATATTTTGCTTAATCCCGATTTGTTTGAGCGTGTTGGAATTATTTACGAACAACGCGATGATCTCGCGCTCGAGCCGGAGTCTATGCGGTTACTTGAAAAATACTATACAGAATTTGTCCGCGGTGGTGCAGCACTTAGTGTGCCGGAGCAACAGCATATGAAAGAACTTAATGCTGGGATCGCTTCATTTGAAACACTTTACAGTCAAAATATTTTGAGTGAAGTAAATGACCTTGCCGTTATCGTGGATACAGAAGAAGAGTTGACTGGTCTGGATCAGGCTTTGATAACTGCTGCCAGGGAAGAGGCCGCTGCACGGGATCTCGATGGAAAATATGTTCTACCGTTACTTAATACCAGCAGCCAGCCAGCATTGGCTTCGTTGCAGAATCGTGCCCTGCGGGAAATAATACATAGCATTTCGCTGTCCAGGGGCAGCCGGGGTGGTGACTTCGATAATACAGAAGTGCTGTCTGATGTGCTGCGGCTTCGTGCGGAACGAGCTCAATTGCTGGGCTATGACAATCACGCTCATTTTATCCTAGAAGATCGCACGGCGCAGACAGTGGCCGCGGTTAACAATCGTCTCGCCGAACTCACGACCCCAGCTCTTGCTAACGTCAATCGGGAGGCTGTTGATCTTCAGCAAATGATTTATGACGACGGACAAGATTTCGAACTAGCGTCCTGGGATTGGGATTTTTACACAGACAAGCTCAGATTGGCCCGTTATGACTTCGATGCTAAGGAATTGCGACCCTATTTCGAGCTTAATAATGTGCTGCTGAAGGGGGTCTTTTTCGCCGCTGAGCAACTATACGGTATTACTTTCAAGGAACAAATCTCTTTACCTGTTTACCAAGAGGATGTGCGGGTGTTTGAGGTTTACGATACGACAGGAACCACTTTGGCAATCTTTATAGCTGATTTCTATGCTCGGCCTACCAAGAGGGGCGGTGCATGGATGAATTCCTATGTATCTCAGAGCAATTTGCTAAATACCCGACCAATCGTGGCAAATCACCTGAACATCACGAAACCATCCGAAGGAGAGGTTACTCTGCTGTCGTTTGATGAAGTAACCACTATGTTCCACGAGTTTGGGCACGCGCTGCATGGTATGTTTTCTGCTGTGGAGTATCCGTATTTCTCCGGTACCAGCGTACCTCGCGATTTTGTGGAATACCCCAGCCAGGTAAATGAGATGTGGGCAATTTGGCCAGAAGTGCTTGCCAACTATGCCATTCATCACGAAACCGGACAATCAATGCCGCAGGAATTGCTCGAAAAAGTGCTTTCAACTCAAACTTTCAACCAGGGCTTTGAGACTACTGAATACCTTGCTGCATCTATTCTTGATCAAGCTCTTCACCAGCTTACTCCGGAGGAAATCCCTGTTGGCGATGAGATTATGGAATTTGAGCGATCAACCTTTGAAGGTGCCGGTATTGTGTTAGATTCAGTTCCACCTCGCTATCGAAGTACTTATTTTAACCATATTATGGGTGGTTATCATGCTGGTTATTATTCCTATATCTGGAGCGAAGTACTGGATGCCGATTCAGTTGATTGGTTTAAGGAGAACGGAGGATTAACAAGAGAGAATGGGGATCATTTCCGACAAACTTTGTTATCCCGTGGAGGAGCTGATGATGCCATGACCTTGTTCAGGAAATTTCGTGGTCGTGACCCCGACATAACCCCGTTGTTGGAGCGACGAGGTTTAAATTAAAGGTTAGACCTCTACCTGTTCCATGGTGGCTGTGGATTGACCGCTAATTGCCAGTAATAGCAGGCTAAGCTCGTCCCAGGAGTTAGCACTGATTATCCCTTTTATGGACTGATCTATGCGTCTGGCGTGTTCGAGAAAATGCCAAATGTCTTGTGTGTTTATCCTATCTAATGCGCTACCCACGGCCTGTTTTTTGTTGAACCAGATGCGAGCTGTTTGCATGATCGCATTGATACCCTGCCCCTGCTCTTTCCTTTCAATTAATGGTAACAAGGTACGCAGTTCGCGGGTAATTGCAGCGAGGATTGGTAATGGTAAGAGTCCTTCAGCACGAAGGGTGCGCAGGATTTTCTGCGATCTAACTGCATCGCCTTTAAGAGCAGCGTCAACGAGATGATATATACTATAACGTGAACTGTCGGCAACGACCTGCATCACTGTATTTACATCGAGCGAAATATTGGTTTTATTGTCTTGGCTTACGAGGAGTTTCAACTTTTCGATTTCCTGAGTAGCCGCAAGCAAATTACCTTCAACTTTGTCGACAAGTAGTTCCAGCGCATTCGGTTCTGCACTAATGCCCTCCCGCAGCAGGCGTCGTGTCAGCCACGCCCCCAAACCTTCCCGATTTATCGGCCAGATCTGGACA
>Ga0066367_1000194_pt1 | contig 12152 bp, 9 predicted proteins | sample Knorr_S7_td_AAIW_FD_77335 | JGI IMG/M metagenome (GOLD analysis project Ga0066367, IMG submission 77335) | Marine microbial communities from Southern Atlantic Ocean transect - Knorr_S7_td_AAIW_ad_750m_LV_A | ecosystem: Environmental > Aquatic > Marine > Oceanic | place: Atlantic Ocean | collected...
AAAAATTAAACTTTTACTTATTTTTCTAAATTTTGAATCAATAAAAAAATTTTTCTTTAAAAAATTATTTTCATCAAAAAGATATGGATTATTTTTAAATGAAAAATCAATATTATTTTTTATAACAAAAATCTATTCGAAATTTAATGAACAAACTTTTGAAATATCATTTGTAATATGATCAGTACCAATAAGAAGAGTTCCAGAATGAACTAGTGCTAAATTTTTAAATAAACCAAAACTAATTTTTTTTGATCCTACATTTATTAAAATACTGCCAGATTGTAGTTCTTGCGTATCTAATAATTCCACTCCTAAAGCAAAAGTTTGTGAAATTAATTTTTCTATTTCTATATCGCAATTAAGAAATATTTGATTTATATTTTTTAAGTTATTTTTTGGTGCTGTAATAAAAGTCATTTCATGAGTTAATAAATCCGCATAAACATTTATTGGTTCTTCAATAAATGTTTTACCATCAACAATATAATTATGATTAAATATATGAATTATTGATTGATCTTTATCATTAAGCATTAACTGCTTCTTTGCTTCTTTTAATAAAAATTCAATATCATGCTTGTGAATTTTTGAATCATCAATTTTTTTTTGCTTTGAAAATCTAGTACATAAAAAATCTGGCTGTTCAAGAATTACATTAATTTTTTTTAAGGAAACTTTAGCTTTTTTTTCAGCTGTGCTTATTGACATCCTGATTGAATCAGATGCTTTTTTTAAATTCATTACTACATCATTATAAATTCCTTCTGAAGAGGTTACGGTCGCAGATAATATTTCTGGATCATTATTTTTATCAATTTTAAAAATAAGGCATTTTAAATTTGAGTTACCTAATTCAATTATACCAATTGGATCCCTTAAATTCATTATTCTACTATTATCTTACCATCCAACCTTAAATCAATGATTTTATAATTTAGAAAATCTTTTCTCTCTAATAGCTCAATAGATTTTTTTATTATTTTGCTATTAACATTGTAAGGAAACTTTATTATTCTGTTATCTAATAATTGCAAATCCCATCTCCCTATACGAAAATAGTAAAAATTTTCAATTTTTTTTATTGGAAATTTATTATTTTTTAATTGGTTTATGAAATACACAAAATTGTTTTCAGACTCATCTCCAATAATACTAGGTAATTCAGCAAAATTCATATCTTCATCTAGTTCAATCAAATTAGATAAACTATCCAACAAATATTTAGTTTTACCTTTGAATAATATGCCAAGTGGTTTTGTTTCAAATATTTTAATTGTTATTGTGTCTGGATATTTTTTTTTAACTTCAATTTTTTCCAAAAAATTAACATTTTGTAGTGATTCTTCTATATCCCGTCTTTTAATTAGAAAAATATTCTTATCATATATCTTATTTAATTTTTCTAGAATATGATCTTTGTTAATAAGTAAATTATTTGAAATTATTATTTTTTTTATTTGGAAAAAAGTATTATTATTTTCTATATTTTCTTCAAATTTATTTGAGTTATAGGTAGATAAAAAAACAAGAATTGTTATTAATAAGAAAATTCTATAAAATTTTTTCATCTGTTATTGCTAGCATCTTTAACAATCCACATAACAAGATCTTCAAAACTTATTCCGCAATATTTTGCTATTTCTGGAACTAACGATAATTTTGTCATACCTGGCTGAGTATTAGTTTCTAATAAATAAAATTTATTTTTATGAAATCTGAAATCTGACCTTGTTATGCCTCTGCAACCCAAAGATTTATGAGCCTTCTTTGCTAAAAGTAACACTTCTTTATACTTTGTTTTGGAAATTTGAGCGGGCATAATGTGTTTTGTTTTAGCTTTAGAAGAGTACTTTGCTTTATAATCGTAAAATTTTCTTTTAGGAATAAGTTCTATTGCTCCTAAAGCTTTATTTCCCATTACTGCAGCTTGGATTTCTTTTCCCGGTATATATTCTTCAACAAGAATTTTGTCATACTTTTTCTTTAATTTCTTTAAATTTTTATTTAAATGAACTTTATTTTCACAAATATAAACTCCTAAACTTGATCCTTCGTTGACTGGCTTAATTACGATTGGAAATTTAATTTTTTTAGTTTTAATTTTATTAACAAAATTTTCTTTATAACTTTTTTTTAATAAAAAATACTTAGGTACTCTAATTTTATTTTTTTTGAAAATATTTCTGGATAAGGCCTTATCCATGGCCAAACTGGAAGAAAGAACTCCAGAATGAGTGTATGGGATATTTATTGATTCAAGTATAGCTTGTGTAAATCCATCTTCACCATACTTTCCATGTAATGCATTAAATACTACTTTTGGATTTATCTTTTTTAATTTATCTACAAAACATCCTTTTGCATCTATTTCTTTAACTTTATAACCTTTTTTTATTAATGCCTTGGAACATGATTTTCCACTTAAGAAACTTATTTTTCTCTCACCAGAAATTCCTCCCATAAGAACAACAATTAGATTTTTCACTATTTTTCTCCAATAATTTGAATTTCTAATTCGAGATCTATTCCAGTTTTATCTAAAACTTTTTTTTTAACTTCGTAAATTAATTTTTCTAGATCGGAAGATTTTGCATGGCCTTTATTAACAAAAAAATTGCAATGCTTTTGAGAAATATGAACATCTCCGATTGCCATTCCTGCGCATCCAGAATCTTTAATAAGCTTCCAAGCCTTAGAATTAGCTGGATTTTTAAAAGTACTACCGCATGTTTTAATTTTGGATGGTTGATCTTTTTTTTTTCTTTCAGTCAAATTATTTATCTTTTTCTGTATGTTATTTTTATTATCTATTTTTCCACGAAATGTAGCGCTTATAAAAATTAAATCATTGTCCATGCTACATCCTCTATAAGAAAAATTTATATCTGCTGGATAAAAGACTTTAACTTTACCGTTTAGGTCCATTGTCTGAACGGATATCAAAATTTTAGATATATCTTCTCCATAACAACCAGAATTCATTCTAATTCCACCTCCTATTGTGCCCGGTATACAAGAGAGAAATTCAAATCCTGATAATGAGTTTTCTAATGCAAAATTTGAAAGATTTTTATCTAGAGTCGACGACCCTGCAATTATTGTATTTTTATCAAATAGAGATATGTGTGAAAAAGATTTACCAAACTTAACAATTATTCCACTAAAACCTCCGTCTCTAATTAAAGTATTTGAACCTGCCCCTAATACTTTAATTTTTCCAAAATCTTTTGTGTTTTTTAAAAAAAAAGATAATTCATTCAGGTTTTTCGGTTTAAATATAATTTTTGCTGGACCTCCCAAATTAAACCATGAATATTTAGAAAGATTTTCATCAAATAAAATTTGACCTGAAAATTTTTTTTTAATTTCTTTTATATGTGAAACTAAATTCATTTTAAATCATTTCCAATTTCTCTTATCCAGTTTGAAATACTTCCTGCACCCATACAGATTATGATTTCGTTATTTAGTAAGTTTTTTTTAAAATAATTTTTTAAATCTTTCTGACTACTTATATTTACTACTTGAGTTCTAGATTTTTTTGAAACTAATTTAGAGAAACTGTTTTGATTAAAATTATATTTTTTTCTTTCACCGGCGGCGTAAACTGGACAAAGTACAACTGTATCTATCGATCTGAATGATTGTGCAAATTCGTTTTTGAGAGCTTTTATTCTTGAATATCTATGAGGTTGGAAAACACAAATTATTTTTCTGTCTTTATATACTTCTCTTGCGCTATTTATAACTGCTGTAATTTCAGTCGGGTGGTGAGCGTAATCGTCAAAAAAATCTCTTTTTCCAATCGAGAAAACTTTCGTAAATCTTCTTTGGATACCTAAAAATTTTCTTAGTGCTTTTTTTATTTTATTTATATTAATACCAAGATTTAATGCGACAGCTATTGAAGCCGTTACGTTACTTATATTATGATTGCCTAACAAATTTATTTTTAAATTTTTTACTTCAAGAATTTTCTTCTTAGCAAATTTTATTTTCAAATCAAAAATTGAATTATTGACATTTTTTTTTACATTTACAATTTGATAATTTGCATTTTTGCTAAAGCCATAAGTTAAATAATTATTATTTTCACATCTGCTAAGTAAAGATTTTAAATTTTTATTGTCAATACAGACAAATGATTTTCCAAATGATGGTGTTTTTTCAATAAACTTAATAAAACCTTTTTTCAATTTTTCAAAGTTTCCGTAATAATCCAAATGTTCTCTGTCTACATTAGTTACTATTGAATATGTAATGGGTAATTTCAGGAAACTGCCGTCCGATTCGTCTGATTCAATTACGGCCCATTCCCCTTTTCCTAGTTGTGCAGTATTTTTAAATGAATTAATTACACCGCCATTAATTATTGTGGGATCTAAACCAGCTTCTAACAAAATATTTGCAACCAGTGATGTTGTGGTAGTTTTGCCATGAGAGCCAGCAATTACTATATTTTTTTTTAAAGACACTATATTAGCTAACATGTCCCCTCTTTTAAAAACTGGTAAGTTTTTAAACCTTGCGGCTTTCAATTCTTTGTTATTTCTTTTTATCGCTGAAGAAATAACAATCATAGTAGCTTTTTTTAAATTTTTTTTATCATGTCTAAAAAAAACTCTGATTCCTGATTTAACTAATCTTTCGATATTTTTATTTTGAATCAAATCACTGCCTTGAATAATGAATCCCATATTTTTCATTATTTGGGCCAATCCACTCATTCCTATTCCCCCTATTCCGATAAAATGAATTACCTCATTACTAGCAATATTAATTTTCATTTTTAAATAATCTCTTTAATTTGTGTTTCTATAATACTATAAACGTTGTTAGTATAAATTTTTTTCATATTTTCTCGGATGTTTTCTAATTCTTTTTTGTTTTTTATTTTTTCAATAATTAAATTAAATAAATTTTCTTTGGTAAAATTATTCTGATCTAATATCCAACAACAGCCTTTACCTTCGTAAAATTTAGCATTTAAATATTGATGATTATCAATAGAATTATGAAGGGGAACTGCTATAAATGGTGTAAGTGTGTGCACTAACTCTGCAGTAGCTGAAGCACCACAGCGTGTTATAGCTAAATCAGAAGCCAAAATTAAATTTAAAATATTTTTATCAAATTCAAAAACATAGCTTTTAATATCTTTATTTTTATAGTAATCAACTATTGAATTTTTTTGACTTCTTATACATTGTTGATTAATTTGAATACTATGACCTTTATCTTTTATCATATTCATAACTGACGGTACAATTTCTCCAAAAATTTCTGCACCTTGACTGCCACCTAAAACTAAAATGGAGAAATTTTCTTTATTATTTTTTATTATAAAATTTGAATGATTAATTATATTTTTATCTATAATTGATCCGACAATATAAATTTTATTTTTATATTTTTCAGGGAAACTTATTTTTATTTCTTTAGCTAAGAAAATTTTCTTAGCAAATGATAATAAATATTTGTTAGCTCTTCCTATTACTATATTCGGTTCATATATCACTAAAGGTAAATTGAAAAATTTAGATGCAAAAGAAGTTGGAAATGACACATATCCTCCAAATCCAATGATTAGATCAGCCTTCTCTTTTCTTAGAATTGTAATTGATTTTAACGTTGAATAAAAAATCACAAACAAAGATAAAATTTTACCGAAAAAATTTTTATTTGTTGGAGTTTCTGTTCTTAATTCGTACGACTTAAATTGTGAATATTTATTTGCAAAATTATTTCCTCTTTTATCCGTTACCAATACTACTTGGTATCCTTTTTCAAAAAAATGTTTCATTAAATTAACCGCTGGAAATATATGACCTCCAGTTCCACCTGCTGAAAAAATTATTTTTTTACTCATTTTTAAAATACCTTCCAGAATCTTTTCTAGTAAAATTTAAAATAATTCCAGCAATAAATGCACTTCCAATCAAGGAAGAACCTCCATAACTCAAAAAGGGGAGCGTCATACCAGTTGTTGGAAGCAGTCGAATATTAACTCCTATATGAATAAATGCTTGGATAATTAAAAGCGAAACTAAACCCGATAATGCCAATTTGATAAATTCATCTTTTTCCAAAAAAACCTTATTTAATACTTTGTATCCAATTAATAAAAAAATAATAACAATAAATAAAACAAACAATGCGCCAAATTCTTCCGAGATAACTGCAATTATATAATCCGTATGTGCTTCGGGCACTCTTTCTTTCAATATACCTTCTCCCATTCCTTGTCCCGTTAAGCCTCCTTGCTTAATAGCATCCAATGCATTTTGAGATTGAAAATCGTCTCCAGATTTTGGATCGATAAATGTTTTAATTCTTAAAAAAATATAGCCAAATTTTTCTGGAAAAAAAAATACTAAAAGCCCTAAAATAATTAAAAATGCTAAAATCAATATTGTTAAAATAACCATATTAAATCCTGAAACAAAAATCATAGTAATCCAAGTAGAAGCTAACAATAGAGTTTGTCCAAGATCTGGCTGATTAATTAAAAAAAATACAATAATAAGTAACACTGCAAATGAATATAAATACCTTTTATAAATATTGGTTTTTTCATTAAGAATAATAATTTTTGCTATAAAAATTATAAATAAAGGTTTTACTAATTCAACTGGTTGAAATCTTGGAAAAGGATCAAAACCCATCCATCTTTTTGATCCTTTAACCTCAATACCAAACACGGGTATAAGAGAAAGCAATAGAAGAGAAATAAAAAATAAATAAGGCAGAAATTTTATTAATTTTTTTTTGTCTTGAATTGAAATTGCTATAAGAAGAGATAGTGAGATACAAACAAAAACCAAATGTTTTAAAAAAAAGAAATATGTTTGTTTATTCATCTTTTCTGCCACCATTGAAGACGTAGATGAAAATGAAAAAAATAACCCTAGTAAAAAAAGGAAAACAAATAAAAATAAAATTTCTTTATCTACATTTCTCCACCATTTTGCAACCAAACCTGTGTTTTCTCTACCAAAATTAAACATTCAATTTTTTTTAAACTTTTTTATTATTAAATTTTTAAAATAGTTGCCTCGATTTTCAAAATTTTTGAATTGATCATAAGATGCGCTAGCTGGACTTAATAAAATAGTAATTTTTTTATTTGTAATATTTCTAGAATCTTTAAAAACTTGAATCACAGCATTTTTTAAAGTTCCGCATAGTCGGAAATTAATCTTTCCTTTTAAATATCTCTTAAAATTTTTCATATGTTTTCCAATAATATATGCTTTGACAATATTTTTTTTAATTTCTTTTAGTTGAAATCTGTCGCCTGTCTTTGGAAGACCCCCAACAATCCAAAAAATATTTTTATTACTTTTTAAAGCAAATTTGCTTGCTTCAAAACTTGTTGCTTTAGAATCGTTAATGAAAATTTTATTATTTCTTTTACAAAAAATTTCATGTCTGTGAGGCAAGCCTTTAAAAGATTTAAGAGAATTTATTAAAGATTTTTCATTTATTTTTAAAATTTTTGACAAATAATAAACAAAACTCATATTTTGCTCATTGACTTCCGAATTTAAATAATCATTTTTTATTTTCTTTTTTATCTTTTTGTATTTTTTCAGATTTATAAATTGCAATTTACTTTTATATTTATTTTTTTTAAACTTTTTTAAAAAAATCTTATTATTAATAAATGCAAAATCATTTTTTTCTTGATTTGAGAAAATCTTAAATTTAGAATTAATGTATTCTTTTGCGGAGACATGCCAGTCTAAATGATCGTTAGTTATATTTAATAGTATTGCGTAGTCAGGTTTAACAAACTTTGAATAAGCCAATTGAAAGGATGACGCTTCAATAATCACTATGGGGTTTTTTTCTAAATTTAAGTCTAAAACTGGTTTTCCTATATTTCCACCCAACTCTACATATATATTATTTTTTTTTAATACATGCTCAAGAATTTTGCACGTCGTTGACTTTCCATTTGTCCCGGTAACAACAATTGACTTTATTGTTGGATTAAAGAGATAAAAAAGATCAAGATCTGTAATAATTTTGTCTTTGTTTTTTATAAGTTTTTTTTTTAAACTTGCTTTTTTTAAGCTTATCCCTGGGCTCATAACTATAAAGTCAGCTCTATCTAGGCAGCTTGAAGAAACAATTGTGTCGTTAGTGGTAAAACCATGAAGAGCTCTCTTAGCTTTGTCGTCATCCCAAATACAATATTCCTTGAAATTATTATTATTAAAATAATTAACGACGGATGTGCCTGTTTTTCCAAGGCCATAAATACAAAAAGTCCGCAAAGAATTTGAAATTAATGAAGCCATCAATTATCTCAATTTTAATGTGGCTAATCCTATTAATGCTAGAATTATTGATATAATCCAAAATCTAATAACAACGGTAGACTCGGCCCATCCTTTTTTTTCAAAATGATGATGGAGAGGAGCCATCATAAAAACCCTTTTTCCAGTAAGCTTAAAGGAAATGACTTGAATGATAACTGAAACTGTCTCCAGCACAAATAAACCTCCAACAATTGCTAAAACAATTTCGTGCTTTGAAATTATACTCACAGCTCCTAAAGACCCGCCCAAAGATAGAGAGCCAGTGTCACCCATAAAAATTTTTGCTGGTGGTGCGTTGTACCATAAAAAACCCAAACATGATCCAACGATAGAACCACAAAAAATAGAAGCTTCACCTACATTAGCTATATAAGGAATGTGTAAATATTCAGAAAAAACCGTGTTACCCACAACATAGCAAATTAGGGTAAATGACAATGCCACCAACATTACTGGTACAGTAGCTAGACCATCCAAACCATCGGTTAAGTTCACTGCATTTGAAGAACCAACTATTATAAAAATAGCAAATGGAATAAAAAATAGTCCTAGATGAAGTATTAAATTTTTGAAAAAAGGAAAGTAAAGACTTTTTAGATGCTCACTATCTCCAAATTTCATTAATAATAATACAGCTATTATTGAAAGTATAATTTGAAAAATAATTTTCATTCCTGAAGATATGCCTATTGAGTTATTACGTTTTATTTTTAAGTAATCATCAATAGCACCAAGTAAACCAAAACTTGTAGCAACCATTAACAAAATCCAAATGTAAGAGTTATTCAAATCTGCCCACAATAGAGTACCAAAGAGCATTCCTATCAAAATAAGAACTCCACCCATGGTCGGTGTTCCAGTCTTTTTAACTATATGATCTAATGGACCATCATCTCTTATCGGTCCGGTAATTTTATGAGTTCCAATAAATTTTATGAAAGGTCCTCCAATCAAAAATACTATAATCAAAGAAGACATTACCGAAAGTCCTGTTCTAAAAGTTAAATAGCGAAATACGTTTAATGCAGAAAATTGATCTACCAAAGAAATTAATAAACTATATAGCACTAAAGTATCCTCTTTTAATATTTTTTGAAAACTGATTCAATCCTGTTGCATTTGATCCTTTTACCATAAGTAGGTCGTTATTGTGAATAATTTTACTTAAATGATTATGAGCCTCTCTAAGATTATTAAATACTTTACCTTTTTTGTTTTTAGACAATAAATTAAAAGTTTCTCTTATATATTTTCCATAAACAAAAACTTTATCTATGTCGCTTTTATTAATTACAATTGATAATTCTTTATGATATTTTTTAGTTTTTTTTCCTAATTCAAGCATATCTCCTAGGAGAACTATTTTTTTTAAATTTCCTTGTCTTTTATAATGGCTAATATTTTTAATAGCTGAAGACATTGATAAGGGATTAGCATTATAGCTTTCATCAATAAATTTGAATTTTTTTTTAAATTTATTAACCACTTTTATATCACCTCTTCCACCAGGAATAGGAAAATTAATTAATTTTTTTCTTATTTTATTTAAATCTAGATTTAAGACATATAAAATTGAAATACATGCCAAAATACTGTTTATGAAATTCTCGGTATAATGAGTTATGTTAAAATAAAAAATCTTGTTTTTTGCCACAACTTTTAATTTATAATGATTTTTATTTTTTGTTGTTTTTAATAAAAAAATATCTGCTTTTTGCTTGTGACTAAATGAGACAACAAATATACCTTTTTTTTTGGCCTTATTAGATAAAAAATTAAAAAACTTATCATCTTTATTTAAAATTATGCTCCCGCTTTCTGAAATATTATCAATGATCTCGGCTTTAGCTTTGGCTATATCTTTCAACGTATCAAAATTTTTAAAATGAGCTTCTGCAATATTAGTAATAACTGCTATTTCAGGCCTTACAATTTTTGACAACGTATTTATTTCTCCTTTTTTATCCATTCCTATTTCAAATATTCCGTATTCAGTATTTTTTTTTAAATTAGAAAGACTAAAGGGAACTCCAAATTTATTATTATAAGAATAGGGAGAATAATAAACTTTTCCATAATTCTTGAGTGCAAAACTAACAAGATTTTTCAATGTAGTTTTGCCGACACTGCCGGTAATTCCTATAATTTGTGCTAAAGTATTATATCTATTTATCCTTGCTAAATCATTTAAGGAAGAAAAAGTATTTTTTACTTTTATAATCTTATTCTTAGAAACATTTTTTATTTTTCTACTTACTACACATTTGTTTGCACCCTTTCTAATAGCCTCATTAACAAACTTATGACCATCAGTATTTTTACCTTTAATAGCAAAAAATAAATTATTTTTTTTTATAGACTTAGTGTTAATGGATACACCATTATAATTTATATTTTTTAATTTATTATTTTTGAAAGATTTTTGTGCAATAAAACTTGACCAGTAGTTTTTGTCAGTAAATGACTTTCTTTTTTTTATTATTTCTTTTATTACTTTTTTGTCCGAAAAATTTAAAATTCTGTTTCCATAATCCTGGATTTTTTCATGTCCTCTTCCTGCAACTAAAAGAATTTCGTTCGTTCCTAATTCTTTGATGGCAGTTTTTATTGCTTCTTTTCTATTTCCAATATTAACTGCTAATTTTTTACAACTTTTCATGATTGTGTCTCTAATTTTTTTAGGATCCTCATTTCTTGGATTATCATCTGTAATAAAAATTTTTCGACAATGCTTTTTTGCAATTTTTCCCATAATAGATCTCTTTTTTTTATCTCTTTCTCCCCCACATCCAAAAACTATAATAATTTCTTTTTTAAACTGTTTTTTTAGTCCAACTAAACTTTGTTCTAATGCATCAGGTGTATGAGCAAAATCTACAATAATATTAGAATTGTTGCTTAAGCGTGCCACACATTCTAGTCTCCCAGGAACTGGCTTAATTTTATTTACTTGATAAAAAATCCTTTTTTTATTTATGCCACAGCTAGAAGCTGCTAAAATAGCCATAAGCAAATTTTTTATCTGAAAATATCCTATAAGAGGAATTTCTAGTATAAAAATTTTTGAATCTACAGCAATTTTAACAATTTGCTTATCTTCTCTATATTCATTATGTAAAATTTTTATATTTCCTGAGTTTGTTCCTATTGTAATTTTTTTTATTTTTCTTTTATTTGCAATATTTTTTATAATTTTAAATTCTTTATTTGTTTCATCTGTTATGATTTTTGATTTTTTGTTAAGCAATTTTTCAAATAAATACATTTTAGAATTAAAATAAGATTTAATATTATGGTGATAATCTAGGTGATCATGACTAAAATTCGTAAATATCCCAGTTTTTATATTTAAATTATCTAATCTTCTTTGTTCAAGGCCGTGGCTCGAAGCTTCCAAAATTACATTGTTGATTTTTTTTTTTGCCAAAATCTCTAAATTTTGGTGTAAAGACAAAGGATCTAGCGAAGTTAAATTTGTTTTTTTTTTATAGCTTTTAGAAAGTACACCTAAAGTTCCAATTGAAGCAACGGGCACTTTGTTCATGTTTAATATTTGATAAAAAAAATCGGCAACAGAAGATTTTCCGTTTGTTCCGGTCACGGCAATAATATTTTTTGGTTTTTTTTTATAAAATTTTGAACTTGATTGAGACAAACTTTTTCTAACATCTTTTACTACAATTAATGGTATTTGCGTATTTTTAAGTTTAATTTTCTTGTTGCTAATAATCGCAGAAGCACCTTTGGCAATTGCTTGTTCGACATATTGAACGCCGGATGTTTGATTTCCTTCTATTGCAAAAAAAATATCATTCTTCTTGA
>Ga0066367_1000200_pt1 | contig 12018 bp, 9 predicted proteins | sample Knorr_S7_td_AAIW_FD_77335 | JGI IMG/M metagenome (GOLD analysis project Ga0066367, IMG submission 77335) | Marine microbial communities from Southern Atlantic Ocean transect - Knorr_S7_td_AAIW_ad_750m_LV_A | ecosystem: Environmental > Aquatic > Marine > Oceanic | place: Atlantic Ocean | collected...
TATGGTATACGTCTTGGGTCCGCTCCAGCGCGGCCAGGTTTACGACGATGCGGCCTCCGTCTCGGAGACGCTTCATCCCCACATCCAATATCTTGGTCAGGTGTCCCCCGCTGCCGCCAACGAACACGGCATCCGGGTCAGCCAGGTCTTTCAATGCATCCGGCGCTTCCCCGGTGATGATTTGAACGTTCGGGGATCCCCAACGCTCCAGGTTCTTCTTGAGCAGCGGCAGACTTTCTTCGTCACGCTCCACTGCGTAAACCGCTCCTTCCCGAGCGATGATAGATGCTTCCACCGAGATGGACCCGGTACCAGCACCGATGTCCCAAACCACGCTGTCGGGCTTGAGCCCCAGGGAATATAGGCTCACCGCCCTCACTTCCCGTTTGGTGATTTGCCCTTGAAGAGGCCGACGCTGCTCGAAAGCGTCGTCGGGAAGGCCCAGAGCCCGTTGCGAGTCTGCCTGCAATTTCTCAACCATTGGTCTGGCTTCCGGCGATGGCTGTCAACGGGATGCCATCGGGAGACGTGGAGGCTTGGCCCAAGAGGGTGCCGTCAAAATCGAAACACAGGCTATCGACAATAAGATTATCAGCGTCGTCGCCCAACAACTTTCGGCTTTCTTCGCAGACCATCTCGCATATCAGGTTAAACACCGAATTCAAACCGTTTGCCAGCGCGAGTTCCTGGAAGTGCCGGGCGCTGGCGGCCCCGCGTATCTCTTCCTGCACTTCGACCGTTGCGCCGCACTTGGCGGCTATGGATGCGAGGAAGTCGGTGTCCACCCGGTTCCCGGCGACGTGGGTCACGAAATGACCCACGGCCATCTTGGAAAACTTGCCAACCATGCCGGCGTGGGTTGCTCTCTTGACGTTCCGCAGGACGCAACGTTTCATCGATGCGCCGCTGAATATGCCGGCCTCGATGTAGGCCATGTCCGGCAGGTCCAATATCTGTTTGGTGAAGGCCTCGCTCTGGGTGCCGGTGGACAGAACCAAGTGAGACAGGTTGTTGGTGGCCGCCACGTCGACGGCCAGGTTCGCGCTGGCCCGCCACGCTGCGGTGGAGAAAGGCTGGACCACGCCGGTGCTGCCCAGGATGGAGATTCCGCCCACGATACCCAGGCGAGAGTTGGTAGTCTTTTCCGCGATCTCCTCTCCACCGGGAACGGAAATCTCCACGATTATGCCGGTCCCGTCGGGGAGACCATGAGCCGTGGCTGCCTCGGTTACTGACTCGATTATCATGCGCCGGGGCACCCGGGTAACGGCAGGTTCACCCACCTCGATACCGGTGCCCGGACGGGTCACAGTTCCCACGCCCGGTCCGCCGGTGATGCGCACTCCGGAGCCTGTGTCTGGGTCAAGAGAGACCGTGGCGCAAATCTCAGCGCCGTGGGTCGCGTCTGGGTCGTCGCCGCCGTCCTTGATTACGGAGCAGGTAACTTTAGTTCCATCGTCCGAGGGTTGGCAGCGGTGAATATCGAAAGTAACGGCTCGGCCAACGGGCAACTGAATCGTTGACTGTTGAACCGGTTCGCCGGTAAGCAGAGATTGGGTGGCGGCTTTGGCTGCGGCTGCTGCGCTTGAACCGGTTGTATACCCGGTGCGCATGCCTCCTCGTTTAACCGTTTGCCGACTGTAGTCGCTTTCCACCATCGGTGTCCTATCCAATCACATCGGGCCGGTTAGCCCTAGTTCTCCACCCGGTCCCATACTTGGCGTATCCGGTCGGCAGCCACTGCCACCAACCGGTCATCCACGCATAGGGGAGGCGTCACCGCCAGCGATACGGATGGGTATGCTTGAGCTATCCGGTCCATGCCCCCCAGTATGTTTCTTTTGAGAATCAGGCCGGGGAAAAACAGATAAGGGACAACGATGATACCGCTGACCCCGCGCTCTTCAACCAATTTTGTGGCGGCGTCGTCTACGGTTGGGTCGCCGTAGTGGGACTGGGCCACAGTAACAGCATAGCCCAAACCAAGGCGATTCTCCACTATACGTCCCAGTTCATGGAACCATAGGCAATCGTCGTACTGGTTCTTCGTGCCCGCTTTGACGACAAGGATCCCCATCAGCCCGGTTTCATTATCGCCCGAGGCGCTGGGCAGACCGAGACTCTGAACTCGCTCTACGATAATCTCGGCCATACGCGGGTCGGGACCTAAAGAGCCGGCCAGGTATAACCCCAGGTCTGGCAGCTTTAAGCGAACATCGTCCAGAATCTCGTCCATCTCTAGCGTCACATGCTTTCCCTGGCCTAGGAGGTAGGGGAAAACGACAACCTGTTCAAGGCCTTGTTCCGCCAAGTTTTGGATGGACTGGTCGGGATGGGGTTCGATGAATTCCAAGCAAGAAAGCTCCACCTCGGCCCGTTGCTGGCCCAAGGAACTCTGGAGACGGTCTGCTGCGTCCCGCAAGCCTAAAGGAGTGCTGGGACAATCCAAGCACCAGGGAGGCCGTTCCGAGCTGTTCATTCGCCAGGAACAGGAGCATTCTTCGGGGCTTGCGCCTCGCTGGCTACCGTGGGCCACGAATACCACACCCCACTGGTCGTTGGAGCCGGAACCGTTGGCGTCTCCGGAGGGGCCGGTCATGAAGTTGCTCCCGTGGTCATCAGCGACAACAAGGCGTTGACCGTGGCGGCGGCGGCTGAACTGCCGCCACGCTTTCCGTGTACCGTGATGTAAGGAGTGGGACCGGCCGCCAGTTCCTCTTTGGACTCGGCGCAAGCGACGAATCCAACGGGCATTCCGATGATTAGCTTTGGCAAGGCTTTACCTTCTTGAATCAGGTCCAGCAGCGCCAGCAATGCAGTAGGGGCATTGCCCACCGCTACGACTGATCCGTTCAGATGGGGCGCCAATTCCCGCATGGCTGCGACCGAGCGGGTGGTTGCTTCCTTTTGGGCGCGGGCCGCGACTTCCGGAGTGTCTATGCGGCACTGGGTGGTGATATTTAGGCTCTTAAGCAATGCTTTGGATATACCCATCTCCACCATGCGGACATCGGTGACGACCTCGGCCCCAGTTTTAAGGGCGTCGATGCCCAAGTCCACCGCTCCGGCACTGAAAGAAACGTCCAAAGCTATCTGAGGGTCGCCCTCGGCCCGGACGATGCGGCTTACTACGTACCGTTCGTTACCGCTGAACGATAGTGAATCGGGCAGAGAAGCCTCAACCATTACCAGGCTTTCCCGGTCAATCTCGTCCGGCAGCAATGCGTATTTCTCAACCAATGACATATCAGTATCTCGTGTGCCAGTCTGAGTTCCTGGGGATTATCTGTCTACTATGGTGGTGTGGCCTATTAGCGTCAACAATCGCCGGCGCTCAAATCGAAGATTTCTCTAGCCATGCGGAGATCGCTGGGGTTTCGATGTTCCTTGAGGTAGACCGTCGGGCCGTGGAGAATCTTCTTGACGATAGCCTGGGTCATGGCCTCAAGGGCCGCAGCATCCTCCGTAGACATATTCGGGTTCATCTTCTTAAGGGTTTTCTTGAGTTCCTGTGTTCGGATAGTTTCTGCCTTGTCCCGTAGCGCCACCACCGTGGGCAATGCTTCTTGGGTAGCGCACCATTGGAGGAATCCTTCCGTTTCCTTGTCGGCCAATAACTCCGCTTCCTGCGCCTCATGGGCGTTTTCTTTCCGGCGGGCTTCAGACACCCGGTCCAGGTCGTCTACGTCGTGAAGGAAAACGTTGTTAACCAGGCCCGCTGCCGGGTCGATGTCTCTAGGCACGGCTATGTCTATCAGGAACATGGGACGGTCGGGCCGGGAAGACATAACATGACTAACCAGATCGGCGCCCAATATGTATTCCGGTGAGCCGGTACAGGCTACCACAAGATCGGCTTGCCGAAGGGCTTCCGGCATCTCGGGAAGCCGAACTGCTTGACCTGACAGAGTCTTGGCAAGCTCCACGGCCCGGCGATGGGTGCGGTTAACTACGGTGATGTTCGACACTCCCGAGGATCGTAACCCCTTGGCGGCCAATCCGCCGGCGTCCCCCGTGCCCAGAACCATGGCGCTAAGGCCGCTTAGATCGCCCAAGTCGCCCTCGGCTAATTCCACGCAGGCGCGGCTGACCGACATGGCTTTCCGGCCGATGCCTGATTCCCGGCGTACCTTCCGCCCCACCCGCAGGGCTTGTTGAAAGAGGTGGAACAATGAACCGGTAACCGTCTCGCTGCGCACGGCGGTGTCCAAGGCATCTCGTACCTGACCGATGATTTGGTCTTCACCCAGCATCATGGAATCCAGGCTGGAGGCTACCCGAAAGAGGTGGCTGACACAGTCCCGGCCCCGGTGAAGATAAAGATATCTCTCCACGTCCACCAATCGGATCTGAAAATAATCCACCAAGAACTCTTTTATCCGCTTTTCGCCATCACCCCATTCGGCAGACGACCCTGAGGCGTCTTCGTGATTCAAGGCATAGAATTCGGAGCGGTTGCAAGTGGATAGGATGACACCGGGCATTCCGTAAGCAGCCATGTTAGACAGTGCGGAAGGCAGTTGCTCCGAGTTCAACGTTATCTTTTCCCGTACCTCCAGAGGGGCGGTACGGTGGTTCAATCCAACAACCAGGAATTCCAAAAAAAGCTCCCTAGCTTGTTTTAGCTATGGAATAAGACAAACCAAGATTTCCTACTAGGTTTCTCTTCACTTGGCGATGTGGCGCCATAAGACTCATGCTTTGTGTTTCGCTATCAACTCTCGAACTGCTGGAACGAGTTCGTTAGGAAGTCCCATAACGGTCTGCGTGCGGTCTTCAAAAGCAGCCCCGTCGTCAGATATATCCGCGTAGTGTGCAATCATCTTTCTCACACGCTCTTCATCCCAGCAATGTGGGAATTGTGATGTGTCATCGTTGTACTTCGGGACTCTGTTGTCTTCGACGTAGAAACGAAGATTCATTCGTCAACGATTGTACCATCTCTTGGGTTGCGAACGCCTCTACACGTTGACTTCCGGAGCTAACCGGCAAGGTTGACCCAGAGGAAGTAAATGGGAGTCGGAGAGACACCATTCAGGATTTTGAAATTTGATTCAAGTAGCCGGGAATCTTGTAGCTTAGTTATCCGCCCCGGAAGTGGACAGGCTTGGCGTCGGTTTTGCTTCGGCTTCGTTGGATTCTAGCGGCTGCAACTGGGCTCCTAGATTGCGGACGCCTTTGTTGAAGAGCGCAGGTCCGATGGCAAAGGCCGCTACGGCCAGCCCGCCTATGGCGATCGCGATGGGTGTTGTTGTGATGCTTGCCAAAGCGCTGGCTTGCATCCCTCCCAAGGGCATGATGCTCCAGGTCATGCCGTAGAAACCCATCACCCGGCCTCGCATCCGGTCCGGCACCAGCATCTGAAGAGAGCTTTGGATCGAAATCATGTAGCCGGAGTTGCATGCGCCCATGAAGAACATTATCGCCATGCCGAGGTAGAGCGACCCGACATACTCGGCGGTCATTGCGAAGGCGGCTACCAGCAGTCCGAATATCACCGCTCCGCCGATGATGAATGGTCCCTTATTCACCACTTTTCCGCGAGCCCCGAACCATAGGGTGATGAGCAACGCTCCAACTCCGCCGATGCCCAGCAGCAACCCTTGCCCCCTCGCCCCTACGTCCAGTATGTCCACGGCGAACACAGGCATGAGCATGATGTAGGCCATGCCGAAGAAACTGTTGAAGAAGGTCATGCTAATCAGGAAGGAGAATATGGAGTTGCGCCTGATGAAGCGAAGCCCTTCCAGCATGTCCTGGGCAGCGTTGCCCCGGGAACCGCGAGGGATCGGCGGGATGCGGAGGAAGAACATGACCACCGACATCACAAAGAACCCGGCCCCCGAGATAAAGAGAGCGGCTTCCGTGTTGATGAAGTCAATGATGAACCCGGCGACCGCCGGGGCGATAATCCGAGTGCTCTGCCAGATAACGGAGTTCATCGCTACCGCGCTCATCATGACTTTGCGGTCGATCAAGTGGGGGTATATGGCCTGGCGAGCGGGAGTGTCGAATGCCTCCACGGCGCCCGCCAGAAAAGCCACAGCCAAGATGTGCCACGGCTGCACGACACCCAATAGTGTGAGAATTGCCAGAAGGGTTATGAGGCTGGCAGTAGTAGCTTGAGTGGTGACTATCAGGATACGCTTATCCAATTTGTCGGCGAAGACGCCGCCAAAGAGGTTGAAGAACATTCCCGGCAGGGCGTTGGCGATCCCGGCGTAGCCCAAGAACCAAGGGGAGTCGGTAAGTTGGTAAATCAGCCAGAGCTGGCCGACGCGGAACATCTGGTAGCCGCTTACCGCCGCCAACATGCCGAGCCAGTAGGCCCGATACTTGGGATATTGCAGGGCGGGTGGCAGGAAGGTGCGCGCAAAACCCCGGCTTCCATTGCGCCGCATCCAACGGCGCAATGCGGGTTCAATGGCCACGGCCATGAATAATAGGCAGAGAGCTAGTATCAGTAGACCGGTGAAGGTCATGGCGCAGGCACATCTCTCCGCAAAGCCGGTGGTATCGCTTTAAGCCGAAGAACCTCATGGGACAATGCTTGCTCTAAATTGGCTTGTCGATCCGAATCAGAGTCAACGCCGTGAATAAATAGATCCGTGCTTTTCCTCGTTGGCCAGGTAGTGGTTTAGGGTTAGACCGTCGTGGCAGGCCTCGCTTGCTCAACCAGCATACCTTCAAGGATTCGCTCCAAGGCCATGGTGTGGCTGCATATGCCCCTGGTGTCGAAATAGTGGCACTGACAATTCCAACCGGCTTCTCCGAATGTGACCCGATAGGAGTTGTGGTTCCCATCAAAGCTGGCTTGTAGAGAAGTAATCGTTACCCGTTCCTTCTCCTCCGCGTAGGTCCTGGACTTGTCAATCTTGCTGACTATGCTGGAGTCCATGTACACCTCCGTACCCTTCATCATTCTGGGCCGCGAGATGGGCAGCCGCCCCCCTAGTTTCCTGAATGTGCCATCCGCCTCCATTGTAGCCGCTAAGACCGGTTAAATTCAATGTTGGAATCAAGACTGTTGAGCCTGGGGAGAATCCAGAATTTTGAATTGACGCTATTTGCCCCTTGGAATACAATTCCAACCACTCCGGCACGATCCGTATTCTCACAAAAGCGAGTCTAAAAACATGACCGGCGACCAGATCAGAGAACTATTTACCCGCTTCTTTCAAGACCGAGGCCATCTGGCCATGCCCAGCGCATCGCTCATACCATCGGGCGACCCGACTCTGCTGTTCACCAGCGCCGGCATGGTCCCCTTCAAGCCGTTCTTCACCGGCGAGCAGACGCCTCCTAGCATCAGAATGACCAGCAGTCAGAAGAGCTTCCGCACCACCGATATAGACGAGGTGGGCGACCACAAACACCTGACATTCTTCGAGATGTTGGGGAACTTCAGCATCGGCGACTACTTCAAAGAGGGCGCCATAGGCTTCGCCTGGCAGTTGGTTACCAAAGAGTTCGGCCTGGATCCGGAAAGAATCTTCGTAACTATCCATTTAGATGACGACGATGCGTACCAGATATGGCGTGACCAGATCGGAGTGCCCGAGGAGCGCATCTACCGGTACGGCGACAGCGACAACTGGTGGGGACCCGCCGGCAACGAGGGCGCCACCGGCCCATGCTCCGAGCTCCATTACGACGGAGGACGGGAAAAAGGTTGCGGGGACATGGTCACTCCGGACGCCTTGACCGCCATCCTGCGGGCGGACCGGGCCGCTGGAGCTAAGACGGGTTTTCCTCCAGTCCCCGGTTGCCATCCCAACTGCGACTGTGAGCGATTCGTGGAGCTTTGGAACCTGGTCTTCATGCAGTACTACCAGGACACCCAGGGTACCCGCGATCCCCTTCCCGCGCCCAGCGTCGACACTGGCATGGGCTTGGAACGGGCGGCGGTCATCCTCCAGGGTAAGAACAATATCTACGAGACCGACCTGTTCGTTCCCATTATTGAGAAAGCTTGCGATCTGACCGGCAAGACCTATGGCCAAGATCGGCAGACCGACTATGCGTTGAGGGTCGTTGCCGAACACGCCAGGGCTGCGGTCTTCTTGATTGGGGATGGAGTTGTCCCAGGTAGTGAGGGAAGGGGCTATGTCCTCAGAAGGATTCTCAGGCGGGGAATATTCTACGGAATGCAGGCCGGACGAGGCCAGCAGACCGAGGCACGGGATAATCAGGATGGAACATGGACGGTGAGGACGCCGGGACCTGTCGAGATGGACCTCAGCCAAGTTTGCTCTGCCGCGATCGACCTCATGGCTGGAGTCTACCCAGAGCTTGAAACCCAGAGATCGTATATCTTGAACGTCATTGGGATGGAACAGCGATTGTTCAATGACACGCTTTCTAGGGGCGACGCGGTCCTACGCCAAATCATGAACGCCAGAAATCTGATTCACATGTTTTGGAATGATGATAATGGTCTTCGAGTGGCAGTCGAAAATATGGACCTGTTGCCAATCGTACAAAGAGAGGTTCTTCAACCACTTCTGGATGCAAGGGTCGCGGGAAATCTCGAGCAGGGTGGACTTTTTACCCTCAGTGGCCCGGAAGTGTTCTTGATCCACAGTACCTACGGGTTCCCGTGGGAGCTTACGAGGGAGGCGGCTCTCAGATACAGCCATGAATGGTCTATCGGTCCGTTCGATATAGATGAGAATGAACTACAGCGGGAGATGGAAGCCCAGCGGCAGCAATCTCGAGAAGGTCAGGCTTTCAAGGGTAGTATGGAGATGCTGACGGCGTATGAAGATTTGGGACTAGGGGTAACACCCTTCGTCGGATATGACGGAATGAGCCAAGAGTCTAAGGTTGCCGCTATTCTGGTCATTGGCCCTTCGGCGGATTCCGGTGAACCGGGAACGGCGGAGCCAGCGGGCCAGGCTACCCAAGGTCAACAGGTTGAAGTGGTACTGTCGGAGACTCCGTTCTATGCTGAGGGCGGCGGTCAGATGGGCGATCAGGGAACGATAAACGGCACCAACGGCGTCGTACGAGTGAACGACACTCAGAGCCCGGTGGCTGGTCTCATCGTGCACCGGGGCGTGGTGGAGCAGGGAGACATCTCGGTAGGGGAGCAGGTTACCGCCCAGGTTGACATCAACAGGCGGTTGGACTCATCGCGAAACCACAGCGGTACCCATCTGCTCCACGCCAGCTTGAGGTCAATCTTAGGGCCCCACGTACGGCAGGCTGGGTCTCTGGTAAATCCCGACCGGCTTCGCTTCGACTTCAGCCACGTCACGGGACTATCTCCCCAGGAGATTCTGTCGGTTCAAGCCCTTTCCAACGAGAAAGTGAGGGACAACCTGCTGGTGTCGTCCCAAGAGACTACCTATGCCGACGCAGTGCGCCAGGGAGCTTTGGCATTCTTTGGCGATCGGTACGGCGACGTCGTCCGCATGGTCAGCATGTCCAACGGCGACTCTTTTAGCGTGGAAGTCTGTGGGGGTACCCACGTTTCGGCCACCGGCCAAGTGGGTACCCTGTTGGTTCTGGGCGAGTCGTCCATAGGTGGCGGGATGCGCCGGATCGAGGCGGTCACCGGGCGGGCGGCGGAACAGTTGTTCATCGAGCAGGCTGCCAAGCTGGACGCTCTCTCCCAGAAACTATCTACTCCCGTCGCCGACTTGGAGGCGCGCCTGGATAGCTTCATCAGCGATACCGAAGACCTCAAGCGCCGGTTAGCCGCGCTGGAACGGTCTACCCTGCGCTCCGAGGCCGAGGATATACTGGGCCGAGTGGTGGATGTGGACGGAATCAAGGTCGTGGCGGCCAGGACTTCGGCTCCCGGACCAGAGGCCATGCGGGAGATGGGAGACTTCTTGAAAAGCAAACTGTCCAGCGTCGTCGTGATGCTGGGTGCGGTTGTTGAAGGCACCCCGATCCTGATTGCAATGGTGACACCGGACTTGGTGGACAAGGGCCTGCATGCCGGAAACCTGGCTCGGGACACCGCCAAAGTTGTTGGCGGTGGCGGCGGGGGCCGTCCGGATATGGCTCAGGCCGGCGGCCGGGATGCCAGCAAGCTGGAAGCGGCTTTGTCGGGCGTTCCCGAATTGGTCAGACAGAGCCTGTCCTGAGCTTGTCGTGACTCTGGCTGAACGCGGACCGAGGAGTTGATGCGCTGAGACTGCTGGCTTTAGACCTGGGAGCATTGCGCATCGGTTTGGCCGTGAGCGACCCTGAAGGGAAAATAGTCGTACCAGTTGGACATATCCAGCGAACCAAGCTGGCAGAGGATATCCGCCGGGTACTGAATGCAGCGGGTGAGCGACGGGTAGAGGGCGTTGTGGTGGGCATTCCCTATAGCCTCAACGGCGAAACCGGTACCCAGGCAAAACGCGCCCTAGTCTTCGCCAAAGCCCTCAGAAAACAAACTTCCCTGCCCGTCCACGAAACCGATGAAAGCTACACATCGGTGGAAGCCGAGGCGTTGATGCGAGAAGCGTGCCAACAGCCCTCCAGAGAACGCGCCGCCGTAGATGAGGCGGCAGCGGTTCTGATACTGAAGCGATTTTTGGACGGGCGGACCGACTGATGACTCGTGCGTAGGGGCGCCCCGATTCAATCGGGGCGCCCCTACAGCGATGCAAAACCCTTAATCACTCCGGGAACTTACTCCAGATAGGTTCTCTCGAAGTCCTGGGACAGACAGTCCATGGCATCCATGTCCCAGTCGAAAGACAGCACCACGGAGCGGTCTGATGTCGCCGTGAGCAGGCGTTTGCCGTCCTTGGCCACCACGCTCTCGGCTTCTCTGTAGTCCAACTCCTCCGGCTCTTCTCCGGTGCGGTTGCACACCATTATCGGCAGACCGGTGTCCAAGGAACGCTGCTCCCATTCACCGTCGGGCCCGCAACGTCCCGGCCCCCAAGACACCGGAGACACCAATAGCTCCGCCCCGTTGTCTTTCAATACTTGAGCGACTTCGTTCTTGTAGGCGTCGGCGCAGATGAGAATCCCGGCCTGTACGTTGTCGCATTCCACGGGTTCGATCTCCGTGCCGGCGGTGGACCAGGACTCGGCGCCGCCCAGCGCTTTGATCTTGCTGTGCTTACCAACGATGTGGCCTTGCTGATTGATGACGAAGACCGTGTTGTACAACTTGTTGGTGTCAGGGTCCCGGTCGGGGTGGGACAGGAAGACGGACAGGTTGCGTTTCTTGACTAATTTGCAGAAATCGTCCATCCATGGACCCGGCTGGGGCGTGATCCAATCGGTGCCGATCCGCTTCATGAACAGATAGCCCGGGATGCAAAGCTCCGGGGTAATTACCCAGTCCGCTCCATCGTCGGCGGCTACGTTAACTGCTCGCTCCACCAATCGGCGGTTGTTTTCGATGTCGCAGGTGACCGGGGCGATGTGTAGAAATGAAACCCGCAGCTTTCGCATACGCTCCTTTTTATAGCCGGAGATGAGGGAGTTGTGGATCGGCCAGCCATTTTCCGGCGGTGCGCCTGGGTGACTGGCGGCAATTATAGCACCAGCTAGTTTCTGCTTGGAAGCAATGGCGGACTTACTTGACGCACAGAGGCGGCGGCGGGAGAATAGTAAGGTCCATTTTCTCGAATCGCCGACTCCGGCGAGCGCATTGCCCGGTGGTGTAGTGGTAGCACATCAGCCTTTGGAGCTGAGGGCCCTGGTTCGAGCCCAGGCCGGGTAGCCAAACTATCCTCTTTATTCAGATCTTATCCTGGGTCTGCTTCCTCTTCTCTCATCATTTAGTAGATTCTGTTTCGTGGCTAAGTCAAAAGCTGAAAGTGTAGATGGATACCTGGCTGAATTGCCGGAAGATCGGCGCGCCGCCATCTCTGCGGTTCGACAGGTCGTTCTGGAGAACCTGCCTCAAGGCTATGAGGAAATGATGCAGTTCGGGATGATTGGATACGTGATTCCCTTGGAACGCTACCCGGTTACCTATAATGGCCAAGCCTTGCAATACGCCGCCCTAGCCTCCCAGAAGAACTATATGTCGCTATACTTGATGAACGTCTATAGCGA
>Ga0066367_1000202_pt1 | contig 12002 bp, 10 predicted proteins | sample Knorr_S7_td_AAIW_FD_77335 | JGI IMG/M metagenome (GOLD analysis project Ga0066367, IMG submission 77335) | Marine microbial communities from Southern Atlantic Ocean transect - Knorr_S7_td_AAIW_ad_750m_LV_A | ecosystem: Environmental > Aquatic > Marine > Oceanic | place: Atlantic Ocean...
ATTACTTCTATAATGCTCTTTTTTTTATATAATTTGTTTGATTATCAATTTATTAATACCTTAGCTGTTCCTTTTTTTAAGAATTATTTGTTTGACCTAGGAGTTTTATTTCCAATTTTTGCTTTTTTAGTAATTATTGGTACATCTAACGGCGTCAATTTAACTGATGGGCTAGATGGATTAGCAGTTGTTCCGGTAATTATAACGGCAGCATGTTTAGCTTTAATAGCTTATTTAGCTGGAAATAAAATTTTTGCAGAATATTTAAATTTGTTTTTTATTGCAGGGAGTGGTGAACTAGCAGTGTTAAGTTCTGCTTTAGTTGGTTCATGTTTAGGATTCTTATGGTTTAATGCACATCCAGCGAAAATTTTTATGGGCGATACTGGTTCTTTGTCAATTGGAGCGGCATTAGGCTCAATAAGTATAATTATTAAACATGAAATTGTTTTATTTATAATAGGTTTTTTATTTGTTATCGAAACAGTATCAGTTATTTTGCAAGTTGCTTCCTTCAAACTTTTTGGTAAAAGATTATTTTTAATGAGTCCTTTACATCATCATTTTGAAAAAAAAGGGTGGCATGAGAATACAATTGTAATTAGATTTTGGATCTTAGCTGTAATTTTTGCGTTAATTGGGTTAGCTACACTTAAACTTAGATAAAAAAAAAGAATGAATTTTTTTTTAAATAAAAAAGTGGGAGTTTTAGGATTAAGTCGAACTGGAATAAGTTCAATCAAGTTTCTAAAAAAAAAAGGTTTTAGTGTTTTTGGTTGGGATGACAACAAAAAAATATTATCAAAAGCAAAAAAAAATAAATTAAATATTAAAATTTTAAATAACAGTAATTTAAAAAAAATGTCTTTTTTGCTTACATCTCCAGGCATACCTTATTCAGGAAAAAAAAAACATATTATTTTAAAAAAAGCAGAAAAAGAAAAAGTTGAAATATTAAACGATATTGAATTATTTTTTAGATTTAATCCCGAGGAAAAATATATTGGAGTTACAGGTACAAACGGTAAATCTACTACAGTATGTTTATTAAGTCATGTTTTTGAAAAATTAAAAATTAATAATAGTCTTAGTGGAAACATAGGAAAACCAGTTTGTGATTTAAAAAAATTCAAGAAAAGTTTTAATATTCTAGAAATTTCGTCATTTCAATTAGAAGCAATGAAAAGAACAAGATTTAACGTTGCTGTTTTGCTAAATATTTCAAAAGACCATATAGAAAGACATGAAAGCTTTGAAAAATATATAGCAGAAAAAATTAAAATTTTTAATAATCAGTCTGAAAATGATATTTCCATTATTGGCGTTGATGATAAGACAACATCTTCTTTAGTAAAAAAATTAAAAAAAAAATTAAATTCAGAAATAATTACGATATCAAGAAAAAATAACAAAGCTGATATATATATTAAAGATAAAAAATTAATAGTTAATTTTAATTTAGAAAAGAAAAAGATTTCAAAAAAAATTAATATTAAACAATTTAAAAATTTTCTTGGTGAGCATAATTATCAAAATATTGCGGCAGTTTATGCTGTAGTTTTATCGCTGGGTTTTTTTGATTGGAAAAAAATTGAAAATTCTATTAAATCTTTCAAAATTTTACCGCATAGGGTGCAAAAAATAAGGCAGATTGGGAATATAATGTTTGTTAATGATAGTAAAGCAACAAATATTAACGCAACGGATCAAGCTTTAAAGAATTTTAACAATATTTATTGGATATTAGGGGGCAGGATGAAAGAAAAAAATTTACAAAAATTAAAAAAAAATTTTTTTAGAGTAAAACATGTTTTTTTATTAGGTGAAACAAAGTTTTTATATGAAAAATATTTAAAAAAATTTTTAAACTGTACGATTGTAAAGAATCTACAAGAAGCAGTGAAACTTTCATATTATTTTGCAAAAAAAGAAACTAAAAAGGATTCTTCTTCAGTTGTTTTGCTATCTCCAGCATGTTCATCGCTAGATGAATGGAGAGATTTTGAGGATAGAGGAAACGCATTTATTAATTTTGTAACAAAAATTTAAAACAAGAAATGCAAAACGACCAACTAAATATATTTCTTTATAATTGGTGGAGAAGTATTGATAGAAATATTTTTATAACTACAATTATTTTAATAGCTATAGGTTGTTTAATTTCTTTTGTTGCAACGCCATCTATTGCAATTAAATACGGTTTAGAGCCATATTATTTTGTAATAAAGCATTTAATTTTTAGTCTTTTTGCTTTTTTTTTTATTTTTTTTATTTCTCTATTTTCAAAAGCAGGTATAAAACGTTTCTTTTTACTTATTTTTTTGATTTCTATTTTTTTTATTCTTTATTCATTTTTTATTGGAACTGAGATTAAAGGATCGATTAGATGGGCATCTTTTTTTGGATATAGTTTTCAGCCATCAGAATTCTTGAAAATTTCTTTTGCTATCATTTGTGCTTGGATTTTTTCTTCAAAAAGGCAATTTCAATTAATTAATAATCAAATTTTTTCATTTATTTTATATTTATTTGTTTCAAGTTTAATCTTATTTCAACCAGATTTTTCAATGTTTGTTATTATTTCTTTTATTTATTTTGGACAATTATTTATTAGAGGATTAAAGTGGAGATGGGTAATATTTTGTTCGCTTTTTGTCTCTTTTGTTTCTTTCATCGCTTATTTTCTTTTGGACAATATTAAAATACGTATTGATAATTTTTTGGATCCTTCGACAGGAGACAATTATCAAATAACAAAATCATTACAAGCAATAAAAGAAGGTGGCTTGCTTGGAAAAGGTGCTGGGCTGGGTACGGTGAAAGACAATCTTCCTGATGCCCATACCGATTTTATATTTTCTGTTATTGCAGAAGAATTTGGTATTATTGGATGCTTATTTATTATTATTTTTTTTACATATCTAATTTTTAATATTTATAAAAGAATAAAAAATGAAAAGTATCTTTTTGTCATTTTAAGTGTTGCAGGTTTAGTAATACAGTTAGGTTCACAGATCTTTGTAAATATTGGTTCTACTATAGGTCTTATTCCAACAACTGGCACCACTCTTCCTTTTATAAGTTATGGAGGGTCTTCAATGATTTCAATGGCATTAAATATTGGTGTAATTATAGCTTTAACTAGAGTAAATTATAAAGATAACATAGCGTCAGATGAAAAAGAATTCTAAGATAGCAATAGTTGCGGGGGGAACCGGCGGACATATTTTTCCAGCAATTTCTTTATTAGAACAATTAATTATTGAAAAAAAAGAAATTATTTTTTTTTCTGATACGAGAGTAAGAAATATTATTAATAAAAATAATAGCTTATTTAAAAAAAAAAATGTTACTTTTTATAGTTTAAGAATTTCAAAAAATTTTAAAGATTTTTTTTCTTTTTTTAAAAATTTTTTTAAAATTTTTATTTTTATAAAGAAAAATGATCCTAAGATTATAGTTGGATTTGGAGGCTATACCTCTATACCTTTCTTATTAATTTCTAAGATACTGTTTAAACCAATAATTTTACATGAACAAAATATTATTATTGGATTAACTAATAAGATATTTTCTCCTTTTTCAAAAAAAATTATATTCGGATGGGGGGATAAAAAAAAAAATAAAATTAATAAAAAATTTTTTTATATAAGAAATCCAGTAAGAAAAAAAATATTAAATTTAAGAAAAAAAGTAAAATTTACTACCCGTAAGAAAAGAATAATTATTTTAATTGTTGGTGGCAGCCAAGGAGCTACTATATTGGATAATATAATACCTAAATCGTTACATTTATTACCAAATCAAATAAAAAAAAATATTGAGGTTTATCATCAATGTTCAAAAAATAATTTTGATTCAGTAAAAAAAAATTATTTAAAAAATAAAATTAAATGTACCTGCAAGACTTTTTTTAATAATTTACCAGATATAATGTTTAAATCTCAATTTATAATTTCTAGATCTGGTGCTTCAACATTATCAGAAATATCTGCATTAGGAAAACCATCTATATTGATTCCTTATAAGTTTGCTAAAAATAATCATCAAGAAAAAAATGCTAAATGGTTAATTGATAAAGGAGGGGGAACAATGTTATTAGAAGATGAATTAACAGTAGAAAATTTAAAAAATGAAATAATAAACTTTATAAAAAATAAAAAAAAATTAAAAAAAATGTCTAAAAATTCATTCTCTTTAGGTGACAGCATGTCTTTAACAAAACTTTCAAAATTAATTTATTAAGAAAATATTTATGAAAATACTAGAAAAGAATATCAAAAATAAAATACATTTTGTTGGAATTGGCGGTATAGGAATGTCCGGTATAGCGGAAGTATTATTCTCTCAAGGATATAAAATACAGGGCAGTGATTTGTCAAACAATATTAATACTAAAAGATTAAAAAAAAAGGGTATCAAAATCTTTTTAGGGCATTCACCAAAAAATTTAAAAGGTGTAAATATTTTAGTAATATCATCGGCTATAAAAAATAATAATTCTGAATTAAAATTTGCAAAAAAAAATAAAATCTTAATTTATAAAAGAGCCGATATGTTGGCCGCTCTTATGAAACACAATGAAAGCATTGCAGTTACTGGAAGTCATGGGAAAACAACAACAACATCTCTTATATCATCTGTTTTAGAGAGTGCGAATTTCGATCCAACTACAATTATTGGAGGGATAGTAAATAAATATAAAAGCACAACAAGAATTGGAAAAAGTAATTGGATGGTGGTGGAGGCTGATGAGTCAGATGGAAGTTTAGTTAATTTGTTTCCTAAAATTGCAGTTATAACAAATATAAATAAAGAACATATGGATTTTTACAAGACTTATAAAAATTTAAAAAAATTTTTTTTAGATTTTGTTAATAATACTTTATTTGATGGGGTAGCAATATATTGTAGAGATAATTTAGATTTAAAGCGCCTAATGTTAAAAAGTAAAAAAAAAAATAAAATTAATTATGGTCTTCAAAAAGACAGCGATGTTAGAGCTACAAATATTTTAATTAATGAGAATGGGTCTTTTTTTGATATCAATATAAAAAAAACAAATCTTTTAAAAAAAGAAATAATAAAAAAAGTACAATTAAATGTATTAGGAAAACATAATATACAAAATTCTCTAGCCGCAGTAACAGTAGCTAAGATATTAAATATTAGCACTTTTGATCTTAAGAACGCATTCAAGAATTTTAAGGGAGTAAAAAGAAGATTTACATTAGTTTGTAATTTTAAAGGAATAAAGATTATTGATGATTATGCTCATCATCCTGAAGAAATTAAAGCAACATTGAATTTAGCAAAAATTCTGAAACCAAAAAAAATCATTGTTATATTTCAACCTCATAGATTTTCAAGATTTAAAAATTTATATTTAGATTTTAAAAAAGAATTAAAAAATTGTGATAAATTGTATGTGACGGATGTTTATGCAGCAGGTGAAAAAAGAATTCGATCTTTTAGCAAAGAAAGATTTGTAAATGAAATGAATAAAAATAAAAAAAATTTTGCAAAGACATTAGATAATTTTAACCATTTACCACAAATTATTTTAAATGAGTCTGAAAGAGGAGACATGGTTATTTTTATTGGTGCTGGCGATATATCAAAATGGGTAAATGATTTACCAAATAAGTTAAATAAAATAAAATTTTAAAAATTTTTATGAATTCGCTACCAAAAATAAAAGGTACTTATAAAAAGAATTTTCCTTTGTCAAAATTAACCTGGTTCCAAACTGGGGGTAAGGCCCAAGTACTATTAATTCCTAAAGATTTATCAGATTTGCAGTTTTTTCTAAAAAATATCAAAAATATATCAATTACTATAATTGGTGGAGGTTCCAATTTATTAGTTCGAGATGGCGGTATAAAAGGAGTTGTCATTAAACTTGGGAGTGGTTTTGATTATATTGAATACAAGAATAATTATATTTTATGTGGTGCTTCGGTAAAAAATATAAATTTATCACAGAGTTTATCAAAAAAAAAAATAACAGGTTTTGAATTTTTATCCACTATACCAGGAACAATAGGAGGAAGTGTTTTTATGAACGCAGGATGCTTTGGTATGGAAATAAAAAATTTAATTAAGTCTTTATTATTAATAAATAAAGAAGGTAAATTGATTGAGTTAAAAAGAAATTTAATTAATTTTTCATATAGATCATCAGGAATTAATAAACATTACTTTATAGTTGCTGCAAAACTTAAAATAAGAAAAGGTAATGAAAAAGATATTAATAAAAAAATAAAAAAATATTTAAATTTAAGAAAAAAAACACAACCAACAAAAACATTAACAGGAGGCAGCACATTTATTAACCCTGAGAAAAAAAAAGCATGGAAATTAATAAAAGAATCTGGTTGTACAGACATGTCCGTAGGTGGCGCTAAAATTTCTGAAAAGCATTGTAACTTTTTAGTAAATACTGGAAGCGCTACATCAAAAGATTTAGAAAGTTTAGGAAATAAAATAAAAAATAAAGTTTATAAACAAACTGGTATAAATTTAAATTGGGAAATTAAAAGAATAGGATCAAAATAATTTTGAATAAAAAAATTGCAGTTTTATTAGGCGGGACATCTGCCGAAAAAAAAGTTTCATTAGAAACAGGAAAATATGTTGCTCAATCATTAGAAGAACAGGGTTATAAAGTACAAAAAGTAAAAGTAACTAATAATAAAAAAAATTTAGTAAAAAATTTAAAAAAATATAAACCAGATATTGTTTTCAATGCATTACATGGAACATTTGGAGAAGATGGACAGGTTCAAAAATTACTTAATAAATTAAGATTAAGATATTCCCATTCAGGCGTAAGAGCTTCTGAAATAGCTATGGACAAAAAAAAAGCAAAGGTTGTTTTTAAAAAAATTGGAGTTCCGTATCCAAATGATATAGGGATAAACAATAGTAATTTTAAAAAAAAAATAAAAGAACTTCCATTTGAATTTCCATTAGTTATTAAACCAGTTAGCGAAGGATCAAGTTTAGGTGTTAAAATTTGTAAAAATATAAATGAGTTAAAAAAATATAAATTGAAAAAAAATATAAATTATTTAATAGAAGAATATATACCAGGTCGTGAACTAACTGTTGGAATTCTTAAAAATAAAGCATTAGAAATTATTGAGCTTAAAACAAAAAAAAAATTTTATGATTATAAATCGAAATATACACAAGGTATGACAAAATATATTATTCCAGCTAAAATTCCAAAAAGCATAGAACATAAGTGTAAAAAATATACTGAAAAAATTCATAAATTTTTAAAGTGTAAAGGTGTTACCAGAACAGATTTTAGATTTGATGAGAAAAAAACTTTAGGTAAAGAATTATATGTTTTAGAAATAAATACGCAACCAGGTATGACTCCTTTATCTTTGATTCCAAAAATGGCTAAGTATAAAGGAATTTCTTTTAATAAATTAATTGAAAAAATAATACACGATATTTAAAAAAAGCCAGATAGTAATAAGCCGGGTTCTGTACTTAACAAATAAAACTTCGAATCTTTTATTTATTAAGTGATGACTATTAATCTGGGATAATTGTTACCAACTATCTCAAGCAACTTACCCTGGTGTAAATGTGGAAACGCATTATAACGTACACCTCTTTTTAGTTTTGCTCCTGATGGGGTTTGCCATGCCTTTTTTGTTACCAAAAAAGCGGTATGCTCTTACCATACCTTTTCATCCTTACCATAAAACTCATGGCGGTTTATTTTCTGTTGCACTTTCCCTAAAGTTACCTCTGGCGGATGTTATCCGCCATCATGTTCCCAAGGAGCCCGGACTTTCCTCTCAAAATGTGAGCAGTCATCAAACTATCTGGCAAATATATAACTAATACTTTTTTTTAATTTGTTCAAGTTAAAATAGAAATCTATTTGAATATCCTTTTTATAAGATCCCAATTAAATTTTTCACCTGGATCTAATTTTCTATCTGGAGAAATATCAGAGTGTCCTAAAACCCAATCTGCTTTAATATCGTATCTACCCTTTAATTCTTTACATAAATATACGAGAGCTGACATTTGTTTTTTTGAGAAATGAATATAGCCAAATTCATGACCTGGATTTTCAAGTTCAATTCCAATTGAATTATTGTTTAAATTCTTAATTTCTTTCCAATGAGAATTACCTGCATGCCAAGCTCTATTTTTTTCATCAACTAAATTAATAATTTTTCCGTTTCTTCCAATTAAATAATGAGATGAAACTTTAGATTTTCTATCACACAATCTTTTGCATGCATCATCAAAAGTTTTCATTCCTGTATAATGAATAATAATTGAATTAATTTTTGTTCCTTTAGGCCTTTTATCGAAATTAGGAGATTTTTTTTGGATAATTTTTATATTCATCAAACTAATTTTGGACTATTTCTTTTTAATCATATTTTTTGGATCCAAAATCTTATCTAGATTTAATTTTTTATCTAATTTTAATTCTCTTGCAGCTTCTTTTAAAGAAATATTTTTTTTGTATGCCAATTTTGCAACCTTTGCAGATTTATCATAACCAATATGTGGATTTAATGCAGTTACTAACATTAATGAGTTTTCTAAATTTTTATTTATAACTTGTATATTAGGTTTAATTCCAATTAAACAATTTTTAGTAAAACTTTTAATTGAATCTGATAGCAAATTTATGCTTTGTAATAAATTAAATATAATAACTGGTTTAAAAACATTTAATTCTAAATGACCGCTTGCTGCGGATATAGAAATAGTTACATTATTGCCCATTACTTGACTACATACCATAGTTAGGGCTTCAGCTTGCGTTGGATTTACTTTTCCAGGCATTATTGATGAACCTGGCTCATTCTCAGGGATTAGTATTTCTCCTATACCGCTTCTAGGACCTGAAGATAAAAATTTTATATCATTTGCAATTTTCATTAGCGATATTGCTAAATTATTTAGTGATGCAGATGTAGACACAATAGGACCATGAAAAGATAATGATTCAAATTTGTTTTTTGAAGAGTTAAAAGGAATCTTTGTAATTTTTTTTAAATGATTTATAAATTTATTCTCAAAATTTTTTGGTGTGTTTATTCCTGTTCCTACCGCTGTTCCTCCTTGAGCAAGCCCAAACATTTTTTTATAAGTTTTTTCTATATTATCTAAATCGTTTTTAATTTGTTCTGTGTATGCAGAAAATTCATCTCCTAAAGTTAAAGGAGTAGCATCTTGCATATGCGTTCTTCCTATTTTGATTACTTTTTTAAATTTTTCAGTTTTCTTTTTTAAAGTAGATAACATTTCTTTTATAGATGGAATAAGTTCTTTTTGTATTTGAATTACTGACGATATATGCATTGCAGTTGGAAAACTATCATTACTTGATTGAGATGCGTTGACATGATCATTAGGATGAACAGGTTTTTTTGTACCTAATTTTCCTATTGATAATTTATTTGCATAATTAGATATGACTTCATTTAAATTCATATTTGTTTGTGTGCCTGAACCTGTTTGCCAGATTTTTAATGGAAATTGATCGTTTAGAGTACCTTTGAGGATTTGGTCTATAGCTTTAATGATTAAGTTTGCAATTTTATTATCTAAAACTTTTAAGTCTTTATTAGCTAGAGCACATGCTTTTTTTTGTATTACAAAAGCTTTTATAAAATCACTTGGGAAAGTCTCACTTCCTATGTTAAAATTGTTTATTGATCTTTGTGTTTGTGCGCCCCACAAACAATCTTTAGGAACGGCTATTTTTCCAAAACTATCATTTTCATATCTTTTTTTTTTTGTACTCATAAATTAATTAAGAAAAAGCATTTAGAATTTTGAATAAGTAATACTTAATATTTGTATTTATAACAAATTTTTCAATTCATTAATTAAATAAAGAGTAAAAGAATGTAAAATCTTCTAATAAAGAAAATACTTACTAGATTAAATCTTAATTATGTAATAAATTAATGATTAAAATTCATGGATCACATTTTACATAACATTGGTTTTATAAAAGACACCGTATTTTTAAAAGGGTTTGTTTTTGGATTAATGCATGTTGGAATTATGCTAATTGGTTTTTATACAGGCTTTAGTTTGAATAGATTATTAAAAATAATATCCAATGGATTTATTGCTGGAATATTTGGTGTAATTATCGCACATGTTATTGCTGATTTAATAGCATCAATTATGGATCCTGATATTAGACCAATGACAGGTGGAATTGTAATAGGAGGTTTGGTTCCCTTACTTCTCATCCCTTTTTTTGAAAAATATATTACTAAAAGTAAATACCATATAATTGTCGGAGATCATGAAGAAATAAAAAAAGATTTAAAAAACAAACATAAATAATAAAAAAAATTGCAAAATCAACAGCGAGTTCTTTAACAAAATATAGATTAATATAAAAATAGTAATAAAGAAGTGGGGACTTCTGTTGCCCGGCGCCCCAGACCGCGCTTTCCTAATACTTAGGCAGCGATAGCTAATTTATCGTTAGCAATTATAAATAGCCCGATAACGGTGGTACAATACCGGGTAAAATTCATATCTATCCATAGCCGTCGATCCTATATCGCCCCCATGATTCATATTTTTCGTGGTGGAGGCGCCGGGTACTGCCCCCGGGTCCGTTCCATTTCATAATATGACATTTATTACCATAGTTGGTTGCCCAACACTTTAAATATAGTAAATTATTTTAATATTAAAAAGAGTTCTCTTTGTATTTAAAAGAAATTATAATTATTAATTTGATATGTCTATGAAAAACAAAGAATTAAATGAAATAAAAAATCTTAGATCTAAAGAAAAAAAAACTCTAAGAGTTACCTCGTCATCTTTAGAAAGCATTCTTTATAAACCTTTTAAAGTCTTAGATTCTGGCTTTATTAGAGTAATTGATTATATGGGCGATGATACGGCCATAGTTCAATCTGCTCGTGTTTCTTACGGAGAAGGAACAAAAAAAGTTTCGAATGATAGAGGTTTAATAAGATATTTAATGAAAAATTGGCATACTACACCTTTTGAAATGTGTGAAATTAAATTTCATATTAAGCTTCCTATATTTATAGCAAGACAGTGGATAAGGCACAGAACTGCTAATGTAAATGAATATTCTGCTAGATATTCAATTTTAGATAAAGAATTTTATATACCTAGACCTCAACATATGTCAAGTCAATCTGCTATTAATAAACAAGGAAGAGGAAGTAATTTATCTAAAAAAGATACAGAAAAATTTTTAAAAATTTTAAAAGAAGATGCTGAAAGAAATTATAAACATTATGAGGATATGTTAAATGAAAATCATAGTGGAAAAATTATAGATGATAATAAATCGGGTTTGAGCAGAGAATTAGCAAGGATTAATTTAACTCTTAATACATATACTCAATGGTATTGGAAAATTGATTTACACAATCTTCTACATTTTTTATTTTTAAGAGAGGACCCTCATGCTCAATATGAAATCCAAGCTTATGCTGAAATTATTTTAAATAAAATAGTTAAAAGATGGGTTCCGCATACCTATAATGCTTTTAAAGAATTTCAATTAGAAAGCTATAATTTATCAAAAACTGCTATAGAAATTATAAAACAAAAACTGCAAGGTAAAAAAATTAGCTATGAAAAAAGTGGTTTAAGCAGAAGAGAATGGATTGAATTAACCAACAAGTTTGGTTTCAAATAATAAATTATTTAATTTTCTTATCTATATAACTAGCAATTTTCATTATTTTTTTTCCAGCATCAGTTTCATTATTTTCTATTAAATAAGGAACCCCTTTATCACCGCTACTACTAATTGATTTATCAATAGGTATATCTCCTAAAAAATTTATGGAATTTTTTTTTGCTGCAATTTCTACTGATCCTTTTCCAAAAACATCAATTATTTCTCCTGATTTTGTTTGAAGGTAACTCATATTTTCAACCATTCCTAGTATAGGAGCATTAACCTTTTTAAACATATTTATACCTTTAATTGCATCAAT
>Ga0066367_1000204_pt1 | contig 11977 bp, 15 predicted proteins | sample Knorr_S7_td_AAIW_FD_77335 | JGI IMG/M metagenome (GOLD analysis project Ga0066367, IMG submission 77335) | Marine microbial communities from Southern Atlantic Ocean transect - Knorr_S7_td_AAIW_ad_750m_LV_A | ecosystem: Environmental > Aquatic > Marine > Oceanic | place: Atlantic Ocean...
ACCGTTTTGCCGGACGGTGAATACAAAGGATTTACGATTTCGTTAGAAAAGTAACCAATTCGTAACCGATAAGGTATTTGAATCAAAAATATCTATTCCGTGCCTTGACTCACGAAGACGCTCTCGAGTAAATTCTTTGTCTTATGGGTGTCATTCGATTAAAAAACATGCAGTTTTATGGGTTCCACGGTGTGAGTGAATCTGAAAAAAATTTGGGCGGCCGCTTCGAAATAGATTTAGAAATGCATCTATCTTTAAAAGAAGCATGTACAACAGATGATTTAACAAAAACCATTAACTATGAAGCGATTTACCACACAGTAGATATTTGTGTTAAAAAAGATAAATTCTATCTCATTGAAGCATTAGCAAATTCTGTAGCGAAAAATATATTAAAGAGTCATCCCATCGATTCATTGGTGGTGAAAGTCCGTAAGCCTCATGCGCCGGTCCGTGGTGTGCTTGATACAGTTGAAGTAGAGATTAAGCGGACCCAAAAAGATTATGTCTGAATTGGTTTACCTCGGTTTGGGGTCAAATATAGGTGATCGCGAAACATATTTATTTTCTGCCATTACCGCTTTAGATGTAAGACAAGATATTAAGGTAAATAGAACGGCTTCAATTTATGAAACTGATCCTCTGATAAACCAGGATCAGCCCTTGTTTTTAAATACGGTAGTAGAACTGTCAACCGCTTTAGACCCAGAAGAAATGCTGCAAGTATGTAAAGGAATTGAACTCATGTTGGGTCGTCCAGAGACTCATGAAAAATATGCACCGAGAGTTATTGATTTAGATATTTTGGCGTACGAAACAAAAATGGTTGAATTAAGCCATTTAATCATTCCACATCCTGGGCTTTTTTCGCGTAAGTTTGTCCTTGTCCCTTGGGCGGAACTGGCATCGGAATTCACGGTACAGGGCGCAGGAAAAACAGTTTCAGAATTATTATTATTATGTCCGGATACGTCCAATGTTCGGATGCACCATTTGGAAAAAACTGCATGAGAAATTTGTATTATGTTGCCATAGAAGGCGCAATCGGCGTTGGAAAAACAAGTTTAGCAAAACTTCTGGCGGATCGATTAAGTGCCAAATTGGTTTTAGAAACATTTGAGGATAATCCCTTCTTAGCTGACTTTTATGATGATCCGGAAGCCCATGCATTCCAGACTCAGTTATGGTTTCTACTTCAGCGTTATCAACAGCAACAGGATTTGCGACAGGTGGATATGTTTCACAATTTAATTATTACAGATTATATGTTCGTAAAAGATCGTCTTTTTGCCTCACTAAATTTACAAGAAAATGAAATGTCATTATATGATACTGTAGCCAATATGATGGAGCGGAATGTCATTCATCCTGACTTGGTAATTTTCCTCCAGGCAGATACGGATACGTTGATGCGCAATATTTCTCGCCGTGGCAGGGATTTTGAAAAAAATATATCCGAGGATTATATTGATGCATTGAATCAAGTATATAACGAGTATTTCTTTCGTTATCAGGATACGCCTCTGGTTATTATTAATACAAATAATATTGATTTTGTCAATAATGATGGTGACCTTGATGAGGTGATCAATTATATCAGGCAGCCTGTAACGGGAACCAAATTTTTTAATCCAACCACCGGTTTATAAACATGATTCGGATTTTGATTTATGGAACATTGGCTTATTTGGCTTACATATTATTCAAAAAAACCAAATTAATTTCAAAAGTTGCTCGAGACACTTTTAAAGAAAAAGAACCATATAAAAATCTAGATATAAAGGATGCTGATTTTGAAGATATCAATAAAGAGGAAGATGAATGAGTTATTTAATTAAGTTTTTAAAGGGAAAATGTGAGTGTACCCAGGTTGGATTGTTAATATTGCGGGTACTCCCGGGATATTTCTTATTAGCCAACCATGGGTGGGATAAAATCACTCACCCTGAAAAATGGGCTGGTTTAGGGACTGCAGTGACGAAGTACATTGGTATTATCGATTTTTTAAGTCCAATATTCGGATTTTTAGGTGCATTTTCTGAATCAATTTGTGCGGGATTAGTCTTGATTGGATTGTTTACACAACCGGCTGCGGTACTGGTGGTTGGTACCATGTTTTTTGCAGCCATGTATCATATTACGGGGACCGGGAATCCTGAAAGTGCATTAATTTATATGTCAATTTTTGCAGCGATTGCTGCCGCAGGACCTGGAAAGTATAGTATCGATAAAATATTTTTGTCCAAGACAGAGGACTAATGCAGGCAGTTCGGATTCATTCGCACGGCGGCCCTGAAGTTCTCCAGGTTGAATCCATCCCCAGACCTGAGCCAATGGATGGGGAAGTCGTTGTTCAAATCAAAGCCGCCGCCTTAAACCATTTAGATTTATGGGTTCGCCGAGGGATTTCAGGTGTACCATTACCCATGATTTTGGGGAGTGATGGTTCAGGCGTTATTTCTGATGTGGGGGAAAATATTTCGCAATTCGCTAACGGTGATGCAGTGTGTATTCAGCCATTAACTTATTGTGATAATTGCCAGTTTTGCAGAAGCGGCCGGGAAAATTATTGTGATAATATAGGTATCTTAGGAGAAAGCCAGGATGGAACCCAATGCGAATTTATTGCAGTACCGGAAAAAAATGTCCGGCTAAAACCGGAGAATTTATCCTTCCAGGAAGCCGCTGCTTTTCCCTTAACCGTCCAAACAGCTTATACTATGCTGGTACGTCGTGCTAAAATTGAACCGGGTGAAACTGTTTTAGTTTGGGGTGCCGGTTCCGGCGTGGGAACCATGGCCATCCAGATTGCAAAAGCAAAAGGCTGTCAAGTCATTGCGACGGGAGGGAGCGAACAAAAGCGGTCCCATGCATCAACATTAGGCGCTGATTTGGTATTGGACCATTACGGGGACAATATTGTAAAATCTGTCAAAGCTTTCACGGATGGACGTGGTGCAGATGTGGTGTTTGAGCATGTAGGAAAAGCCACATGGGAGACCAGTATGCGATTGCTTGCAAAGGGTGGACGCATTGTGACTTGCGGTGCAACCACTGGTCCAAAAGTTGGCATAGACCTTCGCCATTTATTTTCTAAACAGCAGACAATACTAGGCTCAACCATGGGTGATGTGGCTGCTTTTGATGATTGTTTATCCCTTGTTATTAAAGGCACAATTAAACCAATTGTGGATAAAGTATTTGCTTTGAGTGATATCAAACACGCCCATGAATATTTGGAAAAGGGTGAACAAATTGGTAAAGTCATCCTGTTGCCGGAATGAAATACAGTAAGCATATATTTGTCTGTATCAATGAGCGGATTCCTGAAAGCTCAAAAGGAGACTGTGCCCGAAAGGGTGGGCAGGAAATTCGTCTGCGATTTGTACAGTTGATAAATGAACATGGATTAAAAGGAAAGGTTCGCGCCAATAAGAGCGGGTGTTTGGATGCCTGTGAAATGGGGGCTGCTGTAGTGATCTATCCACAGGGGATTTGGTATACAAGGGTAGCTATAGAAGATGTGGATGAAATTTTTAATACATCGGTGTTAGGTGATGGCATCGTTAATCGTATTGCTTCGTCTCAGAAAACTTGGGACGAGCTAAATCGTATCAGGAATAAATAGCGGGTAAGAATATGAAAAAAATAATTATTTTTATAACCATTGGAATGATGATTTCGATCGGACAAGCCCAAATGAAAAAAGGGATTGGTCCCATGTTAGGCACACGAGGAGTTGGTATTATATTCTCAGGGCAATGGCAAATTAAATCGAATATAATTACCGGATTCGAAACGAGGTTTTACGACATAAAAAATGATTCAGAACTTCCGGGATATAATCGATTTACGGGGCAAGCACTCAATGTGGGTGACAAGGCCCTATTTATGGTACCCCTATTCGGTACGGTAAGATGGTTACCCTTCGAAGGTAAAATTGCCAATAACTTTTCACCATTCGTGGAAATGAAACTCGGCCCTATTTTGGCAGTAGACGGCGATGAAGATACTAGAAAATTTTCTAATCGTTGGGGGAAAGCAGGTACGATTATGACCTATGGAATTCAAGTTGCATTTGGTGTCGACTTTCTTCAAATGGGTGGCAGCGCCATTTCACCATCCATTGGTTATGAGTACCTTCCCATGGGCAAAGAAGTGGACGGACGTACCAATTATAATGGTACTGTTGTTAATATTACCTTTACATTCGGTAATAACCGACGCTGATGGAAGAACACTTTTTCCAAATCCATCCAGATAATTTAGACCATAATCAATTCACTCTTTCTAAAGAAGAATCTCTACATTTTCTCAAATCACTACGGGGAAAAAAAGGGGATAGCTTATGGCTCTTGGATGGATTAGGAACCGCTTATGAAGGCACCGTTTCAGGGATAAACGGCAAATCCGTTTCTGGAATTATTAACAGGCTCACCCAAGCTATGGAGAATCTGATTATGAGATTCATTTGGCCATTGGATTAATTAAAGGTAACCGGATGGACTTTGTGCTGGAAAAAGCAACCGAACTCGGTGTGAAGTCAATTCAACCTCTTTTGTTAGATCGATGCGTGAAAACAAAACTGAATATGGATCGTGCGAATCGAATAGTCATTACCGCAGCCAAACAATCGGGGCGGAGCTATTTTCCTCAGGTTCGTGATCTCATTGGCATGACCAGTTGGCTTGATAATCTTAAGGGTTGCCGTAAAATTGTTTGCCGCTTCTCAGGGAAGAAAACTTTGGCGAATTCTTTAGGGAAAGCACGGATAAAAGTATGGATGTTGATTGGTCCTGAAGGTGATTTTTCTGAAAATGAAATTGAACAAATGAAACAAGCACATGTTGAATTTATATCTTTAGGGCCGAGGAGACTGCGAAGTGAGACTGCTGCAATTGTGGCAATCTCTAATTTGAATCAACTTATAGGTGATGAAGGATGAATGATTGTTTATTTTGCAAAATGATCGCAGGTGAAATTCCTTGCGATATTGTGTATGAAAATGAATCTGTTTTCGCTTTTCGGGATATCGATCCAAAAGCACCAACCCATATATTATTGATACCCAAAAAACATATTCGTTCTATAAATGAATTGGGTGAACCAGAGCAAAATTTAGCCGGTGAATTATTACTGACTGCAAAAAAAATAGCGAAGGATGAAGGGATTGATGAATCCGGTTTCAGAACCATTTTTAATACAAATTCTGATGGAGGCCAAACTGTGTTTCATATCCATATGCATATTTTGGGCGGTCGCAAAATGGCGTGGCCACCCGGATGACCTTTTTCATATGATCCCTATAGTTTCCCCCTTAGAAAATCATTAGATTCCTACACCTCTTTATCCTCGGAAATGTATATATCAGAACTTAATATTCACGGCTTTAAATCTTTCGCCAAAAAAGAGAAACTTAAATTTGGCGAAGGTGTTACCGTCATCGTTGGCCCAAATGGTTGTGGTAAAACTAATATCGTGGATGCGATACGCTGGGTTCTGGGCGAACAAAAATATTCTGTACTACGCTCCAGCAAAATGGGTGATGTGATATTTAATGGCGCAGATGGGTTAAAACCACTCTCCGTTTGTGAAGCATCTCTTACGGTTCATAATAATCGCGGGAAACTTCCGGTAGAATATAATGATATAGAAATTGGCCGTCGTATATATCGAAATGGAGATTCAGAATATTTTCTAAATCGCACTCCGTGCCGATTAAAAGATATCCATGATTTATTTATTGATACAGGTATGGGCGCTGATGCCTATTCCGTTATTGAATTAAAAATGATTGAACAAATTCTTTCTGAAACAGATGATGACCGTAAACGCATGTTTGAAGAAGCGGCAGGCATAAATAAGTATAAACAGCAGCGCCGATCGACTTTAAGAAAATTTGATGCTGTCCGGCAGGATTTGGATCGGGTAGATGATATTGCCCAGGAAGTTGAACAAAAAGTAAATGGGCTTAACCTGCAATTAAAACGGTTCAAACGTCATGAAAAATTATCAGATGAACTGAAAGAAAAAGAGGTTGCGTTAGCCTTTATTCGCATTCATGATTATGAATCAGACATCAGTCCTTTGCGTAAATGTGTATTAGAATTCACTCACCTTAAGAATGAAAAAGCAACAGATAGTTCCCAACATGAAAAGGAATTAATCAATCTAAAAAGTATTTATAGCGAGCAGCAAACCGAATTGAATTCTCTGCAATCTGCATTGCGTAAAATGGAGGAAGAAAGGGAATCTTTCCGTCATAATGTATTGGTTTGGTCCGAACAGGACAAGGCAACAGAAGCAACCACACAAAGATTGAAACGAGAGGGTGAAAGCAATGCCCAGAAAAAAGTTCACCTTAAGGGACAGATAAAACACTTTAATGGCGAATTGTCTGTTTTAGATCCCCAGGTTGATGAACAGTTAAAAAAATACAAATCAAAAAAATCGGAATTTGAAGTGGTAAATGGCCGGTACAAAAAAGCCCAGGATTTGTTAGAAAAAGCTCAAACTGATCGATGGGAGGCTCAGCGAAAAATGGCGGATGATCATTCATTATTAGATCGCACTTTATCACTCGTCAAAGAGAAAAATAATACCATTACCCAGTTGAATGAAAAAATTACAAAAATTGAAATCAGCCAAAAGGATCAGAGCAAAGAACAAAAAGATTTAGATAAGAAAAAAATAGTTCTGAAAAAGTCCACAGAAAAAATCCATGCAACATTAAATCAAGTGCGAGAAGTATTGGGAACTGAACAAGAAAAAGAATCCGCACTATCCATTGAAATTCACCGTGGAAAATCCAAACTGGAATCCTTGGAATCTCAAGCATATTTTTACCAGGAATTGGTTGAACAAAAAGATGGATATCCGGAAGGAGTCCGAACCATTTTAAAATCACCAAACGATTACCCTGGCATCATTGGGACGGTTGGCGAACTGTTCCAGATAGAGGAAAAATATGATGTCGCATTTCAAAGTGCTTTAGGAGATTGGACCAAATGTCTGGTGGCGGAGGATCGAAAGGCTGCCGTAAACATTGTTGAATTAGCCCAATCTCATAAAATTGGAAATCTGTCCATTTTACCCTTAAAAGAATTAAACAAACTTTCTTCAATGCAAACCAAAGTGCCCAGTGGAAAGAACATTATCGGAAGTGGCGCGGAATTATGTGGTGCAGATCAAAAAGTAAAAGATCTTGCCAATGTGCTTTTAGGGAATCTTTTGGTTGTTGACGATCTGAATGAAGCCATAAAAAACCCTGATTTAGACGGATGGAATATGGTGGATTTGAATGGCGCCTATTCCGGGAAAAACTTTGTTTTGAAATATCATGGTAAAAATGGTGATGGCAGTTTAATCAGTCGCCAGAAAAAAATCGAATCTATCCAAAGATCAATAGAAAAAATTGCCGTCATAATTAACAAACAAGAACAAGAACTTGCAGAACTTGAAAAAAATATTAAAGTCCAATCTTCCCAATCTATATCCCTGGGAGAGGAGCTGGAAAATTTAACTCATGATTTGAATGGTGTTGAATCATCTCTAATTCGAAATCACTATAGTCAGTCTCAAGCATTAGAAATTTTAAAAGATCTTCATGGGGAGGTTAAAGATACGGTTCAAACGATTGAAGGTCTTCATGCATCCATTCAACAACTTGAACCAGGATTAGAAAAGGGAAATGCGGTCATTGAAAATTTTAAATTGATTGCTCAGCAAGCATCAGATGCTTTAGTAAAAGTTCAAGGTGAGCGGGATGCCTTCCAGCATGAAGTTCAGGAATTGCGGATTACACTACTCAATTTTGATAATAAGCGGGATAATTTAAATTTCCAAAAACGCGTTTCAGAAGAAACAATACAAGAATTGGGAAACCGTTCTACAACGATTAATCAGGAAGTAAAAGCGCTCGGAGATAAACGCGAATCCTTATCAAAACAAATAACCGAAGGCGAAAGCGATCTAAAGTCTATTACAGGAAAATTGGTTAAAGAAAAATCCATAACAGACTTGAAACAGAGCACGTTGAACGACACATATCAATCCATGGAAAAAATTCAAGATATTATTCGATCGGAACAACAATCTAAGGAAGCACTTTTAGAAGAATTAAAGACTAATGAATTAAAGATTGTAGAGATGGAGCAACGAATCAATATAATACAGGAACGGATACGAGACAGATATGAAATAGAAGTTCCGACAGATTTAATTGTGAACGAAGAAGCGGATGATTTAGCATTGCGTATTGATTCGATTCAGCGAAGTATTGAAAGTATTGGCCCCATTAATATGGCTGTCCAGCAGGAGTATGAAGATGAGAAAGCCCGTCTTCATACCTTCATGGAGCAGCGGGATGACCTCATTGTTTCTGAGAATAATTTGCGGGAAACCATTCAGAAAATTGATCAGGTCGCTCGGAAAAAGTTTCAGGAAACCTTCGATCAGATTAAACTCAATTTCTCCAATTTATTTCAATTATTTTTCGAGGGTGGTTCGGCATCGTTATCATTGGTGGGCGATCCGGATCCATTAGAAGCAGATATTGCGATTCACGCCCAGCCGCCGGGTAAAACAAATCAAAGTTTGAGAATGCTCTCCGCAGGTGAAAAATCACTAACGGCCATCGCATTGTTATTTGCTATTTATCAATATAAACCAAGCCCTTATTGCATTTTAGATGAAGTGGATGCACCTCTGGATGATGTGAATATTCAAAAATTTAAACGTGCCCTGAATCAATTTGCAGATGAAACACAATTCATTGTTGTGACACACAACAAACTCACTATGGAATCTGCGGATTATTTATACGGCGTTACCATGGAGCAGAAGGGTGTTTCGAAACTGGTATCCGTTAAATTCAACGGCCAGGCATAAAGGGCATTTATATATAATATGAAAAGCCTCCGCATGCAGGGGCTTTTTTTGATTCTATTCTTTTGTGAAGGTCATAATTGAACAGGTAGCTTCTTCCCATGCATTCCCGGCAGCTTCACAAGTTGATTGGGAATCATGATTGGTTTCATCGCCATCGTAATCTGAGCAAAAAGCTTCTTCCGGTTGATCGATAGTAAATGAATCACCATCAATTTTATAGGACAGGCAATCACCCATAATACAAATTTGACTCTTGCTATCATCCCAGGTTAGGGGTGCTTCTTCTTTTTCGTCCCCGAAGGTCATCGTCATTGTCCCTGTTCCATTTTCCTTAATTACGATGGTTATCTTTAACCCAAATGCCTGGACAAATGCCCAGCCGGTATAATCTAAAGCACCAGAACAGTTTGCGTTTGCATATTCCCCAAGGTTTGAAACTTCCCACGTACCGATTAATGAGCTGATTTCGTCTTTTTTATCTTCACATGCCATGAAGGCCAGAAGTGTAATGAGTAGTATGCTTCGTTTCATGATAAAAGGTCTCTTATTAAATTTGATGGCTTCCTTGGTAAAAAGTCAGCCATAAATTCCGCGATATTTGTAGATAATTTGGGAGCCAATTAAATCTGTTTTTTATATTTGATTTTATGGCATTCTTTTGGGAACCACTCATTACCAGTACTGGCAATTTCACAATCCCGTTTTGAAGTATGAGCTGTTACAGCATAGTTCTCATCGATACAAAATGGGTCTTTAACTTTATTAATATGAAATGATAATTGGATATTTGTCATTTCATAAATGTTGCATTCATCTAGTATGCAAATGGTGCCACCGGCATCATACCATGTAAAGGATGTTACTTTTGCATCTGGCCCAGTAACGGTCTCAATCCCGGTTCCATTTTTTTTGAGCTCCAGGGTTATGGTTAGCCCTTTTCCTTTTAAGCCTCGCCATTCCGTATCATCAATATCACCATTACAGTCGGATATTTCGTAAATACCCATCTCGGTCACAACCCACGTGCCCACAAATGGACTCAAATCTTCCTCTTCTTTTTCTTCACAGGCCAACAGCCCCAAAATTAGTAGTAATAATATATTTTTCATATGTATCCCAAATAATTCTTTTGTTTTATGTTTTAAAAATTACAAAGGATGAATTAAAATTACTTGATTTTTGAATCGTTGTTTGAAGGGTGAGTAAGGTAATTTTCGCCCCATGTCAACGGTCCATATACGTAACTTTTGTATCATTGCCCATATCGACCATGGTAAATCTACTTTGGCCGATCGTTTGTTAGAAGAAACCCACACCCTTGCAAAGAAGGACATGAAGGCCCAAGTCTTAGATAGTATGGATTTGGAACGGGAGAGGGGAATCACGATTAAAAGCCATCCTATCCAGATGAAGTACACTCACAGCGATGGCCAACATTACATTTTCAATTTAATCGATACACCCGGTCATGTGGATTTCACCTACGAAGTTTCTCGATCTTTGGCTGCATGTGAGGGTGCTTTATTATTGGTGGATGCTGTGCAGGGTGTGGAGGCCCAAACAGTGAGTAATAGTTATTTAGCGATTGAAAATGATTTGACCATTATTCCCATCATTAACAAAGTCGATTTGGATAGTGCGCGACCGGAAGAAGTAACCCATCAAATCATGGAGTTAATTGGATGTGAGAAAAGTGAAATTATTTCTGCAAGTGCAAAAAGTGGCGTTGGCATTCAGGATGTGTTTGATGCCATTCTGGATAGAATCCCGCCACCGGAATATCGATCGGATAGACCTCTTAGAGCCATGATATTTGATTCAATGTATGATAATTATAAAGGGGCAATTCCTTACTTACGTGTGTTTGACGGCGTGATAAAGCCGGGGGACACGGCTAAATTTTTTACCCATGATCGTCAATATGACGTTACTGAAGTAGGTCATTTTATCCTGAAACAGGTTCCTGCGAAGGAATTGCGCGCCGGAGACGTGGGATATCTTTTAGGCAGCATTCGGAACGTCTCACATATCTTACCAGGGGATACGATTACGACGAAAGTGAATCCCGCCATGGAGGCATTACCAGGATACAAAGAAATAAAGCCCATGGTATTTTCCGGGTTATATCCTTCAGATGCGGATGATTATGATCAGTTACGGACTGCCCTAGATAAATTAAAATTAAATGATGCATCATTGGTCTATGAACCGGAAACCAGCGAAGCCTTGGGGTTTGGATTCCGTTGCGGGTTTTTGGGCCTGCTTCATATGGAAATTATTCAGGAAAGACTGGAACGGGAATTCGATATTGCTCTAGTAACCACGTCTCCCAATGTGCAATATAAAGTGGAACTGAGAGATGGGTCCATTGTTGAAGTGGATACGCCGGCAAAGATGCCATCTACAGGAGATATTCAGGCTATTCTGGAGCCCCATGTATCGGCGGAGATTATAACTCCAAAAGAATATATCGGCGGCATTATGACCCTGTGCCAGAAGAAGCGAGGGATATATAAAAATACAAATTATATCACAGCAGATAAGGCCCAGCTTCATTACGATCTTCCATTGGGAGAAATTATTTTTGACTTTTATGATAAACTAAAATCAATAACAAGGGGCTATGCTTCTTTAGATTATCACATTTCTGATTATGTGTCCGGGGATTTAAAAAAGTTAGATATTTTAATCAATAATGAAGTTGTAGATGCTTTATCGATGATTACTCATTCGGATGATACATACGATCGCGGTGTTGCTTTATGCTCTAAATTAAAAGAATTGATCCCCAGACAAATGTTTGATGTTCCAATTCAAGCTGCAGTGGGTCATAAAATCATTTCGCGCTCCACCGTAAAAGCAATAAAGAAAAATGTAACAGCAAAATGTTATGGTGGTGATATTACCCGAAAACAAAAATTGTGGAAAAAGCAAAAAGAGGGTAAAAAGCGAATGAAATCAATTGGAAAGGTAGAAATCCCCCAGGAAGCACTTTTGGCCATTCTCCAAATCGACTCGGATTGAGAGATGTGAAATATGTTCAATTGTTGAAGAATTCATGAACACCAAAACGCATTATCATTAATGA
>Ga0066367_1000208_pt1 | contig 11897 bp, 9 predicted proteins | sample Knorr_S7_td_AAIW_FD_77335 | JGI IMG/M metagenome (GOLD analysis project Ga0066367, IMG submission 77335) | Marine microbial communities from Southern Atlantic Ocean transect - Knorr_S7_td_AAIW_ad_750m_LV_A | ecosystem: Environmental > Aquatic > Marine > Oceanic | place: Atlantic Ocean | collected...
CCAAGTCTGGGCCGCCGTCCAGTGCGGCCGGACGTCGTCAAACTGCCCGGCAAGCAGGTAGGTCAGCAGCAGGAATACAAGAATCCAACTGACATTGACTTCGACAGGAATGCCAAAGATGCGGCCCAAACGTAACGATGCTGCCATTAACCCACTTGTTCCGAGACCCTTAGAGTGGTCCAGCCGTACGGTTCCTTAACTCTGATGTAGTTTCAGCATCTCACATCGGCCGGTGGACCCTCTACACCCGACATGACTCTCCCACGGGACCTGACCTAGTTTTTCTACCTGTTCCCGCAGGCGTAGGTCACCAGCTTGTAGACCAGTTTGGCGGCGGCATAAGAACAGGCGGGCGGACCGTCTGCCGGAGCCAATTCGCAAACATCGAAGCCCACGATGCGGCGGGACTGGGCCACCTTGGCCAGCACTGACACCAATTGATGCCAGGTCATCCCCCCCGGCTCAGGGGTTCCCACTGCGGACATCAAGGCAGGATCAAGCACGTCCAAGTCAACGCTGACGTACACGGTGTCGCTCAAGCTTCCGAGAACTTCGTCTAGGTTGCCCGACCGGATATCGGGGTCCCAATACCAGACCGGGACGCCGTTATCCCCGATGAAGTCGTGTTCTTCCTGGCACAGGCTGCGGACGCCGGCCAGCGCGATGGGGCAGCTCTCATAGGCCCGGCGGGCTGCTGAGGCGTGCCCGAATGGGGTGCCCATGTACTCATCCCTAAGGTCGGCGTGGGCGTCCAGATACAATACTGAAAGGGAGGGGTAGGCTTCAACATGGGCCTGGACCGATCCAATGGTTATGGAATGCTCTCCTCCCAGCAATCCAACGGTCTTGCCCATCCCGATATAAGTCCCCACCACGTCATTTATCCGCTCGGTCATGGGACCGGGGCCGGCCATGTGGGGTTCAACTGCGCCGGTGGTATGGATCCCAATCTCCGAGACATCCACTTCAAGCTGGAAGTCGTAATCTTCAAGACCATAGGACGCCGTGATCATGGCTTCAGGTCCGTCCCGAGAGCCGCTCCTAAAGGAGGTCGTGCTGTCATAGGGGACTGGGATCAGGGCCACCTTGGCGGCTTCAAGGGAAGACTGTTCCGGAGGCAAGGCGAGGAAGTTATGCGGAACCAAAGGATGCAACGAGGCCGGCCCGGTTTCAGGCACGGTTTTGGGCCGGTCCTCCGGCTTCGAGGGCGGCGCGCTGTTGTTGCGCCTCGGCCAGCCCCTGGCGCTCATCCAGCCATTCTAAGCCACGCTCCAGAAGCCAGGTCTTAACCTCGGTCAGGCCGAACGTTTCTTTAACGTCTTCCAATGCTTGCTCGTGATCAAAAGGCCGGCACGAGAAGATGTCGATGTTGATGTAATCCTTGCGGGGAAAGGTATGGATGCTTATATGACTCTCGGCGATTATCACAAACCCGGACACCCCTGAGTCCTCGATTTTGGGGGCATCGTATCTGAGGACATTGGGCTCGGTGATGCGGGTCATATCCAAAGAATCGGGATAGTCGTACAAGAAATTTCGGACCAGGTCCTCGTCCCACATCTTGTCGATGTTCCCGCCGTAACCGTCGATAACCAGATGCATCCAACCTCCTGGTAATTACGCAAAGAATACGCTAAATAACGAATTTGCGCTCCTTGGCAAATTCAATGGTATAGAATATCATCACTTGTGACCTGGCACAATCAGGCTAGATTCAGTTCGCCCAGGCGGGCCCGACGACGTGAAATAGTTTGCAGCCCGATATGATTCAGGCCGAGAGCCTGACCCACTACTACGGTCCCTATCCTGCGATTCAGGACGTCAATTTTGGCGTTCGCAGAGGCGAGATATTGGGGTTTCTAGGCCCCAATGGCGCGGGAAAGACCACCACGATGCGCATCATCACAGGCTTCATGCCCCCCACCCGGGGCACGGTGACCCTAGATGGCTACGATGTGGTGGAACAGTCGCTTGAAGCCCGAAGCCGGGTGGGCTACCTGCCCGAGACCGTGCCGCTCTACACCGATATGTCGGTGAACGGCTACTTGAAGTACATGGGTACCCTAAGAGGCATGCCTCCCAAGAGCATCAAAGCGCGCTTGGACGACGTTATCGGTGTCTGCCGTTTGGGCGATTACCGGAAGACCCAGATAGGTAAGCTGTCCAAAGGATTTCGGCAACGTGTCGGCATCGCTCAAGCTATCCTGCACGAGCCGCAAGTATTGGTGTTGGACGAACCGACCATCGGCATCGACCCTATCCAGGTGGTTGAGACCCGGCGGCTGATCAAGGACCTTGGAAAAGACCAGACCGTGGTCTTGAGCAGCCACATCCTTCCCGAAGTAAGCATGCTCTGCGACCGGGTATTGATCATCAATGAAGGCCGCATCGTCGCTGAAGACACCCCCAAGAACCTGGCCGAAGGCCTGCAAGGGGTTGATCGTCTTGAGGTGGAAGTCGGCGGACCTGCCGCGGAGGTCCTCCCGGTACTCAAGGCGATCAGAGGCGTGAACGACGTAAGCCACCTCAACAACAACGGCCGCCACACCTATACCATTCAGGCCCAAGCCGGCCAGGACCTGCGCGACGCGATCTCCCAGGCGGTTATCAGCAACGGCTGGAGTTTGCGGGGCCTACAGATGGTCGGGATGAGCCTGGAAGAAATCTTCCTGCGCCTCACTACCCATGAGGAGTTGTAAGGATGCGGACGGCCCAGGCTGTGGCCTGGAAAGAGATTCAAATCTACTTCAGCAGTCCAACCGCCTATATCGTCGGCCTGATCTTCCTCGCATTAACCGGGTTTTTCTTCACGCAAGACCTGGGCGACCCCTTCCCGGAAGCCACTCTGGTCCCTTTCTTTGACGGCGCCATGGTGATGTTCATCCTGCTGGCCCCGGCGCTGACTATGCGGCTGTTGGCCGAAGAGAGCAAGCTAGGCACCATTGAACTGTTATTGACCTCCCCTGTCCGCGATTGGGAGGTGATCATCGGCAAATACGTGGCAAGCTTGGTGTTTTTCCTGGTATTGGTTGGCTTGTCGTTCTTCTATGCCATTTTGCTCTTCGTCTATGCCGACCCGGACCCGGGTCCGATCTACGCCGGATACCTCGGGTTCTTCTTGTACGGCGCGGCTGCGTTGTCGGTGGGCCTGCTCACCTCGACGATGTCCAATAACCAGATCGTGTCCGCGGTCGTCGCCATGGGGATTCTGCTGGCTCTGTTCTTCGCTGACCGGGCGTTCGGTTCCGTCAGCGGCCTCGCTGGCGAGATCATCGGCGAGATGGGCATTCGCGGCCACTTCGATGACTTCTCCCGAGGTGTTATCGACACCACGAACATCGTCTACTTCATCAGCGTCATAGCATTCTTCCTGTTCCTGTCCATACGAATCTTGGAATCCCGCAGGTGGCGTTAGCATGACGAGTCCATCGAATCAAGACGCCGGCAACCAGGATGCGGGACAAGAAGCGGGACAAGACCCGGGGAACCAACGGCCAAGGGATTGGCGCCGGCGCCGGCGGTCCGACCGCCCCGCCTCCGAGGCGGAAGGCCAGTCAGCCTCAAGACGGGCCGGGTCTGAAGACACGGATGAAGTCCTCTCCCAGCCACTGATCAACTTTTTCGACCCGGCCTTCGACCAGGTTGTAATCCACAGCGGCCCACTAGTCTTTGCCGGGATCATCGGCCTGGTCTCGGGCATCGTAGTGGTGGCGTTCATCAGCTCGATGCGCCTGTACGGGTACATCGACATCGTGATTGGTCTGTTGCTGCTTGGTGGGGTCGGAGCAGTGCTATTTAGCAATGTCCTGACCGCCTTTGTCAGCCGCACCGGCAGGTATGGGGCCAATACGCTGATATTGGTCGGGGCTTTTACTGGAATCGTGGTAGTGGCAAACGTTGTTTCATTTGAGAACCACAGCCGGATGGATGTTACCGCCACCAACCAATTCAGCTTGGGTACTCGGACCAAGGACGTGCTCAGCAACCTGAGCGAAGACGTCCGGGCCACCGCTTTCTACAAAGACGCGGTGGACTCCGACTCGGCCGACCTGGCCCAACGGCGCAACAAGGTTCTGGATACACTTGAAGAATTCGATTCCCGAACCAGCAAGTTCACCTACCGCGTCGTTGACCCCGACCTGAAACCGGAGATCGTGAGCAAGTATTTCGGGGCTCGCCCCACCGGGTTCGTCACTGAGATCGTCGTGGTGGAGGGCATGGACAGTGAGCGTTTCGACGTTTTGCGGCCCACCGACGCCAGCTATACAGAACTGGAGCAGGACCTGGTCACCAGCACCCTGGTTGCCACCGGCAGCGAGAAAAAGCTCATCTATTTCCTCGCCGGACACGGAGAGCGCGATGTCAACTCAGGAACTTCCGACGGCTACGGGGCCGTGCGGTCCGGCCTGGAGGGCGACAACTACCGGGTGCAGACCCTGAACTGGGGACCAACGGATGTCGATCTGGAGGTGCCCTTGGACGCCGCTTTGTTGGTGATCGCCGGACCAACTTCAAGCCTGCCTGAAGCCCACGAACTGGCCCTTGACCGATATTTGGAGGGAGTCCAGTTAGACGGCTCACTCAGAAGGGAGCACGGCCGGATGATCTTCCTAGCCGAACCCGATTCGCCGGCAACCTTCAGAAACTTTTTCGCCGATTGGGGCCTGCTGATATCCACCGGATACATCCGGGATGTGGGTAGCGCTGTGCCGGGATTGCCCCAGACCCTAAGCCTGCAGAATTTCAACCCTGAGGCCCCCTTGGACATCACGGTGCCCAAGGGAGAGCGGCTTCAGAGTGTATTCATGCCTGGCGCCACGGCTATTGGGTTGCTGCAAGACCCTTTGCGGACCGGGATGGCTCTGGCAGCCACCACGGCCAACAGCTATCTGATCAACGAGCCCGACCGAACCGAACCAATCACCAGCGGCCCCGAGGCAGACCAGCCTGGCCCTTTCGTTCCCGTTGTCCGGGTACAGTCTATTGGCCAAGTGGGCACCGAAGCGCCAACCTCCCAGCCGGAGCCGTCGGAAATCTCAGACATCATCGTCTTCGGCGATTCAGACTTCCTATCGAACAACTCCTATAATCAAGGTGGCGGGTCCGACCTGTTCTTGAATTCGGCCAACTTCTTGGTCGGCGACTTCTCCTTGGTTTCCATCCGCCCTAAGGTGTTCGCCTTCCGGGAATTTAATCTGGACGCAAATGAATATGACTTCGTAAGGTTCTCGTCTTGGTTGTTCCTGCCGGGAATCATGGGACTGATGGCCGCCTTCGTTTGGTGGGTGCGCCGGTAATTCCTTTTTGAATCGAAATCCCTTTGAATCTGATATCTTGAGCATCCGGCCTGACCAGGCCCACACTTTCCACAGGTCCTTTCTATGAATCTACGACTCTCAATCCTACTGGTGGTGGTCCTTTTGATCTTCGGAGGGACCTTCCTGGTTCTCAGGTTCACCGATTCCAACAAGTACGAAGAGGGCCGCCCCTGGCTATACCGGATCGACGAGAGTGACATCGTCGCGTTGGAATTGAATTATCAAGGCGAGGAGATTGCCTTCTTCCGCAGCCCAGCTAGCCTGGATTGGTACATCGCGGGGGAACCAGGAGTGAATCCCGACATACCGGTGTTCCAGCAGCGATGGGGAGGCACTCCACTACTCCTCAGCGGCCCTAGGGTGACTCGGCCTCTTTCGGTCACCATCGAAAATGCGGCTAGTTTCGGACTGGAACCACCTGAGACTTCGGTTACGGTTTTCGACCGCTACGGAAACACCATCGAGTTTCATCTGGGCATCCCCACTCCTGACAATGAGAACCAATACGCCCGCCTGGTCGGCGATGACAATGTATTCACCGTGCCGATCGAATGGGCCCAAGTAGTGAACCGGTTGGCCTTCGACCCTCCGGTGGGCCGCCTCTACCAGATCGATGTCCGGGACGTTCTGCTGGTCCTGTTCTTCCGGGGAGAGGAATCCACGAAGTACGTGATCGAAGACGGCACCGGAAGGTGGTTCTTGGACGGCGAGCCCCCCCAGCTTGTGGATCAGGAGGTGTGGGCCGAAGCTTTGCTGGACCTGCTCAGCCCCCGGCTGGACCAGATACTTGCCCATAACATCGTAGATCCGGCCCAGTATGGTCTGGAACCGCCAGACACAGTCGTCGTGATTCCCCGGTTGGGCGGCCTTTCGGCCATCGAGTTTCACATCGGTGGGCTGACTCCCGACGGGAAGTTTCGCTACGTAGATGTTATTGCAGGCAGCCTGGTTAGCGAGGATACCAACCTCTACGGCGTGCTCGCGTCCCGCATAGACCCGATCATCGCCCTAGCCACCGACCCCGTCCTGGCGGAATAGCCAGTCAGCCCATCCAAGGGTAGGAGTCAAGACGATCACCCGGAGCGCTTAGGAGAAGAATTGAAGGCAGAGATCATGGGCATCGGCACCGAACTGCTGATGGGTGAATTGACCGACACCAATTCCTCTTGGATTGCCAGCCGGTTGCCGGCCTTGGGCATAGAACTGCAATGGGTCTCCATCATCGGCGACGACCTCCCCAGGCTGACTGAAGCCATCAAGCGCGGGATGGAACGTTCGGACATCGTCTTCACCACCGGCGGGCTAGGGCCGACCCAGGACGACCTGACTAGGGAAGCCATCGCCGCGGCCTTCGGCGAGACCCCCATCGTGCAGCAAGAAGTGGTGGAAAACCTGGAACGTTATTTCGCCGCCCGAGGCACGCTCATGCCCCAACACAACCTAAAACAAGCCAATCTGATTCCCTCCGCCCGGTTCGTTCCCAACCGCAACGGCACTGCCCCCGGTTGGTGGACGGAACGAGATGGCAAGATAGTCATCTGCCTGCCGGGCCCGCCGGCTGAGAACCATTCCATGTGGGAAGAGCAGGTGGAGCCCCAGTTGGCCGAACTGATCGAAGACGAAGTGACCATCACCCGCAATATCAAGACGATGGGGATGTCCGAAGGTGCGGTGGACGAGATAGTCTCTGAATTTTTCGGAGTGAAAAACCCCTATCTGGGCATCTACTCCAAAGCCGACGGCATCCATCTCCGAGTCATCGCAAGGGCCAAGGACAGCCAGTCCGCCCATAAGATGATCGTGCCGGTGGAGCAGGCGATTCACGAGCGTTTGGGCGAGTATATCTGGGGCTACGATGATGAGACACCCCAGCAGGCGGCTGGCAAGTCGCTTCTGGAGAAGGGCCTCAGCGTAGCGGTCATTGAGATGTGCACCGGCGGCGCGTTGACCAACAGCATCACCGACGGTCCTGACAGCTCGAGCTATTTCAAAGGCGGCAGCGTTGCCTCCGACGGCGCCGCCCTCAAAGTCTGTGGAGTGCCCGCTGATGTCATGGAGGCCCAAGGAGTGGTGAGCCAGCAAACGGCCAATGCCATGGCCGACACGGTGCGCCGCAAACTAGGCGCCGACCTGGGTGTAGCCGTCACTGGAGTGCCCGGACCGGGTGAGTTCGAGGGGAAACCCCTGGGACTCGCCTACATATCCGTCACCAACGGCGAAATAACACGTGAGATGGAGATGCGCCTGCCACCCCGTCGGGTGACCATTAAACGCCGCGTCCCCAACCAAGCCTTGATCGAGCTCCGCCGTTTGGTGGAAGAGATCTGATCAGCCTGATTCCTTGTCGAGTTCCCCGGAGTGATCGCCGTGAGAATAGATGGGCCAGGGGCGGCAGACCCGGATTCCGGCTTTCGCCGGAACGACGGACAAAAAAGAGGGCCGTCCTTCCTGGGAAGGACGGCCCTCTTTCGTGCTACTTGTACCTTTCAGGCTACCTGACCGCAGTGAGTTGGCGGTAGAGCATCGGCAGCCGCTCCGGCAGGGACCAGATATCGGCTAGGACTTCGTAGCCCATATCTCCGCACATGCTCTTCAGGTAATCGTGGCCCGCCTTGTCCACGGTGAGACAGAACGGGATGATGTCCTTGTGTTTGGCTTCCACCAGCGCCATGTGGGTGTCGTGGACCGCGTATTCCTTCTCCACACCCTCACGGCTATAGCCCCGGTCCTGGGGCCGGCCATCGCTGATCAGGAACATGATCTTGGTCTTGGCGTCCTGGTTATCCAACTTTGTTATCGCGTGCCGGATGGCGGCGCCCATACGAGTGGCGTGCAGCGGTGTGACCTTATCGATCCGCCGCTTGACCTTGTCGCTGAACTCCTCGTTGATGTCTTTGATGACATAGAACTCGACATTCTCCCGACCATAACCTGAGAAACCGTAGATCCCGTAGGTGTCTCCGATGGACTCCAAGGCGTTGATCAGGAGGGTGGTGCCCTCTTTCTCCAGATCGATGATCCGCTTGTAATTGCGGCGCACCAGGCCTTCTCGGCGGCGGCGCAACCAGACCATGTACTCCACTGGGTCGTCGGGGGCATCCCGGTCATCCACCGTCTGGCGGCCTTCGTCGATGGCCTCGGCGGTTGAGGCACTCATGTCCAGAAGGAAGACCACGGCCACTTCCCGGCGGTTCCGGTTCCGGTGCCAGTAGATCTTTTCATCGGGTGGAACGCCCATCCTCAGGTCGGCCCAGGCTTCCAGGGCCGCGTTCAGATCAATGTCTTCCCCGTCCACCAGCCGGTAGGTTTTTCGCATGCTCTCGGGCATGATTAACTCGAACTGACGGCGGATGTGGTTGGACAAGGCCGAATAGGTTTTGAGCGATTCTTGGTAGAAGGTGGCGTCGCCTTCCTCTACCAATTTTTCTTTCACGATGCACCAGCGGGGCTTGTAGTCGTTGGCCCTGAAATCCCACTCGTCATACACGTAGGTCTCGGGCTCCCGTGCCTCCAACTCGCCGCCGCTGTCGTCGTCGTGCAGCAGCGGTCCGTAGCCCTCACCCGGCTGGGAATTGGGCGGCGGCGCGCCGGCTTCTTTCATGATGTTCTGGGCGAACATGCTCATATTGCTGTCCACTTCGCCCTGCTCGGCGTCCATCTCCAACTCCGGGCTCTCCTGAAGCAGTTGCTCCAGCATCTCCTGGGTCATGGGCTGGGCCTCGCCCTGTTCGCCGCTGTCGGCCTGAAGCTTGGTCATCAACTGGACCATCTCAGGCTTGAAGTCGCCGCGGTAGTCCACCGGATCTGGCGACTCATAAGACTCCCCGTCGCCGCCGTCGGATGACGCGTCCATCCCGGCCTGCAGTTGGTCGACCAGAGACTGGTAGTCCTCTTCAGAGAAGTCGCCCGGTTCTTCCAGGTCCTGCTCCTCGAACTGGTCCTCCTCCTCCTGCTCGTTGGGGACGCGGGAGATGATCTCGTAGGCCCTCAGGGTGGCCTCCGCCGTGTCTTCCACGTTGGCCTCAGCGGTCCGCAGTTGGTGGAGGATGCTGGAGAGCATCTCTCCGGCTTCTTTGTACTCGATGGCCACAGGCAGGTCTTGGAACTGGTCCAAGCTCATGTGGACCAGAAGCTCCACCAGGCCCTGCTGGAGCGGCATGTCTTCGATCCTGGGCCGGTTTGCCAAGGTCTCGCCTTGGACCCGCGAGGATACGGCCCGGATTCCGGGGTATTCCACCTTGATGCGGTAGTCCAGACGACAGTCTTCCAAGACCGCGAAGATGTCGAATCCAAGCCTGCCATTCTCGAATAACTCGAGGAACCGGCCGATGTCAGTGAAGGTACGCATGCTCCCCATGTCATTGGGGTCATCGAACATCGGCGTCATCTCGACGTCGCCTTCAGCGCCCGAAGTCAGAAGGCGAGCGGCCATCTCGTAGTCTTCCTTGGCCAAGGCTCGCTGGTCTTCTTTGCGTTGGATGGCCTTTTGCTCCATCTCATGGCGGAGGTCTTCAAACTGACTTGTGGGTTTTTCGAACTCGTATTCGAAGCTACCGAATTCAAGGTGGGCCACCTGATGGGTCGAAACGACCTTGAACCAGGAGAAGTTGTCCTGTTTGTTGGTATAGTGGTCCACCACCGGAGGCAGAAATATCTTGGTGCCGTCGGTTGACGCCGTACCTTCGTCTACCCAGCCGATGTTCCGCGACACCAGCTCCTGGCTGTCGAAAATCTCCAGGCCAGTGCCAGCCAACGCCCGGCAGTACAGGCGCAGAATACTCTTGACCCGGTCCAGTTCCAGGCTCGAGGACAATGTCTCCAGCATGGATTCAGACGTGTTGGACTCTATCTTGAAAAATGCGATACCGCTTTCAGGGTTCTCCTGGAGCAGATGCGCCCCGTGCTGGAACCAGGTGTCCAGTTGGCTGACTGTGATGCGGTTCAAGACGTCGTCCAGGCTCTTCAGGAAGGGCGGGACGGCGTCAGGCGTGATGACCACTAGGGCGTCGCAGAGGTCCAAGATGTAGCCCTGGGACCCCTGGGGCACCTTGCTCAAGGCCTGAGTGCCGTCAGAAAGGAACTTTGATGTGTTCCGTAAGCCCACCTTGGCCAGGCGCTCGCCCAGTTTAAGGAACCGGCCGGTCTGGGCCTCGTCCACCTGTTGCAGTGCTCGGGGCACCAACTCCAGGCAGGTCTTGACCTCCCGCCAACTGGTGTCGATCAGGGCCCGGGACATGGCCAAGAATGGCTCTCGTTCACGGCCCATCGCCGGCAGAACGTCTCGTCCCAGGACCAAGCACTCTCCGGCAACATCATAGGACTTGTAGGACAGGGCTTCGATCAACGAAGCGAAGACTTCCACGTCCCAGAAAGGCAGGTTCCGGACCAGGTCCGGGCTGACCTCAAAGAACTTGGCGGCCAGGGTACTGGACTTCCAAGTGCCTTTGTATAGACTGCGGCCCAGGCCAGCCCAGCGGGGGATGTACTGAGGGCGCAGGTTGGGAACTATCGATACGCTGGAATTGAAGAAGGAAACCGCAAGAGTTGGCGAGTCTTGGGCCAGGTAGGTGCCGCAACGGGCCCACTGCATGAACGAAGGGAAGGACAGGAACTTGCTGACCTCAGGGCTGACCCGGTAGTACTCGATGGCCGACTCCCAGGAGCGCACCGTCTGGGTGCCGATGGTCAGGCCCTCTTTGGCCCAAAGGCCGATCTCTTCTTCGCCAAACGACTCTTTTACTGAGTCGTTGGCCTCGTGATAGGCCTCAAGCACCGCGGGCGGCAGTTTGGCCAGTTCAGCTTCAATCTCGGGAATAGGACCACTAGTCAACTTGGTGTCCCTCTCTTTCCAGTCTGTCATCTAGGATATCGATGCAGCTCTGGAGGATTCTGGCAGTCGCCCCAAAGACGACGTGCTCTTGGTGTACGTAGGAGTATGAAGTGGCGGGATGGCCGTCGTCCCAACGCGTTTCGGTCCGGCGGTTGGCAGGGTCGATCAGCGCGGAGACGGGGAATTCCAGTACTTCGGCAATCTCGATGGCGCTGGGTTTGAATGGGTAGGGGTATTTTATGGTGCCGGTGAACACGTTCATCAGGAAATTACTCCGTGTCACAACCTCATCCATCTCTCCGATCACGGTGATGTCGTCCCGGTTGATTCCCATCTCTTCTTCCGTCTCACGGAGGGCTGTCTCCAACGAGTCGCGGTCTTCCGGGTCTCTTGCGCCACCTGGGAAGGATATCTCCCCCTTGTGGTGCTCCACCTGGTCAGACCGCTTGTTCAATAGGATACAGTATTCGCCGCCCTTGGGGTAAAGCAGAACCATAACGGCTGAAGGCATCAACCCAGTCCCGTCCGCCCTTTCCACGACCCGCTTCGCCAAGGCCCGTTTCAAAAGCTCCGGCGGCGTCTGACCCATCTACTCCCCTACTCGAAGCCGTTACTCGAAGATCGAGGACGAAACTTCCTCGATGCTACGTTGCAGTTCTGGGTCGTCGGTCAAGGTCCAGACGATGGCCACCTGGGCGGCGCGGCGCGGTGTGATGCCTTCCGACATCAGCCGGCCAGCGTAGATCAAC
>Ga0066367_1000212_pt1 | contig 11809 bp, 7 predicted proteins | sample Knorr_S7_td_AAIW_FD_77335 | JGI IMG/M metagenome (GOLD analysis project Ga0066367, IMG submission 77335) | Marine microbial communities from Southern Atlantic Ocean transect - Knorr_S7_td_AAIW_ad_750m_LV_A | ecosystem: Environmental > Aquatic > Marine > Oceanic | place: Atlantic Ocean | collected...
CAATCTCGACTACGTCCTCTAGTTTTTCCAGGACTGATGGGTCGGCGCCTGGTTCAACTTCTTAGGGTCTTTAGTAGTCTTACCCAAATCGGCCGAGGCAAGATCCACGGCGGCTTGGAGCCTGCTTCGTTCCAGTGGATCCAAACCCACTCCAAGTTGGTCAAATTCTTCCTGCTTGACGTCCGATTTAGCTTGCGCTACCTCCCAAGCAGCCAGCAACTGACGTTGGGTCAGGACTTCCAGGTCTGTTTCAAGGTCCAACTGGGTTTGTAGGGCATTGTCCAACTTGGCTTGGGCTAGATCTGTAGCGGCTACCAGCTTTTGAAGGTCGCGAGGGTCGGATCCCGGTTCGAGTTCGGCCAAGTCATCTCGCGCTTTGTCCTGATCGGCTACTGCCAATGCCTCTGCGGCCCGTAGGCTCGCAAGATCTTCCGATGCTTCTGCGTCGAAGGACCTGGATATGCTGATCTCGATCACAAGATCTGCAACCGCGTCCTTGGCGGTAGTAATCGCGACGGCCGCGTCGGCTTCGGTTTGACGTGCGGTGGCCAACTCCTTGTCGTAGTCCAATGTAAAGTTGGCCTGAGCTTCTTCAGCGTCAGCCACAGCGACCTCAGCCTTGGCCGTAGCCTGCCGAGCGTCCGCCAGGTTTTGGAGACGGGCACGGTAGAAGTTGCTGAGGTCACGGGTAGCTACCTCTAGTTCAACTTTGGCCTTGGCACTGGCTACTCGGGCTGTGGCCAATTCTTCGGCTTGATCCAGGTCAAACTTGGCTAAGGCGTCTTTGGCCTCGTCCAGACCTATGCCGGCTTTGGCATTGGACTGCCGGGCTTTTGCCAGTTCCAGATTATGGTCCAACAGATATTCAGCCAACGACTCTTGAGCGTCGTCCAGCGCAATCTTCGCCGCTGAGCTTAACTGCATCGCCTGGCTTAGAGTCTGGGCGTGATTCAAGCTCAAGTTGGCTAACGCGTCCTGCGCCAGGTCCCAGGCCACTTCTGCCGCGGCCCGGTCCTGTTGGGCCTTGCTTAGCTTTTGGGAGTGGTCGGTGCCTACGTCGGCAAGAGAGTCTTCAGCGTCATACAGCGCAAGGCGGGCATAGGCCACTAACTTTTGCGCTCGTGCCAGATCCACATCCTCCGGATTAAAGTGATTGGTCAGGTCATCTCTGGCGTCGTCCATGGCAACCTCGGCTGCCGCTGCCGCAGCCTGAGCATGGGCTAGGGCCACCGGTCTGGAAACTGCCAGAGCGTCCAACTCCTCCTGAGCGGTGATGACTCCAATCGCCCCTGCGATCATCGCCTTTTCCAGGTCGGCCAGCCCGATGGCATCCAATGTGGCGATCACCTGACCTTTTTCTACCTTGTCACCTTGTCTGACCAATACTTCTCCCACGGTGCCGCCGGCTTCGAAGGTCATCGCCATCCTTCGGGGAAGGTGCAATCTGCCATCGATGGACAATTCCGTCACCTGATCGGCGTTCCGTAAGGCTGCCTGGCTAGTGTTGGAACCGTCGTCCGGTCCCGATCCTAGCGCCAGGCTGAGCAAGATAACCGGGCCGCCCACCGCCACCAGGGCCAGGGTGGCCAGTCCGGGAATCAACCACTTCTTGGGAGCATCTTTTATCTTCAATATTGCATTCATCCTGTATCACCCCTGGTTGGCTTAAATACTTCTTCCGGATCCTGGGTTCCTCAGAACCGACTTGGAGCTGGTCTCTGGCCTATCCCGATTCTGTATCCCAGATATTCGCCAAGATTAGGCACGTTCACATGCACGATGGTGTAGACCACAGGAACTACAACCAAGGTGAGGAAAGTGGAGCTAATCAACCCACCGATGACCACCGTGGCCAACTCCGCGCCGATGATGACACCTTCACCCGAGGCGAAGGAAGCCAATGGCAGCAAGGCGAAAGTGGTGGTGAAGGCAGTCATGAGAATGGGACGCATGCGGACTTGGCTTGCCTCAACCAAGGCTTCAAACACCGAGCGTCCTTGCTCCCGCAACTGTTCAACGAAAACTATCAGAACAATCGCATTGGTGACGACCACTCCGATGAGCAGCAAGAATCCCATGAGGGCGGACAGGCTAAGTGTGCGGCCGGTGACGGTCAAAGCTATCAGAGCCCCAACCATCGCTAGAGGCAGGCTGATTACAACCACGAAAGGATTACGCAGCGAACCCAGGGTAGCCACCATCACCAGGTACACTAGAGCGACTCCAATCGCCATCGCCATGAAGACATCCTCGAATCCTTCCGCGATCTGCCGGAAGATTCCCCCGGTTTTAACCTCAACGGACGGCGGCAGGTCCAAAGCGTCAATCTTGGCCTGTAGTGCAACTCCCACCGCTCTTGTGTCCTCGGATTCGATACCACCGGTGATGCTGGCGGACCGCTCGCCGTCGAATCTACTGATCGACACCGGACCCTTCTCCAATGCTATCTCGCTCAGGGCCCCGAGTTTTTCCAGACCCAATGGTCCTTCGATGTTCAGCGACTTCAGCTTGTTGATGTCGGCCACATCGTCCGGGTCGCCTCGGACCACCACGTCCATCGTCTCTCCCTCAAGCTCAACCTCCGATACCGTTTCTCCAACGGTGTACCGGGCAACCTGAAGGGCCACCTCCCGGGTGGTCAGTCCGAACTCGGAAGCGTTCTGAGGGTTGACGTTGATGACCACTTCATCCCTGGCGTCGCTGATGTCGCTGCTCAGGTTGATTACGCCTTCTAGATCGCCCAGTTCGGCCTGGAGTTGATTCGCTACCCCGGCGATAGCCGAAAAGTTGCTTCCGGTGATGTTTATCTCCAGTGCATCGGTGGGCGGGCCGTTCTCAATCTCCTTAACCGTGATAGTTGCTTCTTCGCTTAGGGGGATCCGCGCTCGGACCACGTCGCCGATATCGCTGGCCACGTCCTTGTCCATGGCGATGATGAATCCCGCCCGGTGCAGCCCGCCGCCACCTGCTGCCGGACCGAACTCGTCCGAAGAAGCTCCCAAACTGACCTGGTAGGCCCTCACCTGACCCTCATCCTTCAACTCGTCCAGAACTCCTTCCACCACCATCACTTCTTCAAAGGTGCGGGCTATCGAAGTGCCGTTGGGGAATTCGACGTCGATGGTAAGGAACTGGGGCGCTCCGGATGGGAACAGAGTCACTGGGATGATGAGTAGGAGCGATAGGCTGGCGGCGACCGTGCCCAAGGCAATCAGGATAGTTGCGAACTTGTGCCGCAGCGACCATATCAAGACCGGGATGTAAAATCTTTGGAGCCAGGAGTCCAAGCCGTTGGAAGACTGGCTGGGGTCGAAGTCTCTCGGCAAGTCGCCTTGGCGCAGGAATATCACTCCCAACACCGGCACCGCCGTTAACGCTACGATGGTGGAGCCGACTAGCGCGAAACTGACTGCCATGGCGAAGGGGGAGAAGAATGACCCAACCAATCCCTGGATGAAGGCCAAGGGGATGAACACTGCAACGGTCGTTAATGTGGAGGATACGATGGCGGCTCCGACTTCTTTGGTTCCTTCAACCGCCGCCTCCAGCCGGTCTTCCCCCGCCTGGATGTGCCGGTACATGTTTTCCAACACAACGATGCTGTCATCCACCACCCGGCCGACGGCGATAGCAAGTCCGGCAAGGGTCATGAAGTTTAGAGTCAAGTCTGCGAGACTCATCAGAATGACTCCGGACAAGATACTCAAAGGGATGGACAGGCCGATGATTAAAGTTGGCCGGAGGGTAAGCGCTATCCCTTTCATTATGGTGGGCCGGAGATTGATAAGAAAGACGAATACCATTGCTACAGCAAACACCAGACCCAAGAACCCTTCTTGGACCAGGGAGTTGAGCTGGGTTTGAATCTCCGGTCCGTCGTTGGTCAACGTGATAATCTCGACGTCAGGCGGTAGGCCCTCCAGTTGGTCCAACGCCTCCAGCACCAATGTCGTGACGTCCACTGTATTGGCGTCTGGCTCCTTGGTGACGGTGATGCTGAGACTGGGCTTGCCGTTGGTACGCGAGATTCTGGTGGCGTCCTCGGTGCCCAGTCTCACCTCGGCGACATCGGAGAGCCGTATCGGCCGCTGATTGCGTCTTCCCCCGGGAACGAACTCCAAACCGACGACTAGGTTTCGGATTTCTTCCAGAGAGTTCAATTCGTGGGTAGTGCGGACGGGGAAAGCCCTGGTGCCGTCGTCGATGCCACCGGCGGGGAAGCTGATATTGTTTTCACGAATCGCCCTGGACAGCTGGGAAACGGGAAGCCGCAGGTCCTTCAGCTTGTCCGCGTCCACGGTAACCAACACTTGCTCGTCCGACCCGCCAATGACCGTGACCTCGAAGACGCCTGGAACCCGTTCGATGGAAGGCAAGACTAGGTCGTCCATGATCCGCTGCAGCGACGGGATGTCCCGGTCGCCTAGAACGCTGAGTTGAATGACCGGGAAAACGTCGTTGGCTATGCGGCTGACTATGGGATCTTGGACTCCGTCCGGGAAACTTATACCGTTGAGGTTGCTGACTATCGTCCGTTCCGCTTCTACTATGTCCTCGCCGAACTCAAATGTAGCGACGACCATGGACATGTTTTCTGAAGATATGGACCGGATATCGTCCAGGCCGCTCATACCATCGATGGCTTCTTCGATGGGATCGGTTACATCGCGAACCACGGCGTCAGGGTTTGCCGAGGGGTATACCGTGAGAATCGTGATGTTGGGGAACTCAATCTCAGGGAAGAGTTCTCTTTCCAAGCGCCCGTAGACAACGACGCCTCCCACCAACAGCAGGATAATCATCATCACGGTTACGGAGCGGCGTCTCAGCGCTATGCCAGTGAGAAAACTCAATTCCTTAGCTCCTTGATTTTTGGAGCAAACCCTCTGCCCCGATCTGTCTTTTCCTCCGATGGTAGCTCCATGGCCTCAGGGTTCCATCGGAACTTAGGACGATTTTTCGTCGTCAATAATGCCTATCCTCGTCGTACTTTTCGGCTAGCTCTACCCTGTGTCGAAACGGGAGTTTAGGAGTCAGCGCCTTCTTGCGCTCGTTGGCCAGCCAGACAAAGCAATTCCATGGCTTCCACCACCCTGCTGAGCTCTTCGATGGTTAGATGGTCCGCTATCAGAGAAATTCTCATGCGGTTGACTCGCCATAGCCGTTCCATCTCCTCACGTCCGGGCTCGGTTAGCTGGCAGGCGACCACTCGGCGGTCATCTTTATCCGGCACCCGCTCCACCAATCCTTTGTCGACCAAGCGGTCGATCATACTGGTAGCTGCCGATTGGCTACTGTTCAGCCGCCAGGCGATGACCCCCATGCGCTGGGCTCCTTGGCTGAGGAGCGCCATCGTGTGTAGCTGTGGCATCGTAAGCTCCAACTCGGTCCATCCTTCCGTAGACTCGGACCGGCATTGGGCGTACATCTGCTGCACCAGATCCCCCATCTTCTCGACAAGCGCTTCTTTGTCGGTGTGCGCACTCGTGTTCATGTACTCACTCAAATGATTCGTGTTAAGAGAACTATTATAGTAACACAAACTATCATGTTCAGTAGACATAAAATTAGGCCCCCTTTCGGAGGCCTAACGGTTAGCGTCGTTCGGTGAGCCTCGCCGGCCGTGGCCAGCCGATGATGAGCGCTCTAGGATTTGCCGGTGAACTTGGGCATAACCTCGGTGCCGAAACGCTCTAGCTGTTCCAGAATCACTTTTTGAGGCGTTCCTATCACGGACCCAACGTTGATTGATTGCAGGCCGGGGTACCGATCCTGCAGGTTATGAATCTTCTCGATGATCGACTCAGGGGGCCCGCACAACCAGCCTCCGGCGTCTACCGCCTGTTTCAGAGATGGCAAGCCTGCGGACCGGGCCTTTGTCGGGTCACCTATGTCGGATATCTGCTGGCTGGTAATACCACGTACAAAGCCTAAAGGAGCAAACATCTTCATGTTCTCTTCAAAGTAGACACTGGCCTCTTTGATTGCCTGCTCCTCGGTGTCCGCCATGTGGATAGTGTATCCAATGGTGAGATCGGTGCCCAATTCGGTCTCCCGGCCTGCCTTGGCCAGGGTGTCACGCCACTGCTCCATCACCCGGTCGGTGGTGCCGCCGGCGGCTGCGCCACCTCCGATGATGCCTTTTATGCCGTGCTTGACCATAAAGTCCATGGCTCCTTGGCTGGCGCTGACGATTGGCTGCCAACATTCCACGGGCAAAGTCCGGGGTCTGGGCACTAAGGTTATCTCTTTAAGGTCGTAGCCCCGGTAGGGCACAGCCGGCGGTATATCGTAATGCTCACCGTGGTGGGAGAAGGACCGGTTATTGAAAGCCTTGAACATGACTTCGGTTTGCTCTTCGAACAAAGCCCGGTTGGCATCGTTGTCGATGGCCGTGCTGGGGTTGCCGAAGGTCTCGACTTCCCGGGAGTGGTAGCCGCGTCCGATGCCCATCACTACCCGGCCCTTGGTCAGGTGGTCGGCGGTGGCGTAGTCTTCAGCCATTCGCAGAGGATGCCACATGGGATTGACGTTGAAGCCGCAACCGAACTTGAGATTCTTGGTCAGGTGGGCCAAGTGGACGAAGAGCAGCATCAGGTTGGGGATACATTCATATCCTTCCCGCTGAAAATGGTGCTCCGCAGCCCAGAAGGTGTCGAATCCCAGCCGTTCCATAGCCAGAACTATGGCCTCGGACTTGTCGAACACCGAAGCAAGGTGCTCGTCGGATAGCCACCGGTCGTTGACCGGAGTCCCTTCAAAGCCAAGGTTGTCCAGGTCTACGTGGCCAGCGAACAGGCTGCCGAACTTGGTAATCATTCTGTTCTCCTTGTATCGTGTTGGCCCAGCCGATGGAGGCGTTACCGCTAGGTTGTGATCGGCAGGGCTTTGCTTGGCGATTTTGAATTCGCGTCTTAAATCCATTTTAGACGTGCGGTTTTATCTGTCAACCCGAAAAGATTGGGTATCGATGCCCCCTTGAGAAGGAAAACCTTGATATTCGACGGAACCAACCGCCCTATCCAGAAATGGCGGAAAGCATTAAACTATTCACTGTCATTCATCGGTCCGGCATTACATAATCCGGAAACAGAGCTTGTCTTCCGGTAACAGTAGATTAACAAACCTCTGGTAAAATGCTTTAGGAAAGTTACGCTGGTGGTGCTGGAAGAGGACGGGAGAGCCGGTTTCCCGGCTGGGTGGTTGTATGCGAGCCTCTAAGCAAGACAACAAGATTCTGATTGTTGACGATGAGTCTAGTTCGGCTATCCTGATGGCCGTTCGCCGCAGGTTAGAAGAAGAAGGCTGGCTTCCGTCGGTGGTTCATCCTGAGTCCGGCTGGTCATTAGGCGAGGAATTCGAAGCCGCGACTCTGTATGCCATCGAAGAAGAACAGCCCGACGGCGTCCTCCTTGATGTCCGCTTTGGCGAAGACAAGGACGATCGCTTCAAGGGCCTGGAGATTCTCCAAAAAATCGTCAAACGCTATCCCAAGCTGCCCATCCTTATGTTCACCCAGTACGCTCAAGGACCCGACCGGGACACTGCGGCAAGGGGAGCACTGCTCTGGGATGCCCCCGTGGATTTCATCGACAAACTGGCGAGTCCGGAGGAAGTCGTCCTGCGGCTACGCCGTCTGATCGGCACGGCGCCGGAGAGAATCCCCGTTGGAAACCGGATTCTGGTTGACGTGGAAACGGCTATGGTCTACAGCAAGGATGGGGATGACCTCATTCCCGTTGCCGAGATTCAAGGCATGAAATTTGAGATTCTGCGGGAGTTGGCGGCCGCGTGGTACCGGAGCCCCGGTGAGATGGTCCCCTTCAGCAAGCTAGAGCGTTATTCCGATGGCGACGACCCTCGGGCGTCTTTGCGGGTGAGGATCCGGGAGATAAAAGATCTTCTGGGCGTAGCTCTGGGCGTGAGGTTTGCGGCGGGGGAGCTTATCATCAACGTTCGGGACCAAGGCTACCGGCTACTGCCTCCTCGAGCTTAGTTTTGTCTCTGATTAGACCGGAATACTTATGGACCGGTATGCAGACCAGGCTTAAGACCGCCGGAAGCATAGTTTTCATTTTGGGGATCCTAAGTCTTATCCTTGCGCCTCTCATTGGGCATCTGGCGTTCGATAGTCTCTGGACTGTTGAACCCCTAACCTACATAGGAGCGGTGCTGGCGGCGATCGGTCTCGGCGTTGTGTCGGTCTCTTATACCGTTTACGGCGCCATTAACAAGGGGCAGGGGAACGAGAACGGCAACAACAACGGCGTCCATAGTTGGAGTGAGGTGACTCAGCGGTACTTCGACCTTTTCGACCACGACTTGGGACGGCCCATCAGAAGGATATCCGGAAAAGAACGGGAATTGCGGGCGGTTCTGAAGTTCGCCGGGGCCGATACCGACCCCAGCGTCCAGGCTCTACTCGATGAGATAGAGATGCAGACCCCCAACTTCCGCCTGATGATGTCCAACATCCAGGTTCTGGTGCAGTTGGAGGGGCCGGACCGGTTGGCTCAACCCCAACCGGTTGAGCCATCGGAATTGATACGCAAGATTGTGGACCGGTACACCTTGGTAGCGGATCAATCCGACAAAGAGATATCTTGGTGGGCCGAACCGCCGGAATTCGGGCTCGTCTACTCCGACGGCTCGGCTATCGAACATATCGTGACCAACTTAGTCGACAACGCGGTCCGGTTCGCGGATCGCCATATCGAGGTCACCCTAAGCAGGAACGATACGCATTTCGTCGTGCGGGTTTGGGATGACGGACCTGGTATACCCGGCCAATACGCCGAACATATCTTCGACCACGGTTGGACGCCAGAAGTAGCCAGAAGAGAAGAGAAATCCAGTTCTGGGATAGGTTTGTTCATAGCCCAGACTCTGGCGGCCCATTGGGAAGGCGGCCTTAGGGTTGAAAGCGTCGCTGGCGCCGATGAGAACCATCACACATCATTTATTCTTGAGATGCCAATGAATCCCAAGGTCGTAACACCCAAGTAGCGTTGGCGGAGCACAATGGCGGTGGGGGAAGGTCCCTTAGGGGAGACAGCTTGGTGAAGAGAGCCGGGGTCTGGTTGTGTTTCCCGATAGCCGCAATGGTATTGCTTTTGACGGCTTGTTTTCAGACGGTTCCTCGTTCGCCCGAAGACCTGGTCTCGGTTCCCCCGACGTTAAGCGATCTGGTCCCGACTCAGGTTCCTACAGCGGCCCCGGTAATAACACCTACGTTGTTACCAGTACCCGATGTGACCGTTGTTCCGGACCCGCCTGCCACGACGCCTCCATCTCCTCCTGAGACGCCAGAACCCACTGTAGCGCCTACAGTCCTGCCGGTTCCTCCTACCATTCGCCCCCCGGCAGAGACGCCCACGCCAACCCAGATTCCTGAATTGCTGCTTGAAGTGCACGAGCCGGTGGACGGAACAGCGATAGCCGATGATGCTGTGATAGTCCGTGGAATCACCGAACCCGGCGCTGCCGTCACCATCAATGATGTGCCTGCCATATTGGAGCAGAACGGCGGGGCAGGGGTGGCTTTCCGGGGAACCGCAACGCTTGTCCAGGGAGAAAACGAAATCATAATCGTGGCTACGGACAGCCAGGGCAACCAAGCTACTTTTGTGCGGAGCGTTACGTCCAACGCTCCGCCCCAACCGCCGTTCCTGCTCGTTATTACCGAACCAAGGGACCTGAGCATCGTTTCCACGGGCATCATCAGGCTTTCCGGGCGTACTGGGCCGAAAGCGGTGGTCGGCGTGAACGGCGTCTCCTTGGGTATAGACACGGTGGGTAAATTCTCCACTTTGGTTGCGCTGGAACCCGGACCCAACATCATTGACGTAGTATCTACTAATAGCGATGGCCAGGTCATGAGCGCAGTGGCCGCAGTGATTTACCGGCCATGATGAGGAATACATCGACTTGGCGGAATTTGAATCTTGAGGCTAATCGTGGCTGATCAGACGGTTAGTTGCCGGAACCCCAGACGGTGGATCACGAGAAGGAGGGACATGGTAATCAGCAAGTCCAGACTCGCGGGAATATCTGCCTCCCTGCTGCTGATCTGGGCCGTGTTTGCATCGACTCCTCTTGGTGTGCCATCCGCTGCGGCCCAAGAGCTAACGCCGGATACCACGCCCCCCCGGCTGGCGCTGCCGGGGAGCGTTACCGTGGAGGCAATCAGCCGGCTAGGTGTTGCCGTTACCTACACGGCCACTGCGGTGGATGATTCCGGACCTCCGCCTAACATCGTCTGCAATCTCGCATCAGGCTCAGTGTTTCCTCTTGGTTCCACTACGGTGGTCTGCACCGCCACCGACGCTGCGGGAAATTCCAGCAGTGGCAGCTTCCCGGTTACGGTGAGAGATATAACTCCACCGAGACTGATACTCCCTGCCAGTTTCAAGACCGAGGCCAGCAGCAGGCTGGGGGCTCTGGTCATCTTCGCGAATAGCGCATCGGATGCGGTCGATCCTAGTCCGGTGGTGCTTTGCGACCCGTCTTCCGGCACCGTGTTCCCGCTGGGCGCAACGATAATCAGTTGCACCGGTATCGACGCTTCGGGCAACGTGGCGGGGGAGAACTTCATAGTGACCGTGGAAGACACTTCTTTACCCAGAATCTCGGGCAGAGTATCGCCACCTCCCAACTCAAATGGTTGGAACAATACGGATGTCGCGGTTACGTTTAGCTGTTCCGACACCGCATCTGGGGTCGTCACCTGCGACGGAGATGCAACATTGGTCCGGGAAGGTGACCGCCTAAGCGTGGGCGGCATCGCGGTAGACAGGGCGGGCAACATCGCCACGGCTACCGTGTCAGGTATAAACATAGATAAGACCCCACCAACAGTGATGATAAAGTCGCCGGCCCAAGGCGCTGAGTATCTGTTATCAGAGCCGGCTTTGACTGGCTGGGAAGTCAGAGACAATCTATCCGGAGTCGGGAGATCCATCGGAACGGCTGGGTCTGGGTTAGCTATCGACACAAGCAGCTTGGGGCCCCATGAGTTTTCCGTTACCGCCACTGATCTCGCTGGCAATTCGGCCACCGTCAGCAATTCATACACGGTTGTGTCGCCCTTCGCCAACTTCGATGTACATAAAACAGAAGTGGGGCTTGAGGGTGGCGCTCCCCGTGATGAATTTCTGGTCGAAGGTGTATTCGAGACCGGAGGATTCAGCAACGGGATATCTGTTCCAAATGAAGTGGTCACCGTGACCTTCGATGGTTTTACACAGACCATTCCTGCGGCATCATTCGTTCGTGAAAGCAACGGTCTGGGATTTCAATATGACGGAGCTTCCGGTGGAGTCACCAGATTCATCATTCGGGATGACGGGCAATTCCTGGTAAAAGCGGAGATGCTGAAACTGCCTGGGGTGGGCCTGGAACCGCCGGTCAGTTTTTCCTTGCGTATCGGGGACGACGTAGGAGAAACCGCCATCTCGCTGGACGATGAAGGACCATTTCGGTTACAGACGCGTCAAACCCTGGACTTCTTCGGTACGGTGGTCTCTGTTGGTGATGGCGTCCTTACAGCCAGGACCGTCTCCGGCATCATAAAGGTTCTGGTGACCGCGGATACAAGCATACGGTTGTCCCACAGACCCGACGCGGGACCCTCGGACCTCATCCCCGGCGACTTGGTGGCAGTATCTCTCGGGGGACAGGACGGAGGATATTACGCAGATAAAATCGTCCGGGTGCCGTTGAAGACACGCAACAAGCATGTGCCGGGGAAGGTTGTCGCTATCACTGATACACATATAACCGTCGCTTCGACGGTACCGGCGGCAGCGCC
>Ga0066367_1000213_pt1 | contig 11803 bp, 7 predicted proteins | sample Knorr_S7_td_AAIW_FD_77335 | JGI IMG/M metagenome (GOLD analysis project Ga0066367, IMG submission 77335) | Marine microbial communities from Southern Atlantic Ocean transect - Knorr_S7_td_AAIW_ad_750m_LV_A | ecosystem: Environmental > Aquatic > Marine > Oceanic | place: Atlantic Ocean | collected...
ACAAAAGCACCACCAGCCAAGCCCGTAGTATGAACCATGGGAGTTATCCATGAGGCGGCACCACCACCCATGATCGCAGGCACGTGTATGGTGACCACGATAATCAGCAGTAGCAGCCCAAGGAGTTTCATCGCCAAAGCCGTATGTTTTCCTGTGTAGACACTTACTGACGCTGCCAAAAGGCACAGACCCGTCAGATAAACCCATAAAGCGCCACCTGGGATCGGAACCATACCCGCCAGCGCAGCAGCATTTGTAAAGTGCTGGATCCCAAACCACACAAAGGGAACGGTATAGAGATATTTGCCCAACATTGGTAGAGACATAATTGACCTTTGAATGGTGTGGTGATTTGTGTCCTATGCGTAACCTAATTCACAACCTAATCAGCTCTGGGATCGGCCCAGTGCTCGGGCTTCTTCGTCATCCAGAACTGGTGTCACATCACAATCGCAAACCTGGTTCCAATTTAAGAGATAGTTACTAACCGCAGCTACACTGTCCGACTCAAATATGGCTACACCTGCAGATGAAACTACTTCATGCCACCGACCGATAAGTGTGACTGAATCTCCCATCATTTCCTGATCCTGCTCAGCCGTCATATCACTGAATATTTTCAATGTATCATGTCGAGCTTCTCCATCTGGGATTATCCATGTAACCATGAACTTCATGTCAGACTCCTCTCTAGAATATGAAATGACTCAAGCAATTTAATTTCTATAACATGGATCAACTAGAGCGATCCGTGTTGGGTGGCGTGATACCACAGGTGATCGCATCCTAGACCGAGTCAGCGCACTCTTCTCGCCTGCCTCGCCCCAAACTACTGGAGATCCGTATGCTCCCACCCCGTTCTGTGTTCGTGCCCCTGCTTGCACTCATCTTTTCGCTGCCCTTGAGTGCTAATGCTCAGATCCCCATGGGGTCCCCACTACCGATGGACCCAGACGTCACTGTGGGCGAACTCGAGAACGGGCTGCGCTACTACATCCGGCAAAACAGTCAGCCTGAAAATCGCGCCGAACTCCGGCTTGTAGTGAATGCCGGATCGGTCCTGGAGGACGACACCCAGCTCGGTCTTGCTCACCTCGTCGAGCACATGGCGTTCAATGGCACTGAAAACTTCGAGAAGCAGGAACTCATCGATTACCTCGAATCGATCGGCATGGCATTCGGACCCTCGGTCAACGCCTATACGAGCTTCGATGAGACCGTTTATATGCTCCAAGTACCGACAGAGGATCCGGGGCCGGTCGCCACCGGATTCCAGATCCTCGAAGACTGGGCCCACCAGGTGAGTTTTGAGCCCGAAGAGATCGATAAGGAACGGGGTGTGGTCATCGAGGAATGGCGCCTAGGGCGTGGAGCCGGCGCACGCATTCAGGACCAACAGTTCCCGATCATGTTCACCGACTCGCGCTACGCGGAACGCCTCCCCATAGGGAAGGTGGAGGTCTTGCAGAACTTCCCCCACGAGGAACTCACCCGGTTCTACAACACGTGGTACCGGGCCGACCTCATGGCGGTGGTAGCGGTCGGTGACTTCGATCCTGAAGAAATCGAGCAGCTGATCCAGACACACTTCAACCGGATGCCGGTGCCGGAAACGCCCCTGGAACGGCCCTACTTTGACGTTCCCGATCACGCCGAAACCTATTATGCGATTGCCTCAGACCCCGAAGCTACGGGCTCCCAGGTCGGAGTTCTCGCGTTGCAGGACCCCCAGGAAGTGACAACTGTCGGGGGCTATCGCCAGGCCTTGGTTGATGTGCTCGTGAGCAGCATGATGAACAACCGGCTTCAGGAGCTTACGCAGCAGGCCGATCCACCGTTCGTGGCTGCGTTTTCCGGACAGGGGGAGTTCGTCCGTGCGAAGAGCGCCTTCCAGATCTTGGCATTGGTTCAGGAAGACGGACATGCACGAGGCCTCGAAGCTCTTTTCGTCGAGGCGGAACGAGCGGCTCGTCACGGCTTCACGGATGGTGAGTTGGAGCGTCAAAAGCTTGATCTGGTTCGAGGACTAGAGCTGACTTTCAACGACCGTGAGAACCAGGAGTCTCTTCAGTTTGCCAGCGAGTACATCAACCATTTCCTGCAGGGCAATGCCATTCCGGGTATCGAATTTGAGTACATGGCCGCACAGGCGCTGATGCAGACCATCGACTTGGATCTTGTGAACGAGGCAGCGCGAGCCAACCTGGACCAGGCCAACCGTGTCGTGCTTGCCAACGCTATTGATAAGCCCGGACTGACCACTCCTTCTCAGACCGACTTCGAGCAGGTCTTTGCCGGCGTGACCAGCATGGAAATTGAACCATATGTGGACACTACGCTCGACGAGCCACTTGTGCCCGAACCCCCTGAACCCGGCTCAATCCTTTCCGAAAGTGTGATCGACGAACTGAACATGACGGTCTGGACTCTATCGAACGGGGTCACCGTTTGGCTGAAACCGACGGACTTCAAAGAAGATGAGATTGCCCTGCAGGCGACAAGTCCCGGCGGCTGGTCCAATTCGAGCTTGGAGGATCATCAGTCAGCAGTGATTGCTGCGGGGCTGGTCCAGCAAGGTGGCGTAGGAGCTTTCTCAACGATCGATCTCCAGAAGGCGCTTGCAGGCAAGGCGGTCCAGGTGTCCCCATCCATTGACCAGAACACCGAAGGTATGAGTGGCTCTGCATCTCCCGAGGACCTTGAAACGATGCTCCAGCTGGTTTGGCTCTATTTCACGTCGCCACGCCAAGATGAAACGGCTTTCCAAGCATTCATGGCTCAGGGCCGGGCAGTCCTGGAAAATCTCGGATCGAACCCGATGGCGGCATTCGCAGACACCTTCAGCGTGACCATGGCCCAAGGACATCCAAGATCCCGCCCACTTTCAGTAGCCATTCTGGACGAAATCGACCTAGAAACCGGGGTCGATTTCTACAGGGAGCGTTTCGCCGATGCGAGCGACTTCACATTCGTGTTCGTGGGAGCCATCGACTTAGACATCATGCGTCCGCTAGCCGAACAGTACTTGGGCTCACTACCCAGAATAGAGAGAGTAGATAGCCACGTGGACTTAGATATCGACCCACCAGACGCACATATTCAGAAGACCGTGCGTGCGGGGGTCGAGCCACAGAGCCAAACGATCATGGCCTTCAGCGGCCCGTTTGATTATACGGCTCAAAACCGCGTGGGAATGCGCGTGATGGCCCAGACCCTAGAGATACGACTGAGAGAACGGATGCGGGAGGATCTTGGTGGCACTTACGGTGTGGGGGTGACTGGAGGCTACGAGCAGATCCCAGAAGAGAGCTATACTGTTACAGTTGCATTCGGATCGGATCCACTACGTTCCGAGGAGTTGCGCGGTGTAGTATTTGAGGAGCTCCGCAAACTACAGGTCGAGGGGCCAAGCCAAGAGGACGTCGATAAAGTGGTCGAGGGAGAGCGACGCGCACGCGAGACAAATGTGCGGTTGAATCCCTACTGGGCAGCCCAACTCATTGGGGCTAAGGCGTCGGGTCAGGACCCCCGTTTCCTGCTCGATACAACAACCATTGATGCCGTCACCATCGAATCGATCCAAGAAGATGCACGACGTTATCTGAACGAAGATCGAGTGGTGATCGTAACGCTGCTACCAGCTGAAACGATCGGGAGACCATAATAAATGCAGCCGAACAAACTCATTCTCATACATCTCGATAAATAATCCTCATGTCTGGTCGCTCAGTGAAATAGTAGTGCACCCAGATATAGAGATGACTGAATAACGCTATCGATAGAGCTGCCTTTGATTGGAACAAGAATCCTGGAACCCATCCCAGGAAGAATCCAAACGTATACATACCATTGCGAGTGTACTTGAAAATCCCCTGATCTACGAACGGTTTTAGCCTGTATTCTTCTGGATAAAAATGATCTATCCCGAAAGCCCGGTCGAAGCCGAAATATTTCTTTACTGAATAGAACAAATAAACGGATGGAATCAGGAATATCGCTGATAGTAGATAGGAAAAAGTGGGGTCGATGTTCAATGTCATCCTGCCCGAGATCGCAAGTAGGATGATCAGTACAGGTCGAGAAAGTCCGAGGATTGCAAAACCTGTTTTATAGACCTGGAAGCCATTTTTGCCAAACAGCCTCGAGAGTCCTCGGTAATGCAGTTCAGACCGCCAGCAAACAAGCACGTAACATTGATGAATGACAGGCGCCAAAATCGCAAAATTGGCCCAAGCAAGGGTACTGATTCCCCATAACTCACCATTGAGAACAGTTCGATCTGCTTCCAGATAAGAGTAGAGGAGGAATAACAACCCACCTAATACCAGTATATGCCATTGTTGATGCTTAAATATTCTCATGGGCTTTTTTAAATGACCCTGCTTCCAAGCAACTAGTATCTCTGCAGCTCTTCGTGCCCTGGATGCTCTAAGGTATCGGCCGGACTTGAAAAGATTCTTTGATTTGGCAGTGCATCAAGATCAACGATCTTCCCGTCCCGAATTACGGTATCCAATACACGAATGTTGCGGATGTCTGCAAGCGGATCCGCACCCAGAATTAGCACATCCGCGAGCTTGCCATTCTCAAGCGTACCCAATTCATCAAGCATGAGGCACGCCAACGCACCATTCTTTGTTACGGCCACGATGGCCTCCATAGGGGTCATCCCCAACTCTACCAGCCCCTCGGTCGCAAGCAGGCTCCCCGTTCCGAAAGATTGGTTAAGCGCCTTCTTGGGGTTGCGCCGGAATTCAGGCGCTGAGCCGAGGTAGTTGTCGGTACCGATCGTTGTCACACACCCAGACTTGATGAGTTTTTCGGCGTTCTTTCGACGAATCTCGATACCTTCACCTCTCTGCCGCGCTTCAGCTCGCAACTCAGCAGAGGTTTTTATCCGCTCCTCCGTGACGTCCTCTGCCTGTTCGTCTTCGTTTTCCTCTCGGTCCGCCTGCTCCTTCAGATGCTCCGCCCATGGCTCACCTGTGATCGTGTTGGAAAGCATGGCACAGATGGTACCCCGTCGTTCAATCTCCTCGGCCAGAGCATCGGATATGACGCTGGGTAGTACCTCCGGGTGTTGAATGAGATCGATGCCTGACTCGACCGAAATCCGCAGACCTTCTGGGCTTGTCGAGTGTGTCTCAGCCACCAGTCCCCGCTTGTGTGTCTCCTCGACCATGACCTCTTGGGCTCGAGGGCTGAATCCGATCATAATCGGATTCGAGAAATGGCTCGTACCACCGAACTTGATGAAGTCCGGACCCTTATCGAGATACGCGTTCACCGCTACACGGAGATCCTCCGGCTCCATATGCATCCACTCCTCTCCGGAGCCCTGCGTGATGAAGTCATTGAACTGCTCTTGAAACAGCGGGAGGCCCGTCTCACGAACGAGCGAAAAGGTGATCGAATACGGGCCACCCCACCCTACGATGTTACCGGCCACAAGCATTCGAGGGCCGACCACCTCACCTCTCTTGATCGCATCTCGTACTTCGATGAGCGGTAAGAGAGATCCATAACTGTCCCGGACCGTAGTGAATCCATGCTTGAGCTCAAGCTGAGCCGACTCAAGCGTCAGATCAGCATTGCGCGACTCGTAGCGGAGAATCGTCTCACCTGCCCCATAGAGGGAGAGGTGCACGTTACTGTCGATGAAGCCCGGCGTAACAAACTTTCCCGTACCATCAATCACCTGGGCACCGTTCGGAACATCGACGTTGCCAGCTGGTCCCACTGTACTGATCCGGTTTCCGGTCAGAACGATGGTTCCGTTCACGAGTGGTGGGCCACCGTTTCCATCGATGATTGTTGCACCAACGATGGCGATCGTACCCTGGCCCACTAGCGAGACGGGTAAGACCCCTGCGAGTGCGAACGCAAGCAGGACAGCGAAAGAATAAAATGCGGAGCGCCTCGTCATGATTGATCCTCCTGTGCGGCGACGGGGAGGTCAGATTACCGCTAGAGCGTGTAGGCTGCCACCGTTCCAACGGTATACTTGCCTATCCTGACCTCCTGCATCCTCTGCTCCTATATCTATCTATCGCCAGGGCGCCTCCTGAACACCACCAATATCTAGGATCGGGTGCTTCTCTCCGGTCATCTCCCAATGCACAAGTACGGTGGGGATCACACCAGCCGAGTAGAAATCATCAAAAAAGCGCCTGATGGTAAAGTCATCTCCATTCTGTAGCGCTTCCTCTGCCAATAATTGTTCGATCTGAATCTTCCCTGCCACATAACTCGTACCGTAGCCAGGCTGGCGGAGGTAAAGATGCTGTTCACCACGCACTAGGTCACCATCTGGCAGCCAGCCACGTGGAGTCCACTTGCCCGCAAAATCAACAGCTTCTTCCATCACAAACTCGTGGCCATGCAGCATCAAACCCGATGTTGCTCGAGCAGCTCTCTGAGCCAGCATGATCCAGACTAATTCACGAGCCCGTGGTGAATTTTCATCCAGCAAACCCAAGTGCATGAACATTTCCTCAACACCGGTAGCGAGACCCTCGGAGCGATGGTCATAGATATTCGAGAGAGACGGTGTCGCTCGAATAGGGCTCTGATGTGGGGCTTCTCTCATGCGCGCGAGTTCGATCCAGTGGTGCATATGAGGGCGAAAAGCATCCGGATCTCGATAGATGACCTCCTGGAAGAAATTCCGAATCTCTTCCGGCTCAGCAGGCGTGAAAGAACCGTTGACGGCACGTAAGGCAGCATCCGTCCAATCTTCGATGGTTTCGATTTCCTCCCGCTCGAGGAACGCCATATAGAGATCTACAGATTCGTTGAGTCGGCGATCGTACTCTGCCGGGCCTTGAATACGTTCGAGTTCAGGAAGATGCCGGTTACGGTTCTCCTCCAGTCGAAGCGAGGAGTGCGAGCGGGCAAGTTCCCGCCTCATCAGGGTGACTTGTTCTTCCCATGAAAATGGAGATAAGTGGACGTTGTGCATGTACCACGTGTATGCATCGCTGCCCACACCAGACCGACCTGTCTTTCCTGGAAGTTCCGACGCGACCCAATCGGCGAATTCGTCTGATGCCTGGGCTGCGTTGACTAGAGAGCGATCTAGCACATCGCTCGTACCCACAACCTGTTCGCCATACGCTCTTAGGTCTGCAGCCTGACCACGAAATGAGCGAATCCCCGCCTCCCACAAATCACGCGCATTACTGCCTGCTAGGTTTTCCCGAGCTTGCTCGAGTAACCCTGGTATCGTACCGAAGCGTTGTGCCAACTCAGCCGCGTCATCCCCTGAAAGTGGGTATTCGTAGATCCATGTATCAATCCAGCCGTGGGCGACCGGACCCTCATGTGCGGGCACGTCGCTCTCGGACAGATACATGGTTGCATAGAACGCAGGATCACGAGCCCATGGCCTTCGGATCTTATGATCAAAATCCAGTCCGTTCATTTCCGCACGGACGAGATGCCAGTCGATCTGCTGTTCCGCCGACCAACTCTCTATATCGAATGCCCACAGTCGCTCTTTCCACGCTCCGAGCTCCTGTTGTTGCCGAGCCATAGCTGTCGCGGTGTAGTCGGGTAGCCCGTTGATGAATTCCGGACGCTCGAACTCGCGCCATTCGCTGAACAGATCCACTAATTCGTTCCACGATGACTGTCCATCGAGTTGAACAGGCAAGGTAAGAAGCAGCGCGGCTGCAAAGAGCGTGGCAGTGCGGCTCATAAAGCTGGCTCCAGATTATGGGCTGGGACGGATCGCGACGATGGGATCACCGACACCGAAGAGCAAGCCTAGTCGTACCCGAACCATTCCCGTGTATGCGCGAAAAACTCTCACGCATACACGGGAATAGGCACTTAATTAGCGGGAGGTAACGTCTGCCAGAGTTCATCCCTATGCGATGTGTACATCGACCACATGGGGTGGTCCATCGGTGCTGCGCCAAAGAAAGCAGCTTCGAAATCATCTATGCTATCCCATGTTTCGCTGAGCCACAGAATCTTCCAGTTGAAGCGCCCACCAGTGTTATGCTCTAGAACTACATAGCCTGCAAGAAGGTCATCGGCTATAGCACGTTCGAGCACCGGGTACATATCGTCTTCCCATATCTGACTCCACCGCGGCAGCTCAGCACGGTTCACCTGAAACTGTGCTTCGTATACGTACTGAACAGTACCTGTATCTTCTGGAACATTGCGGTGACCAATCGTCCAAACCTCATCAGTGTGCGCTTGGATCATACGGTTTTGGCGCTCAAACCCAGGCGGATTTGACTCCATTAGCCGCGTGTTAAGAACCAACGCTGCAGTCTCAAAGTTTGTGTCGTCAGTACCCGAAAGACGCTGGCGTATCGTGTACTCCCCTCCGGTATGGTGCATATGGATGCCGAATCCAGTAATCGTACCTTCAGCTACCATACTTTCTAGAATCGGACGCGTATTAGCCTCGTAAAAAGCAGTGTACTCTGGGATGTCTCCATATTTAACGTTGTACAACGAGATATAGACTCTGGTGTTAACAGGCGCGTTCTGAGCCACTAAAACGGGTGCCATCAACCCACACAGAGTTAAAACAAGGGTAATCCGACGAAGCATTACCGTGCCTCCTCATTCTTATTAGGGATTTATGCCGCGCCCATTCTTCCTCGGTTTCACTCAATTCCGCAAGGGATTCAGGGCACAGGAGACGATTCGGCTTATGCTCGTGACTCTTTTCTGGATCAATGTTTAGATTCCAGCCCTGCTCCTGGTCAACAGTTGTTCTCCAACAGCCCGATAGCCTTCGTCGATCGCCGCGTCTGTGTGCGGCGTCGCAGCCGCATCGGAGTTCGCGATCGAGATACGACCGAAACGTTGACGGCCAATGACGCAGGGCCGGTCGTCGTCCTCGAACAACGCCCATTCGATCGGGTCGTCCAACGTGTCATACGAGTATGCATATCCATGAGGCCAACGGTTTACCGTGATCGCTTCGATATCCCGCGCAGGATCGAATCCTCCATCAGAAAGCGAGCGACCGATTTGATCCCTGATATTGTGCTCGAACGTCTCGAAGGTAGTCTCCAGAAGATCCCGGCGACCGCGTCGATGCTGCTCCTTCTTGGGAAGACCTGGCGCACAGGGTGTGCGCGTCATATGGAGAACCATTGGGTCTTCAGGCGACCGTGGTGGGTTGTAGTCTCCAATCTCTAGGGCACGGCCGAGGCTGAAGTTCGAGTGATACATACCGGGACAAGTCACACTCCTGACACCTAGATTTGTGAACGCTGTCCAGTTCCGTATTAAAACGTTGGTGTACACGATGGGCATGCGTTCACCGTAGCCAAGCGCTGACTTTTGCTCTGGTGACATCTCCGGGCAGATGTAGGGGATCATGTCGTTGTGGCATGCCATGACCACGTGGTTCGCGTGAACCGTCCTCGCTGCCCCATCCCGACCCACATACGTCACTTCGACTTCTGATGCATTCTCTGGACTTCCACGGTGTTGGACCCGGACTACCGTGCTATTAAGCCTGATGCGCACAGATGAGTCATCCCGATCAAGCCGCGAGTAATCGAGGTGGGCCATGATTGAGTCCTCCAGCGTCGACCCCGGAAGCGCGTCGGGGATCATGGCCCGGACAAGGAGGCGAGCGAGCGTCGCATTACCATCGGGAAGCTCGATGGTAGGCCCACCACTGAACTGTCGTTCACGCCCATGCTGTCCACCACCGATGTGGGTAAGCGGTCCAACCCGAGACAACGGCTGCAGATCGAGTTGCTGAAATCCCGGATAGCCCATAGCCCAAGCATAGAGCGCGGGCAGCGCGTCGATACCAACGCAGAACAAGCCTTTCGGTCTGTCGTCGTAGAATGGAATGACTTCCGGCCCGACACGAGCATGTTCAAGGAGAAAAGTTGCATAGCTCATTCTGGCGAGCCTCGTCTTCCGCTCTCCATCAGAAAGATCAGACCATCCGTCTACCGTGGCGCCGATCTCTTCAAGCCTCACGATGTCTCGCCGCACATTCTCAGATAACGGGGTCTGAGCGAGCCATCCCTGTCGGTCGCCGTTCGGCCCAAACCCACTCGCTGACCCTGTCACGAGACGATCATCCCCGAAGATCTCTCGGCTGAAAAACGTGCTTCCCGTCAAACCCAACGATCTATAAAAGCTCCGACTTGTTGCGTCAGCAGCCTCTGCTCGTTCGAGATCCAGACCAACCGTGGCTAGTAAGGTGCGAGCAACCGTTGAGTAGTGATTAGTAGCCTCAAGGTTGGAAGTGCCACCATTCAGCAAGAGAGTGCGATCACCGTATGAAAACTCGTTCCGCTTGGCATGACCTCCGAAATCGTCGTGGTTATCGAGGATCAGGACCCGAGATCCCGGCCCGGCGTTATCGTGGAAAAAGAACCCAGCGGACAAGCCACTCAGCCCCCCACCTACAACGACCATGTCATAGCGCTCGCCCGAGTCCTCCCCAGCCCATGTACGTCCGTCACGGAAGCCATGGGCGACCTCGAAGGAACCTGTGTGACTGCCCCGCATCCCTGTCGCTGCTGGCGGATAATACGCCTCCTGCGGACTACTATATCCGAACCAGGGATCAGCAGACTTATCGAGTTTCTGCGGGGACAGCATCGACCCACCAACGGTCACAGCGACCCCGTTGAGGAAGTCGCGGCGGGTAATGTCCCGGCCCATTCCGAGTTCGCGATCATAGGCCTTCGACATCATTGTCCCCCTGCACCGAGGTCTAGTAGGGTGATCGACACGAGCTTTGCCCGAAACGGCCATCCCTGTATCTGCGCCAACTTGCAGAGGTACAGTCGATCAAGCCAGTTCAGCTTCCCGCTCGGGCGAGGAGAGGGCACGGTCGACTATCTTAGCAATCTGAATGTCTTGGATCGCAACCCCTGTGAGATCCACAACTGTGATTTGGTCTTCGCTTGTCCGACCAATTGTGGGATTCTTAATCACTTGCCCCAATTCCAGAATGGAGTCTTCCCTAATCTGTCCTCCTTGGACCGCGGCACAACATTCGCCGTGATCAACACATTGCGAAATGCTGTCCGCGACGACTAGATCCGCCTTTGCCAAGAGTTCAGCTTCGAGTTCCTGCTTTCCGTGATCGTCTGAGCCCATCGCGGTAATGTGCGTTCCTTCTTGCACTAAATCAGCGCGAATTAAGGGATTCCTGGCAGAAGTCGTGGTGACTATAAGATTGCATTGTGAAACCAGATCATCGAGTACCTCTGCTGCCTTGATTTCCAGCCCCCACGTCCGAATTCGCTCTCGAGATTGAAGATCTTCAATCATACGCTGCACTTTGGTCGAATCCCTACCCCAGATGAAGCAGCTCCTACAGTCAATAACATCACGCAACATTTCGAGTTGCATCCTGGCTTGGACGCCAGTTCCGACGATGCCAATGTGATGGATGTTCCCCGCAGCCAAGTGCTTTGCTGCGACTGCACCAGCGGCCGCAGTACGCATATCAGTGAGCCAACATTTATCCAATAAAATGAGCTTGAGACCTCCGGTCTTTTGACTGAAGACCAGAAGCAACCCGTCACTGACCGGTAGCCCCAATTCCGGATTTTTATAGAACCCTGAGGCCATCTTCAGGACATAGTAGTCGTCACCGGAGACAAATCCGTACTTGATGTGAACGTCACCTGGCGGGTCATCAAAATGAAGAAATCCAACCGGTGGAACCTTAACCCGACCTTCCGAATAAAGAACAAATCCAGTTTCAATCTCCCGGATCAGCTGTGGGATATCTATTAGGCGCTTGATTTCATCGAGCTTGAGCACAGTGGCCATCGGCATGCCTTTATGTCGG
>Ga0066367_1000215_pt1 | contig 11780 bp, 12 predicted proteins | sample Knorr_S7_td_AAIW_FD_77335 | JGI IMG/M metagenome (GOLD analysis project Ga0066367, IMG submission 77335) | Marine microbial communities from Southern Atlantic Ocean transect - Knorr_S7_td_AAIW_ad_750m_LV_A | ecosystem: Environmental > Aquatic > Marine > Oceanic | place: Atlantic Ocean...
AAAAAAATTGTTATATTTTTTTTTTTCATTTTTTTATAATTTTAGTCTATATAATAGTTTTAATTTTTTTGATTAATATTGCTAAGTTGTTTCATTTATGAAAAAAAATAAAAAAATTTTAATAGCGGGAGGTGCTGGATTCATTGGATCTCATATATGTAAAAAATTAGTATTACAAGGTAATAAAGTTTATTGTATCGATAACTTATTAACTGGAAAAAAAGAAAATATTAAGCATTTAATAAATAAAAAAAATTTTAAATTTATAAAAAAAGATATAAATCAAAAAATTTCTCTTAACGTAAATGAAATATATAATTTAGCATGTCCTGCATCACCACCAAAATATCAAAAAAATCCTATTGAAACTGTAAAAGCTTCTGTTATAGGATCAATAAATTTATTAGAATTAGCAAAAAAAAATAATGCAAAAATTCTACAAGCTTCAACTAGTGAAATTTATGGAGATCCAAAAGAGCATCCTCAAAAAGAAACTTATAATGGAAATGTAAACCCAGTTGGCATTAGATCTTGTTATGATGAAGGAAAAAGATGTGCTGAAACATTATTTTTTGATTATCACAGAGAAAAAAAAGTAAAAATTAAAGTTGCAAGAATTTTTAATACTTATGGACCAAAAATGGATTTTTTTGACGGTAGAGTTGTTTCTAATTTTATTATTCAATGTATAAAAAATAAAAATTTAACAATTTTTGGAAAAGGTAAACAAACAAGATCTTTTTGTTATATAGATGACATGGTAGATGCTTTAATTAAATTTATGAATTTAAAAAATAATTTTACTGGTCCCTTAAATTTAGGTAATCCATATGAAATAAATATTTTCAAAATTGCAAAAAAAATTAAAAGCTTAACAAATAGTAAATCAAAACTAGTTTTTACAAAATTACCTAATGATGATCCTGTTAAAAGAAAACCAGATATTTCCTTAGCAAAAAAAAAACTAAAATGGTCGCCAAAAATTAATTTGGATGAAGGTTTATTACAAACAATTAAATATTTTCAAACAAATATATAATGATATTATTTTTTAATGAGATTAATAAATCTTTCTACAAAAAATTTTTTAGATTCTTTTTTTAAATTAAATTTAATATAAATTTCACTACCATAATCTGATATTTCTTTTATCTTTTTATTTTGACTTAAAATAGTATTTAAACGATCATTAAAATTCTCCATATTCCAATTAAAAGAAATATAAGATTTATCTTTTATATAATAATTTGGCCAAGTTTCTATCAAAGACATATCAGGTTTCACTAAGCAAGAATTACAAATAAATGTTTCAAAATCCCTGACACATATCTCTCCCCAACCAAAAGGAGATATAGATAATTTAGATGAATTAAGTTCTGTAAAATATTTTTTTCTGTTTACTCTGTTTGTATCTGTAATATTTTTAAGTAGTGATTGAATTTTTAACCTTTGAAATTTAATAGTCTCTCTATAATAATTTAATGACAATCTACACGAAAGATCTCGAGATTTGGGTGTATTTAAATTTAACATTTTAGGATCTTTAAAAAAAGAATCTATTTTTAAAAATGAATGTAATTTATGAAAAATAGAAGAATACAAATCAAAATTTATTAATCCCATATTCCACGAGACTTTTATTTTTTTTAATAATTCTTTTTTTTCAATTTTATCACTTTTTAATTCTTTTGAATCTTTAATTTTAAAATATTTATTATTAAAATCAGTAAAAAATCTTCCTCCATAATGAGCTTTTTTGTATAGATTTAAATTCTTTAATTTTTGACCTTTCCAGTAATAATCAAATATTATTAAATTCTTTTTTTTAATTTGTCCTGTACTATCTGAAGTATCTACAAAAATTTTTTTGATATTTTTATTTAAATTAATTATTTTTTTTAATAAATTTTTTTTGTCGTTGTAATCTAAACTATTTAAAAATTTATTTTCAACAAGTAATATATCGCAATCAAAAAGGCTTTCTATTACATTATAAAAAGGTTTTATTTTATAACCTTTATCTTTCAATGAATTTCTATATTTTATTAATGGACTTATAAATGCAAAAGTACCGATGTGTTTATAAAAATTTTTAATTAATAAAATGTGAATTAACATTTTTTTATTTTAAAAGTATATTAACCAAAAAAAATATTTATATAAAAATGTTTACTACAAATAAAAAATTATATGAAATAACGCTATATCCATACAGAAGTTTGAATAAATTAGGCTTTTTCATACTCATGTTCATTTTAGCATTTATTAGTTTTATAGCAGGTATAATATTTATGTTAAAAGGAGCTTGGCCAGTTTTTGGATTTTTTGGGCTCGATGTTCTATTAGTTTATATTTTTTTTAAAATAAATTTTAGAAGTGGAAAAAAAAAAGAAATAATTATTTTAACAAAAAATAGTTTAATTATTAAAATTTATGATTCAGAAAAAATTTTTAAAATTTTTAGATTAGATTCTAATTGGTTAAAAATAAATTTAATTAAATTAAAAAACCATACAAGTAAATTGCAAATATCATCAAAAAACAAAACAATAATCGTTGGAACTTTTTTAAGACATCAAGAAAAAATCGATGTCCTTTATTCATTAGAAAAAGCTTTAAAAAAATATAATTTTAATTACACAAAAGAAAATGTTTCAAATTAACAAAAATACCTTGGTCTTTGTTTTGCTTTTTTTACTTGGTCTAATTTGGGGAAGTTCTTTCTTGTTTATTAAATATACAATTTTTTCATTAAAACCTTTAACCGCTGTTCTTTTGAGAATGGTAGTGGCTGCTTTATGTTTATTTATTTATTTAAAAATAAAAAACATAATTTTACCTTTAGAAAAAAAAGATATTATCAATTACTTTGCAATTGCAGTATTTGGAAATGTACTTCCTTTTTTTTTGGTAAGTTGGGCAGAAATATCTATTAGTACAAATGTTACAGGAATTATTATGGGACTCATGCCAATAACCACTGTTTTTCTTGTTTATTTTTTTGTTAAAGAAGAAAAAATTAATATTTATACATTTTTAGGAATTTTTTTAGGATTTTGTGGATTATTTTTTCTTTTAGATATTATCGCAAATAAAAATATAAGTTTTCTACCCCAAATTGCTGTAATTATAAGTACAATAAGTTTTGCGTTGGGGACAATTTATACAAGAAAGATACCTAATTTTAATCCATTATATATATTAACTGGCTCAACATATTTGGCATGTTTGATTTTGATCCCTCTTGTTTTTTTTTTTGATGACCCTTTGAATATATCAGCAACAAATCAAAGTATTTTTTTTGTAATAGTTTTAGGAATTCTTAATACTGCAATCGGAGGATTAATTTTTTTTAAATTAATTAAATTATCTGGAGCAGCTTTTACTTCTACAGTAAATTTCATTACTCCTTTTATAGCTGTAATGTGGGGCTATATTTTTTTAAATGAATCTTTAAACGCAAATCAGATTCTAGGATTTATTTTTATATTAACAGGAATATACATAGTTAAAAAATCAACTAATTCCTAACACATCAGACATGTTAAAAAAGCCTTTTTTTTTTCTAGATAACCAAATAGCAGCTTTTATAGCACCAATCGCATAAATTGATCGATTAAACCCTCTGTGTTTTAATTCTATTTCTTCACCATTATTTGTAAAAACAACAGAATGGTCACCAACAATATTACCTTGTCTTTTACAATAAAAATTTATTTTACCTAATTGTTTTTTTCTTGTTTTATTAGGTTTCATTGTAGATTTACTTTTCAGATTAAATTTTTTTCCTTTTGCAACTGCAGCTCCAAGCGCCAAAGCTGTTCCTGATGGAGCGTCTTTTTTATTTTCATGATGTATATCCAAAATTTCAACTGAAGTATTATTACTAAATAAAATATTTGATACTTTATTTACAAGTTCAATTAATAAATTTACGCCTATACTCATATTAGGTGCAAATACAATTGCAGTTTTTCTTGATGCACTTTTTATCTTGGATACTTGATTAGCACTTAATCCTGTTGTACCAATTACTAATTTTTTTTTTAATTTTACAGCATATTTAACAGTCTCTAAAGTACTTTCTGGTAAAGAAAAATCTATAATTGTATCTGCTTTTCTAAAAGCCATTTTTTTATCACTTGTTATTTTTATTTTTTTAATATTTTTATTTATGTTAGGTGAATTCTTTTTTTCAATGGCAGCAATTAAATCCATATTTTTAAAGTTTTTCATTTCTTTAATAAGTTGTTGTCCCATTCTTCCAGCGCAACCTACTACGACTAGTTTAATTTTATTCATATTTTTGATTATATATTATTTTTTATTCCAAAGATCTTTTAATCTATCAAAAAAACTTTCTGATTGTGGACTTGTTGTTTTTTTACTCTTTTCAGTATCAAATTTTTTTAATAAACCTTTTTGACTGCTAGATAAATTAACAGGTGTTTCAACAAAAGCTTCCAAATATAAATCTCCCCGTTCACTTTGTCTTACTATTGGCATTCCTTTCTTAGATAATCTAAAATTACTTCCTGATTGAGTTCCAGATGGAATTTTAACTTTTACTATTGACCCATCTAGAGTTGGAACTTCGATATTTCCTCCTAAAGTTGCAGTTGTCATTGGTATTGGTGCTTTACAATATAAATTCTCAGCATCTCTCTTAAAAATTGAATGAGGTCGTTCTTTTATAAAAATATATAAATCACCAGATGGCCCGCCTTGATACCCTGCTTCTCCTTCTCCAGATAATCTTATTCTAGTTCCGTTCTCGATCCCCGCTGGTATTTCAACTGACAAACTTTTCTTTTTATCAGTCCTTCCTGTCCCATTACAAGAATTGCAAGGATTTTTTATAATTTGCCCTTCGCCTCTACAATCAGGGCAAGTTTGTTGTATTGTAAAAAAGCCTTGAGAAGCTCTAACAGAGCCGTGTCCCTCGCAAGTTGTACATGTTTCTGGCTTTGAATTTGCCTCATGACCATTACCATTGCAAGTTTCACATTTAACTTTTGTCGGAACGTGTATTACAATTTTTTTTCCTAAAAAAATTTCCTCTAAAGGAACTTCCATATCATATCTTAAATCTGCACCATACTCTTTTGTATTTGTTCTACCGCTACTGCTTCTTCTTCCGCTTCCAAAAATACTTCCTAAATCATCATCAAAATCTCCAAACACTTCTTCAAAAATATCTGAAAAACCGCCTCCAAAATTAGAGTCTTTAAATCCTGCTGCTCCATTTTCAAATGCTTGGTGACCAAATTGGTCGTATTGAGATTTTTTTTCTTTATCTTTTAGAACATAATAGGCTTCATTTACTTTTTTAAATTCCTTTTCAGCTTTTTTATCCCCTTTATTTCTATCAGGGTGATGTTGCATTGCTTTTTTCCTATAAGCTTGTTTTATCTCACCATCACTAGCTGAATTGTTTACTCCTAGAGTTTCGTAATAATCTTCTTTAGACATGACTAAACATATAAGTGTTTAATGTAAAAAAATGAAGAGGTTACGCTGATTTTTTATTATCTTTTTTATTTACTTCCTCAAATTCAGCATCTACTACTTTTTCCTCTTTTTTACCTGCTCCCTTTTTTTCTCCTTTTGGTTGCTTACTAGTTCCTTGTTTAGCTTGTTGTTTTTGCGCCTCTTGTTGAGCTTCTTTATAAATTATTTCTCCAAATTTCATTGATGTTTGTGTTAAAGCATCAACTTTTGCTTTTAATTCTTCTTTATTGTCACTATCTTTTACTTTCTTTAATGATTCTAAACTATCTTCAATCTTTTTCTTTTCTTCTACACTAACTTTAGAGCCGTGTTCTTTTAAACTCTTTTCTGTTGCATGAATTAATGAATCGGCTTGATTTTTTAATTCGACTAATTCTTTTTTCTTTTTATCAGTTTCTGCATGCTTTTCTGCATCTTTAACCATTTTTTCTATTTCTTCTTCTGAAAGTCCTCCAGAATCTTTAATGGTTATTTTTTGTTCTTTGTTAGTACCTTTGTCTTTTGCTGAAACATTTAAAATACTATTTGCGTCTATATCAAAAGTTACTTCAATTTGTGGTACTCCTCTAATTGCTGGAGGAATGCTTTCTAAATTAAATTGACCTAAAATTTTATTATCTCCTGCCATTTCTCTTTCACCTTGAAAAACTCTAATTGTAACAGCCGATTGATTATCTTCTGCAGTTGAAAATATTTGGCTCTTTTTTGTTGGTATAGTTGTATTTTTATCAATTAATTTTGTAAAAACACCACCTAATGTTTCAATACCTAAAGTTAATGGAGTAACATCTAATAATAATACATCTTTTACATCTCCTTGTAATACGCCAGCTTGAATTGCTGCTCCACATGCTACAACTTCATCTGGGTTAACACCTTTATTAGGTTCTTTTCCAAAAATTTTTTTAACAGTTTCTATAACTTTCGGCATTCTAGTCATTCCACCAACAAGAATTACATGTTTAATCTCGCTTGCATTTAATCCCGAATCTTTTATAGCAGTTTCACAGGGCTTAACTGTTTTTTCTATTAAATCTTCAACTAAAGATTCTAATTTTGATCTAGATAAACTTATGTTTAAATGTTTAGGTCCAGATTTATCTGCAGTAATAAATGGTAAATTAATTTCTGTTTGAGAAGAATTAGAAAGTTCGATTTTAGCTTTTTCAGCTCCTTCTTTTAGTCTTTGTTTTGCAAGCGGGTCCTCTCTTAGATCTACTCCATTTTCTTTTTTGAATTCGTCTGCTAAATAATCTATAATTCTATTATCAAAATCTTCTCCTCCAAGAAACGTGTCACCTGAGGTTGATTTAACTTCAAAAACTCCATCCCCTAATTCTAGAATTGAAATATCAAAAGTACCGCCTCCTAAATCATAAACGGCTATTGTTCCTGAATCTTTTTTATCAAGTCCGTATGCTAAAGCTGCGGCTGTTGGTTCGTTAATAATTCTTTTAACTTCTAAACCGGCAATTTTTCCTGCATTTTTTGTTGCTTGCCTTTGAGAATCGTTAAAATAAGCTGGCACAGTAATAACAGCTTCTTTTACTTCCTGCCCTAAATGTTTTTCAGCTGTTTCTTTCATTTTTTGTAAAATAAAAGCACTTATCTGCGCTGGAGCATATTTTTTACCATTAGCTTCAACCCAGGCATCCCCGTTTTCACCTGATACAATTTTGTAAGGAACTAAATCTTTATCTTTTTCAACTTCTTTATCTCCAATACGTCTACCTATTAATCTCTTGACAGCAAATAAAGTATTTTCTGGATTTGTTACAGATTGTCTTTTAGCAGCTTGCCCAACTAATGTTTCCTTTCCATCTTTAGAAAATCCAACCATTGATGGTGTAGTTCTAGAGCCTTCAGTGTTTTCAATTACTTTTGCACTTTTTCCATCCATAATAGCTACGCAGGAATTTGTTGTGCCAAGATCTATACCAATTATTTTACTCATTTTTTTTTATCTACCTTTTATAAATTTTAATCTGTTGAACTATATAATAATTTACATTGTTATGTACAAGTCTTTGAATTAAAAAAAATTATTTTTTTTTATCTTCCTCTTTTTTTGCCACTACGACAGACGTTGGTCTTAAAAGTCTATCTTGAATAAGATACCCAGTTTGAACAACTTTAATAATTTCTCCTATTTCCTTGTCGTTATTTACTTCTTCAGATACTGCCTGATGAAAATTTGGATCAAATTTTTTGCCTAAACAATCGATTTGTTTAATTTCAAATTTTTCTAAAGTTTTAAGAAAATCTTTAAAAATCAAATCTACGCCTTCAATTAAAGGTTTTACTTTATCCTTATCATCTTTGTTAATTAAAGATATACTTTCTGTTACACGAACAAAATTATCTGCTACTAAAATTATCTCATTGGCAAATTCTGTTACAGCATACTTAAAAGTATCTTCTCTTTCTTTATCAAATCTTTTCGTTAAATTATCAATTTCTGCTAAATATCGTAAATTATTTTCTTTAGCTTTTTTTAGTTCATTTCGTAAGCTTTTTAAATTAATTTTTGAGCTTTCTTTTTTATTAATATTTGGTTGTTTATTTAAATTATTCTTAGATTCTGTTGTTTCTGCTTTATGTTTTTTAAATTTATCCATTATAAACTATAATTATAATTAAAATGTATGTAAGATACATTTTGACAAAGTTCAATATCCATGGATAAAAATATAAAAAAAAATTCTATTGTGATTGCAAGTCATAATCCAGGAAAAATTAGAGAAATGTTACCTTTTCTAAAAAAATTGAATACTAAAATATATTTTGCAAAAGATTTTAAACTTAGAGAACCTAAAGAGAATGGCTCAAATTTTACAGAAAACGCGTTAAAAAAATCACGGTACGTTAATAATAAAACAAAAAAAATCTCAATTGCAGATGATTCAGGATTAGTTATTCCAGCGCTTCAAGGAAAACCTGGTATATTTTCTTCTAGATGGGCAGGCAAGAAAAAAAATTTTAATCAAGCAATGAAGAAGGTTAATAGCTTGCTTTACAAAAAAAAAACAAATGCTTACTACATATCTGTGCTTGCTATTTCATGGAATAAAAAAAGAGAGAAAATATTTATTGGAAAAATTTTTGGAAGTATAATTTGGCCTCCGAGAGGAAATTTGGGATTTGGCTATGATCCAATTTTCATTCCTAAAGGATACAATAAAACATTTGGTGAGCTTTCAAATAAAACCAAAAATAATATAAGCCATAGGGTAATAGCTTTTAAAAAATTATTAAATTTTCTTAATTAAAAAGACTCTTTTTTTGCTAACTTTTCTACTTTAAAACTATCTTTTCTAATTTCTAATATAGAAAGTTTTCTTTCAACTGTTCCGTCTGACAAAAATTTAAAGTCACCATCAATTCCTGTATAACCAAAAAAAGTTTGAAAATCATCATAATTCAATTCTTTAATTCCGTCATTTTTCTTTACTACTGAAAATATACTAGTTAATGAATCATGCGCTAGTGAAGAGAGTCGGGTGGGTTCGTAATTATAAAATTTATAAAATTTTTTTTTAAAATTTTGCCATAACTTAGGATTTGGAGCAACAAACCATGCGCCTATCAAACCTGGTTCAGAACCAATATTATCAACATGCCATTCACCAGTACCAATTAATTTTATTTTATTAAAATCTACTCCGTAATATGTTAACAAAGCAACTGCTTCTCTCAATTTATTACCAGTTTCTATTAGTAATATAACATCAAATCCTGGATCAAAATCTTCGATTGGATTTTCTCCAGTTTCTTCATCTTTCTCTAACTGTGGATTTTTATCTAAACCAACTAATCTTTGAATATTCTTTTCAAAATTATTTGTCCCTGGATTGTATAATTCAATTTTATTAAGTAACACTTTATTTTTATTTAAAACCTTTCTATAGGTATTTAAAACTCTCTTACCATATTTTGAGTCAGGTAATAAAGCTGCAAATCTTTTATAATTTTTTTTTATTGCATATTCTGTAATGCTTGAAATTTGTTGTTCAGGCTCAAATCCCATTAAATAAATTCCTTTCTCCTTTCTTTTTTTATCACTAGAAAAGGATATTAAAGGTATATTTTTATATTGCGCAATTTTTGAAGAATTACTTAAAGATGATGAAAAAAAAGGACCTAAAATAACATCAACACCTTGTCCAACCAACTCTTTTGTTGCTTTTCTTGCAAGAGAGGGGTTTGCTTTTGTATCTTTAATTATTAATTCGGTTTCTATTTTTTTATTTTCATAAATTATAATTTGCATAGTGTCTAAGAACGATTGCCCAATATATGAATATTTCCCAGTTAAAGGTAATAAAACTCCAATTTTAAGTTTTTCAGAAACTATTTCATTTTTTAGAAAAGTTTTTTTTTTAACTTCTTTCTTTTTTTTAGTTTTTTTTGATGTACCAAAAAAATTAAAAGGATTTATTTTTGGTTTCTTTTCTTTTATATCTTCATATTGAATATATTTATCTTTTTTTTCTGTATCTTTAGTTTGTGACTCAATATATTTGATTTCTTCTTCTGTTAACACAGCTGATATTACTAAATTACTAGTACTTAAAAAAAATACTAAAGAGAAAAAAATTAGTTTAAGGTATAATTTATAAAGGACTTTTTTTACAAACATATTTCTATATTTAACTTAATGTTAACAATTGACAATATTTTATTACCAAGTGGATTATATATTGTTTCAACTCCAATTGGTAATTTAAAAGATATAACTGTCAGAGCTTTATCAGTTTTAAAAAATTGTGACTTAATTGCTTGTGAAGACACACGTGTTACAAGAAAATTATTATCATCCTACGAAATTAAATCAAAAAATTTAGTTTCTTTACACGAACATTCTCCTCAACAAAAATTAATATTTTTAATTGATAAAATTAAAAAAGAAAAATCAATTGCACTAGTAAGTGATGCTGGAACTCCACTAATATCTGATCCTGGAATTCAATTAGTTATTTTAGCAATAAATAATAATATTAAAATTACACCAATACCCGGTCCAAGCGCTATAACAGCCTCATTAGTAGGATCTGGATTGGCACATGATAATTTTTTTTTTGTAGGTTTTCTACCAAACAAAACAAAAAAAAGAATAAATACATTAAATAAGTATAAAAAAATTGATTCATTATTAATTTTTTATGAAAATGCCAAACGTATTAAAGAAACAATAAATGATATGTTTTCAATTTTTGGAAACAGAAAATGTGTAATTGCAAGAGAACTAACCAAGTATTACGAAACATTTTATAGAGGAGATCTTAAAAAATTTAAAAATATAAAAGAAAACCTAAAAGGCGAAATAACAATTATAATATCTTCTTGTGAAAATAAAAAAAATAAAGAAAAATCTGATATAGAAGAAGATGAAGTCAAAAAAATAATCTCATTTACAAAGAAAAAACTTAGTACGAAAAATTTATCAGAACTTTTATCTATAATATATAAAAAACCAAAAAAATTTTTTTATACAAAATTAATTAAAACTATTAGATAATAAAAAAAATAATTTATGAATATATTAATTAAAAATTTTCTCTTATTTATTTCTACAATTATTTTATTGAATTCCTGTGTAGCCATTAATGTAACAACTTCTAGTGCTAAAGAAAAAGGTATCAAAGAAGCAATTAGTGATGGAATGATTGATGCAGGAATAAATAAAGAATTTTTAAATCATGATATAAATATGTTTATAAATATTCAAATTGAAGTTGTAGAAGGAAGAGTTTTACTTACAGGAAGCGTAAAAAAACCCAAGCATAGACTAGATGCTATAAAAATAGCATGGAAAGTTTTAGGAGTAAGAGAAGTCATTAACGAAATTGATATAACTGAAAAAGGTGGTATTAAACAATATTTAATCGATGTAAAAATAAAAACACAAATAAGATATAAAGTTCTTGCCGATAAAGAAGTATCTTCCATAAATTACAATTTTGAAGTTGTAAATGGAAATGTGTATATAATTGGAATTGCAGAAAATAAAAAAGAATTAAAAAAACTTATAGCACATATAAATAACATTGGTGGTGTTTTAAAGGTAGTAAGTCATGCAATAATGAAAACCGATCCTAGGCGCAAAAAGTACCAAAGAAAGCTTCAAAAAAAATGATTAAATTGCGTATAGCAATTCAAATGGACCCTTTAAATAAACTCCATCATGAATCTGATAGTTCATTGATATTAGCTAAAGAAGCTCAAAATAGAGGTCATAAAATATTTATATATGAACCAAAAGATTTAAC
>Ga0066367_1000218_pt1 | contig 11757 bp, 9 predicted proteins | sample Knorr_S7_td_AAIW_FD_77335 | JGI IMG/M metagenome (GOLD analysis project Ga0066367, IMG submission 77335) | Marine microbial communities from Southern Atlantic Ocean transect - Knorr_S7_td_AAIW_ad_750m_LV_A | ecosystem: Environmental > Aquatic > Marine > Oceanic | place: Atlantic Ocean | collected...
CGCCGTTCTCGTAGAAGCCGGCGATGTTGCCTGCGGTTACGAGGCCGCTGGCGCTGATGGTGCCGATGCTCTGGTCGATCCGCCAGGTTAGCCGGGCGTTGGGAAGGGCATTGCCGAAGATGTCCACCGCCGTGGCTGTGAACTCATGGCTTTCGCCGATGTTCAGTTCCACCGTTTCCGGCTTCAGCCGCACTTCGGTTAGCGGTCCCGGAGTGATAGTTACATCAACCGAGGCCGTTTTCGTGGCCGGTCCCTGGGTAACCACGGCTTTAACGGCCCCTGCATAGAGTCCCGCATTGTTGCCGGCGGTGAAGACTCCATTGGCGTCGATCTGTCCTGAAGTCTCTTCGGTCGAAAGCTTGCTGGTCAATCCTGGAATCTCGTTACCGAACCGGTCGAACGCCGTAACCGTGAACTGCTCTTGAACGGCTGCGCTCACGTTCGGGTTGGCGGGTTCCAAAGTTATGCGGTGCAGGAGGCTGGGTTCAACCACTATCGAGATTGTAGCCAAGTCGATGGACGTATCGTCTCCGGTCTTGGCTATGGCTAGAGCAATCTGGTACGTTCCAGCCTTAACGTACTGATGGGATACGAGCTCATCGGTGAGACTGGTTGCGGCGGTTTCTCCGTCTCCGAAGTCCCAGCGAAAGTTGTCGGCGTTGGATGAAAGGTTGGTGAATTGCACGGTGAGGGGCGCTTGGCCGGACATGACACTGGCAGACAAACCGGCCTGAAGCCCGATGATGGACCGGCTATTGGAATTCGGCGACTGCGACGGGCTGGACCCAACTTCAGGCGTGGAAACTACCGTGGAGGTGGGTAGTATTTCAGGAGTTGGGTCGGGATCCGCTTCAATCACCGGAGTTGGAGTGGGGCTGTCCGAACCGGTTGCCTCGCTCCCGTCAACCGAGGATGAAGGCGCGCTGGTAGCTTCTTCCTGGGACGCCTGCGTGGGGTCTTCATCGGATCTGAACGGTAGTCCGCAACCGGATAGAATCAGCAGTAGTACTAATGACCAACCCAGTAATGCGAGCCTACCAGGGCACCTCGCCTTCAACATCGTCACATCCCCCCGGCATCATTCCGGACCTCCGCACTTTTTATTTTTCTGTACGTTTTGGCCCGGCTTCAAGAAATAAGTCTTCGTTGTCAGAACTGCCAGATCTGTTGGTCCGGCTTACCCACCCGAGTCATCGTTCAGCTTGGGCTAGCAAGCCGGGATCCGCTGGTAGCATAGTCAACTGGAACAAGTGGTAGAAATGTAAAATAAAACTTACGAAATGTTCAAGGAATTTGGAGTGCCAGTTATGACCACTTGGGCGGACTGGGCCGACACAGCGCCTTCGAATCGCACTCAATCTCCAAGATTAGCGAGGGCTTGGCTGAGGGTATACCTGCTACAATTTCTGTAGAGTTAGGGCTAGGGAGGGCCATTTGAGTATTCGGCCTAAGCTGGCCAGCCGTGTTATTGCCGCTGTGATAGCAGCGCTGATCGCCGGTTTTGTTTCAGGCCCGGTCGACATCCAGGCGGCTTTGGGGCCTGGCGGGACCATGGGCGTTTCCATCGTCACCAACCGTCCGGCCTTGTTGACTCCCACGATATCGGCTTCCCCTAGCTCCGCTGTTCCCAATCAGGCCGTGGTCCTCATCTGAGGCGGTTTCAGCGCCAAGTCCGTAGCTGGTGGTACAGGCCAGCGGTGGCAGGCATCAAATCACCGGAACCGGGGCCAGCATAATAACCATGGGTGGAAACACGCTGCAGTCACCCTACATAACCTATTCGATAGACCTGGACGACGGCGGCACCTGGGTCGCCGAGTTGATTATTGAAGGAAACTCCAGCACTTTTTCAGCATCCAGCCTACAATTCGTGGCCAAGGATACCGGTGGGGCAACTGCCACCACCAGTGTAAATCTGGTCTCCCGGAAAATCAGCATCGACGATTCCGAAAGCCGTATAGGAACAACGGTGAAGCTCAACGGGGTTGGGTTCCCTGCGACCAACGTCACTTCACCGAAAAGTTTCCGGGTGACTATCCAATACGGCTCCAACAACCTGACCTCCGTAACCCCGGATACTGATGGCGAGTTTGAAGTGGACTTTGTCGTTCCGACGGCGGCCGTGATTCCATCCACGAACACAATCACCGCCACGATATCGGGCACCACCTCCACCAGCACCGTGAACCATTCCGTCCCCGCCGCCACCACTAGCATCGCTCCCACATCCGGTCCTAGCGGCACCACTGTCACGGTTACCGGGACCAACTTCCGCGCCTTTCGGACGATTTCCGACGTTACCATCGGGGTTCTGTCGATCCTGCCTTCGTCCAGCACGACAACGGATAAGGATGGTAGCTTTACAATCACTGGTGTCGTGCCTGGGCTGCCTCCAGGGATCAGGCGGGTGGAGTCCACGATCGGTGGGGTCAAGTCTTTCGCAAGTTTCAAGGTTACCGAGCCTGATGTCCCGCCAACAGCCACCCCGGCACCGACCCCGGAACCATCTGTAGATCCGGCCGCGGGTTTGGCGCCTCTGAGCCCCGATTAAAACCTGGTGCGGGTGTGGCATTTCAACCCGTCGGCCCAGGACACGCCACCCAGCTTTGGTTGTGCCCTATACGATCCCAGGCCTATATTCGCCTTGGCCAATACAGTGACCCGATTGACCGCCGGTAAGTTCTACTGGATGGCCGTGAATGAGGACCAGACGGTAACTCTTAACGGCAAGGAAAGAGTACTCTTCGCCGGCTAGAACTCGGATTCCTGGTAACCTCGTTTCTATGAAAGCCTCCGCCGCTGTGCGATAATATAACCTCAGCCAATCTCCCAGTCGTCCTTTCGGGAGTTCTTCACGATACTGATGGCGAAACCGGTAGAAGCGCATAATATATTGTGGCATAGGTAGCAGCTTGGATATAGTTGTCAGATTTTTCGCTATCTACCGGGAAAGGGCCGCCTGCAGCTCCCATGAGTTGGTTCTACCTGAAGGGGCTACGGTGGCCGATATGACAATGGAAATCAGAAAGATATTTCCCAGGCTTGCGCCGCCGGAAGTGAACATCGTCGTTGCGGTGAATGCCGATTATGCTGAACCCGATGTTCTGTTGCACCAAGGCGACGACGTTTGCCTGATACCACCGGTCAGCGGAGGATAGATCAATGATTGAAGTCACTCACGAGCCCCTCAATCCCGAGGTTGTGACCAGTAGAGTGCTCAAGGACACCAACGGCGCGGTTGTGACTTTTCTGGGGACGACGCGGGATAACTTCGAGGGGAAGCGGGTCATTACCCTGGAGTACGAGGCCTTCGAAGAGATGGCCGTTAAGAAGCTGGAAGAGATTCGTCAGCAGTTGATGACCGAGTTTCAGATCGAAGATATCGCTATCTCCCATCGTATCGGCCGGGTGGACATCGGGCAGGTCAGCTTGGTGGTCGCGGTAGCCTCACCCCATCGTAAGGAAGCTTTCTTTGCCTGCCATGAGGCTGTGGACCGGCTGAAAGCAATCGTCCCCATCTGGAAGAAAGAGGTCTACGAGGACGGGTCCCGCTGGGTCGCCTGCGAGGACCATGAGTTCCATACTCCCGAAGCGGCGACGCCGGTTACGGCTGAAGATAGCTAGAGTTTAATCTGGTATATCTATCCGGCTAGTCGTTCACCACGGCTTCCCGGCGCTCAAGGCGTTCACCCAAACCGGCTTTGATTGCTTGGCTCACCGTTCGAGCGAAGACAAGGTTCATGTCCGGGGGGCGGGCGTCCTTATCAAGAGCAGTGTCGGACAACACCGCACGGGTCAATCCCAGCCTTTGAGCCTCTTGCAGGCGGCGCTGTACTTGTGGCACCGTCCGCACTTCACCACCCAGACCAATCTCTCCGAAAACGACCATGTCCGAGGCCAAAGGGCGGTTGTGCAGGCTTGATGCGATTGCCAGAACTATCGCTAGGTCGGCCGCTGGTTCGCTGATACGCATTCCCCCGGCGACGCTGACGATGATGTCCTGACCGGAAAGATCCAACCCGGCGCGCCGCCCTGCCACTGCGGTTAGCATCAAGAGGCGGTTGTGGTCCACGCCGTTGGCCACGCGTCTGGGAGCTGGAAGGTGGGAATACGAAGTGAGGGCCTGAACTTCCAGCATAAGAGGGCGGCTGCCCTCCAGTACCGGCACAAGGGCAGACCCCACTGCTTGATCGTATCGCTGGGAGAGCAGGGTTTTGGACGGGTCCAGGACTTCGACTAATCCGGCCTCGGTCATTTCAAATACACCCACCTCGTCGGTGGATCCGAAGCGGTTCTTGGCGCACCGCAGTAACCGAAAAGCGCCGAACTCCTGGGATTCCAAGTAGGTGACCACGTCCACCATGTGTTCCAGGACTTTCGGTCCTGCCACCGAGCCGTCTTTAGTCACGTGTCCGGCCAGCAACACCGGGACCTGCCGGGTTTTGGACCAACGCATCAACCTCAGTCCGGCTTCCCGTATCTGCACTACGCTGCCCGGACCTGAGGGCGCGTCCCGGCTGTAAAGAGTTTGGACCGAATCTATGATGGCCAGACCGGGCCGGGATTCTTCCAATCTGTTGACCACTGCGTCCACGTCGGTTTCCGACAGCAGAAAAACCCCTTCTCCGGCGAACCCCAACCGCTCCGAGCGCAGCTTTATCTGCTGAGGCGACTCCTCTCCGGACACGTAGAGCACGGTGCGGCCGGAGGCGGCCATATCTTTGGCGACTTGAAGGAGTAATGTGGATTTGCCGACCCCAGGCTCGCCCGCCAGTAATATCACCGAGCCGGGCACGATGCCGCCGCCAAGCACGCGGTTGAGCTCTTGGCAGGGAGACTCGATGCGGCGCTGGCTGTCCAACTCGAGGCTGGACAGCTCTTGAACGGGTTCGGCCTGGGCAGGGGTCCAACTGGAGTTGGCAGCGCTGCTCATGGCCGGAGTGGTTTCCACCAAGGGTTGCCCGGATCCGCAGGTCGGGGCGGGGCAGAAGCCCATCCATTTAGGGCTTTCGTAGCCGCAATCGCGGCAAAAGAATACAGTGCGGGGCCGCTCTCTGGGACGGGTCACCGGCCTTCCTCCTCCCTGCAACACGAATCGCTGGACATCATCGGCGGAGATGACGTTCGGGGTTGATCCGGCTCATTATAACAGCGGAAGGCCCCGCTTTAGCGGGGCCTTCTGTCAGTGCGAATTGATTGCCGACCGAATCTGAGATTTACGCTGGCGATGCCGCCTCAACCTGTGCCTCGTCGTCGGAGCTTGTCTCCTCGTCGTCGGCTTTGGTCACTTCGGCTTTGCCCTTGTTGCGAATCACTATCACGTCGTCTTCCAAGTCCACGATCGCTATATCCCCGTCGTTCAAACGGCCACTCAGGACCTCATCGGACAGAGCGTCTTCGACCTCGTTCTGTATCAAGCGGCGCAACGGGCGGGCACCCAATACCGGATCGAATCCCTTTTCGCCCAGGTGTTGCTTAGCTGCTTCGGTCAGCTCCAAGCCAATCTTTTTCTCGTCCAGCTCCGCCCTGACCTGGTCCATCATCAGATCGACGATGGCATGAATCTCTTCCTTGGTGAGTTGGTGGAACACCACCGTGGCGTCGATACGGTTTAGGAACTCTGGTCGGAAGAAGCGTTTGACTTCCTCCATGACCTTGTCCTTCATCCGGTCGTAGGCGGCGGCCTCAGTCTGAGCATCGTCGCTCTTGACCGTGAAGCCCAGGGTCGTTTCCCGTTTGATTAAGTCCGACCCCAGGTTGCTGGTCATAACCAGGATGGAGTTTCTGAAGTCGACCCGGCGCCCGCGAGCGTCGGTCAACTGTCCAGCGTCGAAAATCTGCAACAGGATGTTGAAGACATCCGGATGGGCCTTCTCAATCTCATCCAGCAGGACTGCGCAGTAGTTTTTCCTGCGGACACCCTCGGTAAGCTGTCCACCCTCGTCGTATCCAACGTATCCGGGAGGAGCGCCGATCAATCGGGCTACCGTGTGCCGTTCTTGAAATTCGGACATATCCAAGCGAATCATCGCGTCGTCGTTGCCGAACATGAACTCGGCCATGGCGCGAACCAACTCGGTCTTGCCGACTCCGGTGGGCCCCAGGAACATGAATACGCCGATGGGCCTGCGTTGGTCTTTCAGCCCAGCCCTAGCCCGCCGCACCGACTTGGCGATGTTGACGATGGCTTCGTCCTGGCCGATTATGCGCTTGTGAAGCTCCTGCTCCATGTTAACCAGGCGCTCTGTCTCTTCCGCAGCCAAACGGGTAACCGGAATCCCGGTCCACATACTGACTACTTCTGCTATGTCTTCTTCAGTGACCATCGCCCGGTCCTTGCCGCGGCCTTCCTGCCACTCCTTTTCCAGAGTGTCCAGATCTTCGCTGTGCCGCAATTCCCGGTCCCGTAGTTCGGCCGCCGCCTCGTACTGCTGAGAGGCAATGGCTTCGTCTTTGTCCTTGCGTACCTGTTCCAGGACTTCCATGGCGTCTTTTACCGCCGTCGGAGTAACACTACCCCGGAGACGTACCCTGGAGCCGGCTTCGTCTATCAAGTCGATGGCTTTGTCGGGCAAGAAACGGTCCGGTATGAACCGTGACGCCAAGGTAGCAGCGGACCTGATGGCCTCGTCAGTGATGTCTACCTTGTGATGGTCTTCGTAGCGGCTCCTGACACCCATGAGTATCGACACGGTGTCTTCGTTGGAGGGTTCTTCCACGCGAACCGGCTGTAGACGCCGTTCCAGCGCGGGATCCCTCTCTACGTACTTGCGGTAGTCGTCCAACGTGGTGGCGCCGATGCACTGCAACTCACCGCGAGCCAGAGATGGCTTGAGGATGTTGGAGGCGTCGACCGCTCCTTCCGCTGCTCCTGCTCCGACGATCGTGTGAATCTCATCGATAAACAGAACGCAGTTACCGGAGGCCTTGATTTCTTCGATTACTTTCTTCAGGCGTTCTTCGAACTCACCGCGGTATTTGGTACCGGCAACCAGAGCGCCCATATCCAGGGTGACCAAGCGCTTGCCTTGGAGGGTCTCCGGAACATCTCCGGAACCGATGCGCTGGGCCAATGCTTCAACGATGGCGGTCTTGCCAACGCCGGGTTCGCCCACCAAAACAGGATTGTTCTTGGTGCGCCGGCTGAGGATCTGCACGACGCGTTGAATCTCTTGCTCCCGGCCAATCACGGGGTCCAATTTGTCGCTCCGGGCGGCCACGGTGAGGTCCACGCCCAATTGGTCAAGCGTGGGGGTACGGGAAGTGCTGCGGGAACCTTGGCTACTGCCGCTTCCGGAACTGTGGCTCAGGATGCGGTGAGTCTCGGCCCGGACCTTGTCCAGGGTGACACCCAGGCTTTCCAGAACCCCGGCGGCGACGCCCTCACCCTCGCGCAATAGCCCGATGAGGAGGTGTTCGGTGCCGATATAGGTATGGTTCATCCGGCGGGCTTCGTCTACGGCCAGTTCGACCACTTTCTTGGCCCGGGGAGTTAATCCAATCTCGCCTTGGGCAGGCTTCTCGCCGCGCCCGATGATAAATTCGACGGCGGACCGGACCTTGCTCAGGTCCACCTCAAGGCTGGAAAGAACGCGAGCGGCTACTCCTTCGGTTTCCCTGACCAGACCTAGGAGAATATGCTCGGTCCCGATGTAGTTGTGGTTAAACCGCTGGGCTTCTTCTTGTGCTAAGGATAGAACCCGGCGTGCTCTTTCGGAGAATTTCTCGAACCTGCTTCCCATACTAATGCTCCTGGTGGTGAAGGTGAGTTCCCTCTACCGCTGGAGTGTCTCCGTATTGGGTTTGTGGCCGCACTGCGACTGGCATCCACTACCCCTTCCGCTTCGTCCACCCCACTCGCTATCCACCAAGCTCCGGGGAACCGAGAGCGCCGGAGCTTGCCCTTTTCCAATGCTAGAGGCTCAATTATAAATCGGGCCCATCGTTGTGTAAAGGTATAATGCCGCGTTTTAGGCGGAGGTGAAGCTGGATTGGGTTGTTGCAGGTGCCGTGGCTGAGAGCCTGGCCACAGGTTCCAAACGGGGATCTACCGAAGATTCCGAGGCCTTCGCAAGGCCATGATTCCGTGTTTGGACCAGTTCAAAAAGTAGATTAATACCCCCCGGCGGTGACCTATTTTCCCACCCCGTCACCAAGGCAGTATCGTCGGCGCTGCAGCGTTTCACTACCGTGTTCGGGATGGGAACGGGTGGGTCCGCTGCGCTAGAACCACCAGGAAGTAAATCTAAAAAGAGTATGCACTATTTTTCACAACCTGGCAATAGTATTTACATGCCAAAGATGTAGCAATACTGGGGTAATAAGTCGGCGGGTATATTCGGAGGAATGTGCCGTTTGATGAAGTCTTACTACTAGATGACGGGTTACTATATGATGCTGGAATGCAGGCATGACGATAGAGGGATTCTGTAGAGTGTTTACGGAGAGATGATCGATTAGATGTATAGGTGTTTTCCCCGTTGACTTCCACTTCAAGTTACTGATAGAGTCGATTGAACATAAATCGTAATTTGTAGTCGAGGTAAGTGGCGATGCCGAGACGCCTGTTTAAGGAACTGGAAAGGTCCTACGGCTTTGATGAAGTGGCGATCGTTCCGGGCCAGGTGACCATTAACCCGGATCTGACCTCGACCAAGCTGACCATCGGTGACCTCACCTTTGACATCCCCGTTATGGCGTCTGCTATGGACGGCGCCGTATCTCCCCACTTCGCAACTCTGATGCATGATATGGGCGGTCTTGGCGTTCTCAACGCCGAGGGACTGTACACTCGATACGAGGACCCCTATTCGGTTCTCGAAGAGATTATGTCCATCCCCCAGTCAGAGATTACCGAGCATCTTCAGCAGGTGTATTCCGAACCGATTCAAGAGCACCTGGTGGCAGAGCGAGTTCAGGAGATTCGAAAGACCGGCGCAACGTGCGCCGTATCGTTCACTCCCCAGAATACCAAGCGCATGTCCCCCGTGGCCGTGGAGGCTGGGGCGGACATGGTGGTGGTGCAGTCAACAGTAACCACCGCAAGGCATATGTCCCGCAGCTACCGCGGACTGATTTTCTCCGAGATGGTCAGTTCCCTCAAAGTTCCGGTAGTGGTTGGCAACTGCGTAACTTATTCCGTAGCTCAAGAACTGATGGAGACCGGTATCGACGGCATACTGGTCGGTGTCGGACCCGGAGCAGCCTGCACGACCAGGGAAGTAGTAGGGGTAGGCGTCCCTCAAGTAACAGCCACGTTGGAATGCGCTGCTGCCCGTGAAGACTACTTCCGCCGCACCGGCCGCTACGTCTCTGTAATCACCGACGGTGGTATTCGCACCGGCGGCGACTTCTGTAAAGCGATTGCCAGCGGCGCCGATGGCGTTATGCTGGGCACACCCTTCGCCCAAGCCGAAGAAGCGCCGGGACACGGTTACAACTGGGGAATGGCCAATCCCCACCCGGAACTGCCTCGAGGGACCCGCATCAAAGTGGGAACCAAGGGCACCTTGCAGCAGATACTCTACGGTCCCACCTCTAAGACTGATGGCACTCAGAACCTTATCGGCGCTCTCCGCGTCGCCATGGGGATGTGTGGGGCTTACACAGTTAAAGACCTGCACAAGGCTGAAATGGTCGTTGCTCCCTCCATCAAGACCGAGGGCAAATACTTCCAGATGTCCGATTAGCCCGGTCACCTGACTCGGGCCGATAGCCAACCTTCCCGGACCAGAAGCAGCTACCTGTGTCCTCTGCACTCCTCCGCGACTGAATCGGGCTGGACTTTTGCCTTCGATTCAACTAATGTAGGGGCGCTTTAACCTCTTCTCATATACTTGCCTCGATTCGTTTCTATTTCCCAAGGAGGTAGCTGCCATGGCGCCAACCATTCAGATACTTGATCCCCGTGCCGAAGATGTGCCCGAAGAGGTAGGTCTCAATTCCAACCTGCCCAATCTCAAAGGCAAAGTGGTGGGTCTTCTGGAGAACCGGAAGTACCACGCCGACGCATTCCTGCAAGAGTTGAAGGACGTTCTGGTTCAGGACTACGGCGCTCAAAAAATTGTCTACGCCACCAAGTTTAGCTACAGCGCACCCTGCGCGCCGGAGACTTTGGAGTCTCTAGCGGAGGAGTGTGACGTTGTTATCCACGGGGTCGCGGATTGAGGATCCTGCACGACGTGGGGTCTCCACGACACAGTAACCACCGAATCCAAGGGAACACCGTCCTTGAGTGTTATCACTAGCTCATTCACCCGGGCCGCTCACGCCCGCACCACTGCTTTGGGGATGCCCGGAGCTCGAATCGTGGTGATACCCAGCCCACTGGTCACCAAGTCTGTGGACGACGTGCGCCAGATGGCCCACGACTTTGCTCCGGAGATTGTTGGCCTTCTGACTAGCGAGGTATCGGCCACCTAGGACAGCCCTTCTCATGAGTAATAACCGCAGGTATAGCCGAATATGGTAAGCCAAACAGGTCTCGAGTCCCGCCGGATAGACGTTGAGGACTCTTTCGATGTCATTCAAGACTACTATGACGAGCAGGGGTGGACCGATGGCCTGCCGGTGGTGCCGGCCACTGCGGATCTAGTTAGCCGGATGCTTGCAGGCTACTCTGGAGCGCCGAGCGACTCTCTGGGAATAATCCAGCCTCGCAACGCCAAAGTCACCCTGGAAAAGCTAGCGATCAACTCCGTGATGGCGGGCTGCCGTCCGGAGCACTTTCCGGTGGTGGTGGCGGCGGTCAAGGCGATGCTCCAAGAGGACTTCAATGTGGCCGGTATATCGTCCACCACCGGCGGAGCGGCGCCCGCAGTCATCGTCAACGGGCCCATCGCCCGGCAACTGGGCATAAACGGAGACGCCGGTTGTTTCGGTCCGGGGTATCGGGCCAATGCGGCCATCGGCCGGGCGCTTCGGCTGATGATTAGAAATGTGGCTGGGCTGATTCCGGGGGAGATGGATAAAGCTACCCTCTCCACGCCCGCCCGGTTCTCTTTCTGCTTCTCGGAGAACGAAGACCGCAGCCCCTGGGAGCCGCGCCACTTGGAACTGGGCTACAGCCCCACCGATAGCATCGTCACCGTGGCGGGAATCAGGGGTATCTACGTGGTGATGGAAACAACAGTGCCCACTGGTTTCGAAGTATTGCAGACGTTGGTCGGCACTATGAAGGGGTCGGGAGTTTCCAACTACTATCAGATAGGCACCGGCGCTCAGATAGTCTTGGTGCTGTGCCCCGAGCACGCCGCCGACATCCACGCTTCCGGCCTCTCCAAAGACGATGTTAGGGAATATGTCTACCAGAACGCCCGAATGCCGCTACGACAACTCGTCGGCGTGGCCCACTACGGTAATCGAAACTGGCCATCCTGGGTGGACGAGGCCAACCCCGACACTATGATTCCCATCGTCCGCTCCGCCGACGATCTGGTGCTTGTAGTCGCCGGCGGCGATGGCCGCCACTCAGCCTGGCTGGCTGGCTGGGGCGTGACCAGGATAGCGACGCAGAAGATTGACCTGCCCAGCTAGCCCACATCCCGGGAGCCGCTCCTCTCTTCCTGCTATCCCCGTTCGTAGAACGTTGCGCCGCTATCTATCGATCGGTACCGTATTCGTTTGGCTTCAACAGAACCGTTACCGCTGTTAGGTCCGTATATCAACCACTAGTTGGTCAGGCGGCATCCTCTGAGCTGCGACGGCATCAAACATCATGATGGCAAAGAACGGCAGGAGATTCCCCGAAAAATCGGC
>Ga0066367_1000219_pt1 | contig 11751 bp, 12 predicted proteins | sample Knorr_S7_td_AAIW_FD_77335 | JGI IMG/M metagenome (GOLD analysis project Ga0066367, IMG submission 77335) | Marine microbial communities from Southern Atlantic Ocean transect - Knorr_S7_td_AAIW_ad_750m_LV_A | ecosystem: Environmental > Aquatic > Marine > Oceanic | place: Atlantic Ocean...
AGGATAAGTAAAGATACAGTGGGCGCTGAACCGTCCGGAACGATTTTGGCGCTCCATCGGCTACTGCCGTTCAGTCGATCGAACCTACGGCAGAGGTAGTGGTCCCTCCTACGACGGAATTTAGGGTGGTGCGAGCGGATAAGGGAGCCGATGGGCGTTACAACGCAGGCTTAGATCATCAAGAACAGGGCCGCTTGGAAGAAGCGATAGCTGAGTACGATGAAGCCATCAAGCTAAATCCGGAATTTGCAGCGGCCCTTAAAAATCGGGGGGTTGCCTACGGCGAGTTGGGACAGGTGGGCCGGGCGATTCAAGACTATCAGACCGTGATTTCCTTGAATTCTGAAGACGCCGTGGCGTACATCAATCTCGGGCTCCTGTTTCATCAGATAGGGCAACCTGAAAACGCTGCGCTCGCCTACACTGAAGCCATGCGAGTCGACCCTAAGATTGCCATAGCGTATCTGAACCGCGGCGCGGCCTACAACGATATGAAACATCACGAAAAGGCCGTCGAGGACATTAACGAGGCCATCCGTCTCAACCCCAAGGAAGCCCTAGCATTCATCACCCGGGCTGTTGGCTACATCGAACTGGGACAACCGGACCAAGCTAAGCAGGACTACGACGAAGCTATCCGGCTGGACCCGCAAGATGCCTCGGCTTACACCTGACGGGGCGGCTTGTACCTCAGGACCGGCGAGTACGAAAGGGCCGTCCTAGACAATGATGAAGCTATCCGAATCAATCCTCAGCATCCCTTGGCCTACGTCAACCGGGCTCTTGCATACACTTATCTGGGCAAGGACGAAGAAGCACGTCAGGACGTCGAGCGAGTCGGGGATATGGGGATCGGTTCGACCTTGATGACTGCGTTTGAGGCACCGATCGAGGCAGCGAAGAAAAGGCGGTAGCGCCAACTAGGCTGGCTAGACCACCGACGGCCAAGAAAAACGCACTTAAGGGGGGCGTCTCTTATGATGGGTGTGTTGGCCGGCAAGGTTCTGTGCAGACTGCGGGTGCATTCCGTAGATGTCTGGGAATACCGGCAGAACGGGGCCTGCACTCAGTATGGAACATGCCGATGGTGCGGCGCCCTGCGGGAGGAAGTCAAACACGAATACCCGAGAAGAGGCGGCAAGGTAGCCAGAACAACCTGCACCCGCTGCAAACGCCGGATGGCCCGGCGTGAGGGCTTCACCGACCTCTTTTTCGGGGGATCTGATGGCGGCGGCGGAGATGGTGGTGGGGTAGGGGAGTGATTGGTGGAAGCGGGATGGGATGCCGTAGGGACAACACGAGCGCTTCAGGGAATCACTAAATCGTCTAGCGTTGGCCCGGTTCCCCACAACGCTAGGTTTGGGATAACATAAACGCCATGGCTTATCTCCTGTGGTTTTTGAAGATTGGTTTCCGGACCGCGATGCTGCTGTTCCGATTACTGTGGACGGTGGCCAGGCTTTTGTCCGGTGCTCATTCCCTCCAAACAGGACGTGGCCGGGAGCCGGGTCGCAGGGCACCGGTGCGGGTCCGGCGGGATTGGGATGATTACCGCATTGGAACGGTCCGCTGGTCCGACTTGGGCAACCCCCGCTGGGACATGGTTTCCGGTGGGACTCAAACTCGAACGCCCGAACCCTTCGTCCACGGCTACGTCATGTGCGACAGGGTGAGGGGCGACATCGCCCACTCCTGCATCCATGGGCCAGGACCCCACAACATCAAGGTCTGCATCGTCGAGAAAGACAACAGCAGACAGGTGTGGGACTACTTGATGAAGATTGTAGGGTCCAAACCGCCCAAAGCCATTTCGATAACAGGTAGTCGGCGCTAGGGGTAAGAAGCCCTCTAGCCCAATACTGCGATTATCTCCAATTGGACCTGAACTCCCGGAGGAAAGGCGTCGTATTCAATGGCGTGCCGCGCCGGACGGTTATTTTCGTCGGGGAACAATTTTAGCCAGGGCTTGTTGACCGCTTCCCGCTGGGACCGGTCCTTCATCCAAACCTTGACCGAACCGATGTCTTCGAGGGTACCTCCGGCGTTCTCTACCAGAGTCTTCATGTGATCGAAAGCCAACTCGCATTGGCGTTCCAGGTCATCGGGAGGGGACCCGGTAGCGGGGTCGATACCCATGATTCCGCTCGAAAATAGAACATTGCCTACCAGGGCACCCATGGGAATCGGCGCACCGTGTTGGACACCTTCAATGTGTAACGAGCGTCTCTTTCCGGCCATGTAGCCTCCTCTTGCTATCGTGGATGTGGATAGTCTTTCGGCTACCGGCCCGTCGGCCATGGCCGTAACCGAAAATCGATGCGCCGTAATCTCCAGGAAAACTGGGCCCGGCATCGACCGCCAACATATTAGCACAGGGTCAGTGGGGAGGTCTGGCATGATAGACGAGCTGCCGGAATCGGCCTGTTGCATCCACGTTTCCCGGCCCGGCTCGATGCTATACTCACCCGCATGACTCCCCTCTCCCTCGGTCTGGTCCTTCTTTCCGCTCTGGCTCACTCCACCTGGAATCTGTTACTGAAAAGGTCCAGTGAACCGGAGATATTCGTTTGGTGGCTTCTGGTGGTTGAAGCCGTGCTGATGCTGCCCTTGGGAGTCGTGCTCTTCTGGCTCTTCCCCATCGCCCCGGTTGGCTGGCTGTTTGTGTTGGCCACCGTTATTCTGCATGTCCTGTATTTCATCCTGCTGGGCCGAGGCTACGCCCAAGGCGACCTGTCGGTGGTCTATCCCATCGCCCGGGGATTTGGCCCCATGCTGGTGCCGATTCTGGCGGTGCTTCTGCTACGGGAAACCGTTGCGCTCCCCGCTATCTTGGGCATCGCCGCCATTGTCGTTGGGATCTACATAATCTCCTGGACGGGAGAGCTACAGCGGTTCCTTCTCCGGCCATGGAACATCATGAGGAACACGGGGGCCCGATACGCCGTTCTCACCGGCCTTACCATCGCCATGTACGCAATCATCGACAAGAGGGGCGTCAGCCACATTCAACCTTTTCTGTACTTGTATCTGATGTCTCTGGGATCTGCCGTCCTGCTGTTCCCCTACATCCGTCGAAAGTGGGGCATCCAAGCCATGGGGCTGACGTGGAGATCCAGCCGAACGTCCATCGTGCTGGCAGGTCTTCTGGCCTTCTTGGCATATGGATTAGTGCTCACCGCATTTTCCTTATCTAGGGTGAGCTACGTCGCTCCGGCGCGGGAGGTGGGCATCGTTGTCGGCGTGCTGATGGGGGTGTTGATTCTGAAGGAGCCCTTTGGCCGGGTAAGGCTCGCCGGGTCGTCGGTCATCGTTTTGGGTCTGATCTTGATTGCCGTCTCGCCATAGCCCGCCAAACAGGACCGCAGCCTACTGGAGTGCGGTATAATACCCGGGACCGCCGGAGAGGCGTTCCATAGCGGCGATTCCCTATCCAAAAACGATAAGAAGGTAGAAATGGCTGATCAAGAACGACTGGTCAATTCATTTTGCGAGATGGTCCAGATCGACAGTCCATCGGACGAAGAGGAAGACGTAGCTCGATACTTGGTGGACCGATTGGAAGGTCTCGGATTCCAGGTGGCCAGGGACGCTCACGGCAACGTGATTGCGTCTGAAGAAGGGCCTGAGCCATTGCTCCTGTCGGCCCACATGGACACGGTGGAGCCGGGCCGGGGCATCAAGCCCAGGATCCAGGGAGACCGCATCGTCTCCGACGGTACCACCATATTGGGCGGCGATTGCAAAGCCGGAGTAGCTGCCATCTTGGAAGGCCTGCAGTCGGTTAAAGATGAAGGGCTCACAAGGTGTCCGATACAGGTGGTATTTACCCGGGGCGAGGAGATTGGCTTGGTGGGCGCCACCAATCTGGATTACTCCATGATTAAAGCCAAAGAGTCGGTGGTGTTTGACGGCAACGGTCCGGTTAATACCATCACCGGAGCCAGCCCCACCTACGTGGGTTTCGACGTGGCCGTTAAGGGCCGGGCAGCCCATGCGGGAGTCGAGCCGGAGAAGGGCCTTTCGGCCATACGCATCGCATCGGACATCATCTCCCAGTTGCCCAACGGTCGGTTGGACGAAGAGACGACCTTCAACGTCGGAACCATTGCCGGCGGGACCGTACGGAACGCAGTGCCCTCCGACGCTACTTTCAGCGGCGAGTTCCGAAGCCGCAACACCGAGACCCTGGACCTACTGAGACTGGACATTGAAGCCATCTTCGAAAAGGCCCGGCAGAAGTACGCCGAAGCTACCATCGATGAACAGATGGAAGTGATGTTCCACATGTACAACCTGGACCGAGAAGATCAGATAGTGAAGCTGGTGACCAGGGTGATGAACGAGCTAAATCTCAAACCCAACATCAAGCCATCCGGCGGCGGAACCGACGCCAACGTGATGCGGTTCCATGGTATCGATTGCATCGTGGTCGGGATGTCCACCAACGAGATGCACACGATCAACGAATACGTGGTGGTGCCGGATCTGGTGAACACTGCGATCTTTTGCCAGCACGTCATGACTGCCATCCGGTAAATGGACCGTAAGGCCAGTCCCAACATTAAAACTGGAGAAATTGAAAGATGAATGGAGCAGAATTAAAGGCTACATTGAAGGCCGGTGGACGGGTTTTCGGCACGATGCTGAGCTTGAGCCGGAATCCCCGCTGGTTGCCGGTGCTTGACGGCGTGGGTCTGGACTATGCGGTGATCGACACCGAGCACGGCGCGCGCAGTCGGGGCGAGTTGGGCGACTTCCTCACCATGATGAACACCACTGGCGTGGTGCCCATCGTCCGCATTCCTATCCCTGATTCCCACTACGTCACCATGGCTATGGACGCCGGTGCTCAAGGCATCCTGGCTCCCTACTGTGAGACGGTGGAACAGGTTCAGGAAGTGATTGGCGCCGCCAAATGGCGTCCCCTGAAGGGAGACGCAGTGCGGCGTGTCGTCGAAACCGGAGAGCACGTCAGCGACGCCACCAAGGCGTTTCTGGAAGAGCGGAACAAGAATAGCATCGCCATCATTGGGATAGAGAGCGTCGCTGCCGTGAAGAACCTGGAGGCGATTCTGGAGGTACCAGGTATCGACGGCATCTTCGTCGGTCCCAACGACATGAGCATCTCTCTGGGATTTCCGGATCAGTACGACCGGCCCGAGTACCAAACGACGGTCAAGCACGTGATCGATACCTGCGCCGCCAAGGGAATCGCTTGTCTGGTGCACCACCAGAATCAGGAGCTATCCACCTACTGGATCAACCAAGGCGCCCGTTTCATCCTCCACGGCACTGACCGCCGCGCGTTGGCCGAAGGCTTCCGTTCTGAGTTCAGCCACCTCCGCAAGGTAGCCGAAGATCTGCCGAAGTAGGCTGGCTTTCGATGGTCTTCTAGAATGCGCGTAGGGGCGGGTTTCAAACCCGCCCCTTCATCGTTAGATAGATTATCCAATATCGGCAGACTGTCCACGCATGTTCCGCCGTGGATCAAAAGCTCAGCTCGGCTCGCTTCCCTGACTCCATTTCCGCCGGAGCGACTCGACATAGACTCGGTCGTAATCGCCGTGATGGGCATTACCGTCAGTTATCGCCAGTTGTTCAGCCCAGAGGTACTCCACGTCCTCCCACCGCACCGGATATGGCGTCTGATCGACGAATTGGGTTACGGCCTCCGTGGGGCCCGGCGCGTCAACGTATCCCATCATCTGGAAGTTGTCGTACAGGTTGCCCTGGTCCGAGACGAAGCGCCCTTTCATGGCCGCCATAACTATGAAGGAAGGCATTATTTTGCTCCCGCAAAATGCTGACCGCTACTTGACCAGAATGTGTACCGTCGTCACGTCTCCGGCGCCGGAGCATTCGGCTAGGCCGACTCTGGCGTCCTTCACTTGGCGTGGTCCCGCTTCGTGGCGAAGCTGCAGCACTGTTTCGTGAATCATCCGGATACCGGTCGCGCCAAAGGGGTGGCCCATGGCCAGCAGGCCGCCGTCGGTATTTGTCGGTATGTCCCCGGTCAGGGAGGTCCGGCCTTCCTCGGTGGCCTTCCAGGCTTCACCGAAGGGGACCAGATGCAGGGCTTCAAGTTGTTGCAGTTCGCCGATAGTGGCGGCGTCGTGGACCTGTACTAGGTCGATGTCCTCGGGCTTCAGTCCGCTTACCTTGTAGGCTTCCAGAGCGGCGGGCTCGGTGCGGTAGGGGCTGAAGGCCGAATGGTCGCTTCCCTTGCCGTTGTAGCCGCCGGAGGTGAGCACCGCTGCGGCTATGCGGATGGCCCGGTTCTGGTCGATGCCGTACTTGCTCAGCGCGTCTCCGGCTACAAGAACGGCAGCAGCGGCTCCTTCGCTGGTGGGACAGCATTGAAACAGAGTCAACGGATCGGAGATCAACCGGGATTGGAGAACGTCTTCGATGGTGATAGTCTCTTTGCGGTGGGAGTAGGGATTAAGGGAGGCGTTCTGCCGCGCTTTCACCACCACCTGGGCCAGCGCCGTCTCCGGCGCGCCGGTTTCGCTCATGTAGCGCCGGGACCGCAAAGCGTAACCCGCCATCATGTGGTCGGCGCCGATCAATCGCTCCGGGCTATCTTCGGCCGTTACGGTCACTGGACCCCGCGGGACCTTCTCCGCGCCGAAGGCTAGAGCGATGTCGAACATACCCGTGGTGATGCCCCAATACGCCTGCCAGAAGGCCGTGGAGCCGCTGGAGCAGGCATTCTCCACGTTGATGATTGGTATCCCAGTCAATCCCAATCTACCCAGGACGGTTTCACCCATGGACATACCGTTGTAGTACACCCGGCCGAAGTAGGCCACTTGGATATCCTGCCATTGGACGCCGGCGTCGCTCAAGGCCGGCACCACTGCCTCCACAGCTAGGGTAGCCATGTCCTTTTCCGGAAACCGGCCAAAGGGATGCAAACCAACCCCGGCCACCATAACCTGACGTCCCGGGCGAAATTGGGTCAAGGATGTACCTCCGCAGTGGCCTGATGGGAATCGACGGGGCGCCATTTATAGACAACTTTGGCTGCGCCGGGTTCTTGGCCTTCCACCAGCCTGAGGGCCAGTTCCACGGGCATGTCAATCTCCAGGTCTTCCTCAGGGCAGTCAACGACTTCCGCTAGAACCTGTGGGCCGTCAGGAAGTTCGACCTGGCCCAGTATGTAGGGCACCGGTCCCGGCCATCCTGCCGGTGGTATCCGGACGACGGTATAGCTGTACAAGATGCCTGCCCGGCTCAACTCCATGGGTTCCAGCTTGATCGAAGTGCAACGCTGGCAGAAGGTTCCCGGACCGAATATCACCGTGTCGCACTCCAGGCAGTGGAAGCCTAGGAGGACTCCTTCTGTCCCGGCGTCGTTGGTCAGCTTTAGGCGTCTCGGGTCAACTGATTCAGGCATGGCGTGGGCATCCCCTCCAGACTTGAAAATTCAGCTTAAACCGGCCTTGAAATAGTGTCAACCGAAGCCTCGGCCTAGGTATGTAACGACGGCCGCCCATTGACCGCAAAGCAGCTACATGGTAGTTTGAGTTCGCCGTTTAGTTAGCGAGTCTCTGGCCCTTCGCTGTCTAAAAAAGGCCGCTCTTCTAGCTATGCACAGCTTCGGACGGACGGTCACCGGCCGGAAATTATTCTTAGATATGAGCACTATTGCCGGGCCTGATGGTCCGGGCCGTCCGATGTGGGAGATGTCCCTCGGCGAATTCCTGGACGCCGCAGTCCGCCGAAACCCGGATAAGGTTTTCGTGGAGATGGCCGGGGAGAAAGTTACCTACCGCCAACTTCAAATAAAAGTAGGCGAAACCGCTTCGCTGTTCCATGCCTTGGGCGTGGCCCCGGGAGACCGGGTCGGCCTCTTTATGCCGAACTGCCTGGAGTATCTGTACAGTTGGTTCGGACTCTCTTCGATGGGGGCCATCAGCGTCCCTATAAACACCGCCTATAAGCGGGACGAGACTGCCTACATCCTCAACGACGCCGAGGTCGTTGGACTGGTTGCCCACACCACCCTGGCTTCTGTAGCTCAGGAAGCTTCCGCCTTGGCTCCCAGCGTCCGATACAAGTTGATTGTGGCTGAAGGACCCCCCTCTGATCCCCCCTTCGCAAGGGGGGAGGAAGTGACGATTGATGGGTGGACCGATTTCGCCAACGCCCTTTCCGGCGCAGAGCCTTTGGCTTCACCCATGGCAGTTTCACCGGATGCCGTATCCATGCTGGTATACACGTCCGGCACCACCGGCAACCCGAAAGGCGTGATGGTTTCCCATCAGATGTACGTTGCTGCCGGACAAGGGTTCGCCCACTGGACCGAGGCAACCCCAGATGACCGGTTCTTCACCTGCCTGCCCTATTTCCACGCCAACGTCCAGTACTACTCGACGATGGGGTCTTTGGCAGCTGGAGCTACCCTGGTGGTGGTTGACCGCTTCAGCGCCTCCCGGTTCTGGGATCAGGTGCGGGCGGCCAACGCCACTGTAGTTAACTTCATCGGCATGATGATGCCCGTACTGTCCAAACAGCCTGAAACTCCTCATGACCGGGACAATCAAGTGCGGTTGTTCTACGGCTCACCAGCATTCCCGCCCGAATTTCTGGAGGCATTTCAGGAAAGGTTCGGCACCGATATCATCGTCGGTTTCGGCATGACCGAGACCTGCTACGGGACCATTGAGGGTATCGGCGACCGAAGGCGTCCATCGTCTTCAGGATCGGCCCGCCGGCATCCCGACTCCCGCTTCGAGAACCAGGTCCGGATCTCCGATTCCGACTCCGGAGAGCCGGTGCCAACCGGCACGGTGGGGGAAATCACGATAACGAACCCGGCGGTGATGTCCGGTTACTGGCGGAACGAAGAGCAGACTCGGCAATCCCTCCGCGACGGCTGGCTGTACACCGGCGACTTGGGTTGGATCGACGAGGATGGCTTCCTGTACTTCGTGGACCGCAAGAAGGACATCATCCGGCGGAGGGGCGAGAATATCTCGTCCCAAGAAGTTGAGGACGTAATCAAGCGTCATCCTGCGGTGATGGATTGCGCGGTGATTGCGGTTCCTTCCGAGTTGGGCGAAGACGAAGTGAAAGCCTATGTGGCGCGGCGCCCTGAGTCCGAGTTGGAACCGGCGGAGGTAGTATACTGGTGTGCCGAACACCTGGCCTACTTCAAAGTGCCAAGATACTTGGAACTCCGGGACGAACTGCCTCGCACTCCAAGCATGAGAGTGCGGAAAGACTTGCTTCGACAAGAACGAGACGACCTCACTCAGGGTTGCTTCGACCGCGAAGCAGCGGGTATCCGCATCCGGTGATAGCTTAACAAGGGAGACACCCATGGCGGAGAAACGGTACTGGCTTTTCAAGTCCGAGCCCACGGCATATTCCTTCGCAGACCTACTTGCGGAGGATAATCAAACCGCCGAGTGGGACGGGGTTCGCAACTACCAGGTTCGCAACTTCATGCGCGACGACATGCAGGTTGGCGATGGGGTGCTCTTCTATCACAGCAGCGCCAAACCCATGGCTGTCATCGGCACTGCCCACATAGTGCGAGAGTCCTACCCGGATAGCACGTCATGGGATCCGGCGGAGAAGCATTACGACCCCAAGAGCACGCCAGATGAGTCTATATGGCTGATGGTGGATATCCAGGCCAATCAGGAATTCGCCCGTCCGGTCACACTTCAAGAAATCAAGCAGAATCCCAGATTGGAAACGATGCTGCTGGTTCGCCGGGGAATGCGCCTGTCCGTCCAACCGGTCACGAAGCAAGAATGGGACGAAGTGGTATCCTTGGGCAACGGTTAGCGAAAGTAACAGTCCAGGCATTTGCCCGAAACTGCTTTGCCCGGATCAAAGGTTTGACTAAGTTAGAAGCTAGTATCGATCAACTCTTGCCCGTTGGCTGGCGACGGTCGAGTGCCCGCTCAGGAAAGGACCTTCAAGGAGACATAATTGTCCAACCAAGACGCGGAAGCCGCCCGAGCCTATCACGAAGCAACAAAGCTGACGTATATCAATCTGGCCAACAAGCCGCCGCTGTATAAGACCTATTCTGCTCTTCCACTGATTCCCCTGCCTCCGGCGTTTCCGTCTCCGGAAACCCCGGCCCTTGAGGCAGTGTCCGGCAGGTTGGAGTTGGGGGATGCGCCGTCCGGTGATTCGTCTGAAGAAGACCAGGCTGGCGAGAATGGCACACTGGATGTAGCGTCACTGTCCCAGTTGCTGTTCTACTCCGCCGGGTTGATACGTAAAGCCTCAGTGGAGGCCGTTGGCGAGGTTCACTATCGAGCCGCAGCGTCCGCCGGAGCCCTTTACCCCATCGATGTATATCTGGTCTGCCAGGATATATCCGGGCTGGAGGCGGGGGTCTACCACTTCTCTCCGGTGGACTTTGCTCTGAGGCCTCTGAGGAAGGGTGATTACCGGGCGGAACTGGTTGAAGCTACCGGCAACGATGCGACATTCGCCGATGCCCCGGCCACACTGGTATTCACCGCCAACTTCTGGCGTAGCGCTTGGAAATACCGGGCAAGGGGTTACCGGTACTGCTACTGGGACTGCGGCACCATGCTGGCCAATCTTATGGCTGTGTGTGCGTCGCTTCGGCTTCCGGCCAACCTGGTCGCCGGTTTCGTTGACGAACGTATGGATCAGTTGCTCAGAATCAGAGGCCAGCAGGAAGGCACGATCTGCCTGGTCCCCATAGGCACCGGCGGCGGCCAGCCGTCGGTTATCGACCTGATAGAGCCGGCTCCGCTGGCCGCCGACACCAGGGACGGGTCCAGCGAACGCATCGACTATCCGGAAACCGACAACATCCACCAAGACTCGTCTTTGATTGATGAAGAAGAAGTGGTTGAGTGGCGTGGCCTCAGCCCCGACGAATCGCCCTCGGATGCGGAGCGCGCGCCCTCCGCACGTCTGCCATTATTGGAAGCCAACGGTCTGGCTTCAGACCCGTTGGGCGGAGTTATCCACCAAAGAGGCTCCACCCGGCGTTTCGCTCTGGAATCGATTTCCAAAGCCCAGTTCGAGGCGATTCTAACCGGATCATCAAGGGGCACTCCTTCGGACTTCCAAGGGAGTGACGGCAGTAGTCTGGTGGACATGTACACCATCGTTCATGCTGTGGATGGAGTGCCTGCCGGTTCCTACTATTTCGCCCCGGAGACTGGGACATTGGAGCTTCTGCGCGAAGGTGACCTAAGGGCGCGGGCGGGCCACCTGTGTTTCGAGCAAGCCCTGGGAGCCGATGCAAGTGCGGTCACTTTTTTCATGGCCGATCTGGAGGCCATCTTCCAACGGTACGGTAACCGGGGCTACCGGGCCGCTCAGTTGGAAGCGGGCATAGTCGGTGGCAAGATGTACCTATCGGCCCACTCCCTTGGTTTGGGAGCCACTGGCATGACCTTCTACGACGATGAAGTAACCGAGTTTTTCTCACCCCACGCCGAAGGGAAAAGCTTGATGTTCTTGGTGGCTGTTGGGAAAGCGGCACGCCCCAACCGGGTCCGGCCTTTCCGCTCCCAGATAGCCGTCAGCCTGGACGCTTTGGCTCGCGGGGCATCTTAACCTAACCTGTCGACTAACCGGTTCTTTCGAATGTCTCTACCAAGTCCGTTCGTGGTGAGCCCTTCGACAGGCTCAGGACGAACGGGAAGAGGACGGTATTAGTTCTTGCCGATTCTGATGTACTAGAGGCGAACCCCAAACTAAGGCCATCCTGCTTAATCCGCCATCGTTCGACTCACTTGA
>Ga0066367_1000222_pt1 | contig 11696 bp, 9 predicted proteins | sample Knorr_S7_td_AAIW_FD_77335 | JGI IMG/M metagenome (GOLD analysis project Ga0066367, IMG submission 77335) | Marine microbial communities from Southern Atlantic Ocean transect - Knorr_S7_td_AAIW_ad_750m_LV_A | ecosystem: Environmental > Aquatic > Marine > Oceanic | place: Atlantic Ocean | collected...
AATCACTTCTGGAGGGCGACCCTCAAGAAGTCCGAGGCGGCGTTCACGAGTTTGGCGGCCGGCGGGACGACGGGCAGACCATCGATCCATCCCAACCGGTACATCGCCTCGTGAGCCTCTTCCAGGTTGTCGACGTGGATCGACTAAGTTGAGTCCATCTTTCATCCGTGGTTCGAGAAATATCCGGCGGTACCATTAGTACGGGGCCGTTGGTATCGGTAAGCCTGGGTCTAAAAGTGGAGCAACTTCAGGAATCGGGCCTCGCTACGATGGGGTCCCACGACTGCCAAGCGCAGTTCCTCCGGCTGGAGAAGACGCTCCGCAACCCTGGCGACGTCATCAGGGGTGACCTCATCGATCCTTTGGACAACTTCATCCGGCGTAGCGACTTCGCCTTGGAGTAGCTCCTGACTGGCCAGCCACCCAGAAACCGCGCGAGTGTCTTCCATCCGCAGCAACAAGCGGCCCTTGGTGTATTCCCTGGCCTTGGTAATCTCCGATTCGGGGACCTCTTGATGCATCCCTTTGATCTCGTGGATTATCCCCTGTATCGCTAGCTGGCTCTTCTTAGGCTCTACTCCGCAGTACACAGTAAGCGCCCCGCAGTCCCGGAAGTGGCTGTTGGAACTGCTTACATCGTAAGCTAATCCCTGGATTTCACGCAGGCTTTGGAAGAGCCTGCTGCTCATGCCGTCACCCAATATCACGTTCAGGATCGTCAGGTTATACCGGTCCGGGTCGTTCAAGGACAATCCCGGCAACGCAAGGCAGATGTGGGTCTGGTCGCTACGGCGCCAGTCCATTCGAACCCCTGGCTCATAGGGGCTATTGACCACCGGCTCCCAATCCAGCGATTCCTGGGGCTTCCACTGGCGAGTAGCCTCGCCCACCATCTCCAATACTTCGTCGTGGGTGATGTCTCCAGCTATCGCCAGAACCGTGTTGGCCGGATTATATTGCTGGTCCATGTACTCCCGGATGCTTTCCTGTGATATCTTTTCCACCGTCTCCGGGGTCCCGCCCACATCCCGGCCCATGGCCTGGTCCGGCCACAGGGCCTCGTCGATGAGGAGGTCCACCATGTAGGTGGGATGGTCGTAGGTCATCCGCAGCTCTTCTTGGATTATCTCCCGCTCTTTCTCCACCTCTTCCCGGTCCAAGATCGGGTTGAGAATCATATCCAACATCACCGACAGCGCCTTCCGGAAATGGATCCTGGCTACCTTGCACCAGAAAACCGTCATTTCACGATCGGTACTGGCGTTCATTATCCCGCCCACACCCTCGATGGCTTCGCTAACCGCTTGAGCCGTGGGCCAGCTTTTAGTGCCCTTGAAGGGAAGGTGCTCGATAAAATGGGACACACCGGCAAGTTCAGGAGTTTCGTATCTAGAACCTGCGCCGACGCACAGGGTTATCGACACCGACCTGGTGTGAGGCATGGAAGAGGTGAATACTCGAAGTTGGTTATCCAAGACGGAACGTTGGTACATGTTTACCTCATGGATCCAGATGCGGAGGACAAAACCGGGACTTACGAACGAAATCAGGGGGCGAATAACGCCCCCTGACATTGCGATTCCTGGGGAGAAATTATCCCGCGGCCACGATGGTTAGCTGTTCCAGGTAACCTCGCCGAACAGATCGGGGCTGTGGGGCTTGGACGCAAACCCCTGGTACTCTTCACGGGCCTTGCCGATCGTGGTGTCGTCGCCATGGCCGGGATAAACGGCGGTGTCGTCGGGCAATACCAGAAGTTTCTTGGTTATGCTATCGACCACCTGCTGAAACGCCTCAGGGCTGCGGGTTTTTCCGGGCCCGCCTGGGAAGAGGGTATCTCCTGAGAATAGGTGCTTGCCAATCAGGAAGCAGGTCGCGCCTTCAGTGTGTCCTGGGGTGTCCAGCACCGTCATTTCCTGGTTGCCGAACTTTATCACCATGCCGTCTTTCAGGTCGATCTGGGGAGGGCTAGGCAGACCGTCTGCGTCGTCGGTGCCGATACCAACGGGAACCTGCACGGCCCCGGTGATTTCATCGAAACCGAGAAGGTGGTCCTGATGCTTGTGGGTAATCAGGATACTCTTGATCTGAACATCGCCGATCGCTCCCAGCAACTTCTCAGGCTCAGCGGGGGTATCGATGATGATACCTTCGTTGGTATCGGGGCAAATCACGATGTAGCCATTGTTGTTGTAAGGGCCCATGTTAATCTTGGTGATTTTTACTTCGGCATCGTAATGGAGCGGCATGTTTCTCCTCGCATGGATAACGATTAGATAATTGGGTAGACGTTAGCCATTCTACCAAACCGGAATGCGGGTGACAAAACTCGGGGCACTATAGAATCTGCCGAGCTTAAGCGAATTCCTTTTAATCCCCCACCGCAGCAGCAACAGCCTCAAACACCGGAAGACGCCCATTTTGCAGGATCGGTTTCAAGTACTGTCCGGTGAAGGATTTCTTAACCTTGGCTACCTGTTCCGGCGTACCGGTGGCGATCAGGCGGCCGCCCATATCTCCAGCGCCAGGTCCCAGGTCGATGATCCAATCGGCGTTCTTGATTACATCCAGGTTGTGCTCAATGAGAATCACCGTGTTCCCCCCATCCACCAACCGGTGCAGGACCCGCAGCAGGGCAGCGCAGTCTTCAAAAGATAGACCGGTGGTTGGTTCATCCAGCAGGTACATGGTCTTGCCAGTGGACCGCTTGGAAAGCTCGGTGGACAGTTTCACGCGCTGGGCCTCACCACCGGACAGAGTGGTGGCTGGCTGCCCCAACCGGATGTAGCCCAAACCCACATCGCGCAGCGTTTCCAGCTTGGGACGTATCCGGGGGAATCCTCCGAAGTACTCCAATGCCTGATCGACGGTCATGTTCAAAACATCGGCGATGCTTTGGCCCCTCAAGGTTACTTCCAGTGCTTCTCGGTTGTAGCGGCGGCCCTGGCAAATCTCGCAGGGGACGGTCACATCAGGAAGGAACTGCATCTCTATCTGGTTATAGCCTTCGCCCTGACAGGCCTCGCAACGGCCACCTTTCACGTTGAAGGAGAACCGGCCCGGCGCGTACCCTCGAATCTTGGCTTCCGGCAGGTTAGCGAACAGTTCCCGGATCGGTGTGAACGCCCCGGTATAGGTAGCAGGGTTGCTGCGAGGCGTACGGCCGATGGGAGACTGGTCGATGTTGATAACTTTGTCGACGTTTTCCAGCCCTAGAATCTCTTTATGCTTACCAGGCAGGTCCCTGGCCCGGTTGATTAGCTGAGCTAGCTTCTTGTACAGAATGTCGTAGATCAGGGTGCTTTTGCCCGAACCGGAAACCCCGGTTATACACACAAGTTGCCCCAGCGGAAGCTCCACATCGATGTTTTTCAGGTTATTCTCGGAGCCGCCTTTAACTGTCAGAGACAAACCGTTACCGGGCCGCCGCTCCTGAGGCAGAGGAACTTTTTTGCGCCCGCTGAGGTACTGGCCGGTCAAGGATTCCGGACAGTCCATGATGTCCTGGATGGTGCCGGTCGCGACTATGTTGCCACCATGCTCTCCAGCTCCGGGCCCTAGGTCGGCGATGAAGTCGGCCGAACGCATCATCGCTTCATCGTGCTCTACCACCACCACCGTGTTGCCCATGTCCCGCAGGTTGGTGAGGGTTCCTATCAAGAGATGGTCGTCATGGGGGTGGAGACCCACGGTAGGCTCATCGCAAACATACAGCACCCCGGTCAGTCCAGACCCGATCTGGGTCGCCAACCGGACGCGTTGTGCCTCACCCCCTGAGAGAGTTCTGGCGGTACGGCCCAGGGTCACATAATCGAGTCCGATATTTTTCAGGAACTCCAGCCTGCCCTCAATCTCTTTGAGAATCTGATTGCCGATGGTTTTTTCGCGGACAGACAGGGTCTTACGAGGCCCCTCGAAGGGGATGTCAGGGTCGATCTCCCGAACCCAGTTCAGGGCATGCCCCACATTCTTGGCGCATACTTCCATGATTCCTAGACCGCATACTTTCACGGCCAAGGCTTCAGGCCTTAAACGAGCGCCACCGCAGGCGCGGCAGGGCCGAGCCGCCATGTACCGCTCTATCTCCTGGCGAGTGTGGTCCGACTCTGTGTTCTTGTAGCGTCTTTCCAGGTTGGGAATCACGCCCTCGAAGTTGGTGTCCCAGCTATACGTTCGGCCACGGTGCGTTCGGTGCCGGATGGTAACCTTCTTGGTCCCGTTGCCGTAGAGAATCAAGTCCAAGCTTTCTTGGGGCAGGTCCTTAACCGGGATCTTGGCGGAAAACCCATGAGCACTGGAGATGGATTCCAGCAAGCTGACGTACCAACTGCTAGACGGGCCACCCCTAGACCAGGGAGTTATCGCCCCTTCGGAAAGGGACAACGCCTTGTTGGAGATTACCAAGTCCGGGTCTACTTCAAGCTTGTAGCCGAGCCCGGTGCACTCACTGCAGGCGCCGTGGGGGCTGTTGAAGCTGAATGTTCTAGGCTCTATCTCCGTCAAGCTGGTCCCACATCCGATACAAGCGAACTGCTCGGAATAGGTAATCTCCTCGCCGCCTTCGATGGCAGCTTGGACGACACCGTCACCTTCCCGCATCGCCGCCTCGACGGACTCGGACACCCGGCTAACCTCCGTATCCTCCCGTATGACGAGACGGTCGACGACTATCTCGATGTAATGCCACTTTTGCCGGTTCAGGTTCAGGTCGTCAAGTTCGTCCAGCATGTGGACGGTCCCGTTAACCCTCACCCTGACGAAACCGGATTTTCTGGCTTCTTCAAATACGTCTTTATGCTCGCCTTTCTTGCGCCTTACCTTCGGAGCCAGGAGCGAGATGCGGCTGCCCTCAGGCAACGACATGATTGAGTCGGCGATCTGCTGCACCGTCTGCCTCTCCACCGGCTGACCGCACTTGGGGCAATGAGGCGTTCCCAGCCGAGCGAAAAGCAGACGCATGTAGTCGTAAATCTCAGTGACGGTCCCTACGGTAGAGCGGGGGTTGTGGGACACACCCTTCTGGTCGATGGATATAGCCGGAGAAAGCCCTTCTATGTAGTCGACGTCAGGCTTATCCATTCGGCCCAAGAACTGTCGGGCGTAGGCAGATAGGGACTCCACGTAGCGCCGCTGGCCCTCGGCGTAGATGGTGTCGAAGGCCAGTGAACTCTTTCCGGACCCGGACACGCCGGTGATTACCACCAGCTTCTCCCGGGGAATGGAAATCTCGATATTCTTTAGGTTGTGTTCGCGAGCGCCTTTGATAACGATGAATTCCTGGGGCATCACACCACACCTGTCACATATTCAATCGCGGATATTTTAGCACTCCAAGGTCTCCGACAACACTATGTTAAGTCGTAATGCCTGGTTCGTCAGGTTTGTATCGCCTTATACTGTAACGATTAACGATTATAGAAGCTGCAATCGGAATAGGAGGTAACGAGAGATGGCCCACGGCCTGTTCAACAATTCGAATATTATAAAAGTCCTGATCGGCGTAGTGCATCTTCCGCCCCTACCCGGCTCACCCGGTTGGGGAGGAGACATGGCCTGGGTGTTGAACCGAGCTCAAGAAGAGGCTTCGGTTCTGGAGCAGGGCGGGGCCAACGGAATCATCGTTGAGAATTTCAGTGACGTTCCCTTCCGTATCGGCCAAGTGGAACCAGACACGGTCGCGGCGATGACACTGGCCGTGGAGCGGGTCAAGCAGGGAACGGACCTCCCTGTCGGCGTGAACATGCTGCGTAACGACGCCAAGTCCGCTTTGGCAGTTGCGGCGGCCACCGGCGCAGATTTCATCAGGGTCAACGTCCACTACGGAGTAATGGCAGCCGAAGAAGGGATGGTTCAGGGCGAAGCCTACGAGACATTGCGGCATCGCAAGGCCCTGGGTGTTGATGTCAAGATTCTAGCTGACGTGTTAGTCAAGCACGCTGTCCCAATCGGTCCTCAGGACCTGGGGCAGATGGCTCAGGAGACCACATATCGTGGGTTGGCCGATGGGTTGATAGTCAGTGGCCCGGTCACCGGACAGCCTGCAGAAGCGTCTGACGTGGCCGTGGTGCGGCAGGCGGTGCCCGATGGATTCCTGCTGGTGGGGAGCGGGGTAAACGAGGAGAACGCAGCCCGGATTCTCGCGACGGCAGACGGGGCGATCGTGGGAACAAGCTTGAAGCGGGATGGTAACGTCAGCAACCTCATCGACCTGGAACGGGTCAAGCGGCTGGCTGAAATCATCCACGAGTTGGGGACATAACCAACAGTAGGGTTGGTCAACGAATCACTCTAAGCTACTTGATCTTCCGCTCCACCACGCACCCGGTCTGCTCCTCCAAGAGCTTAACCGAGGCTCCGGCATCCATGTCACCCAGGCCTTTATCCACGGCTTGGGTGAGGAAGTTGTACGCAAGATTTGCTCCAGGCAGATCGATTCCCAATTCCTTGGTCAGGTCCTGAATCAGACCCATGTCCTTGAGAAACACTTTGATCTGGGTGCGGACGCCATCAAAGTCCCGGTCCAGCATCACCGGCGCGTTGCGGTCCAGCATGAAGCTGTGCCCCCAACCCGAGTTGACCACCTCAAACACCAAGGCCGGGTCAGCTCCGGCTTTGGCTCCCACAATCATGGCCTCGGCGGCCGCGACCGAATGGATGCCCACCAGAAGCTGGTTGACCAACTTCACCACAGTTCCGGTGCCGGTGGGTCCTATGTGCCGCACGGTCGCACCCATTGTGTCAAAGGACGGCAGCGCTCTTTGGTAGGCGTCAGCCGGACCTCCAGCCATGATGGTCAAAGTTCCGTCGGCGGCCCGCTCGGTGCCACCGCTGATCGGCGCATCCAGAAAGAAGGCTCCTTTATCTTCGGCGGCGGCGGCGCAGGCCTTGGACGTTGCCATACCCACGGTGCTGTGGTCCACCAGAACCTGGCCCGGCCTGGCGTTGGCTGCGATACCGTCATCGCCCAGGAATATCGCCTCCGAGGTCGAAACGTCAGGCAAGCAGGCCAGGACAATCTCGCTCTCCCGGACCACTTCGGCTACCGACGTGGCAGCCTTTGCTCCGGCAGCGGCAATCTCCTGAACCTTACCCTGGCTGCGGTTATGCACCGTCAGGTCAAACCCGGCCGCCAGCAACCGGTATGCCATGGGCAACCCCATACGGCCAAGGCCGATAAAACCTACTTTGGTACCTGGCATGTTTGTCTCCTGACTAGATTGCCACAGAGACACAGAGACCACGGAGTTTTTTTAATTTTTCTCCATGGTCTCTGTGGCTAAAAAACTTACTCCGCTCCCAAGTCTCGAGCAGTCTGCGCTATCACCTTGTCGAAGACGGAAACGATCTCGTCGATCTCTCCAGAGGTGACGCAGAGGGGTGGGGCGATGTTCATGCCGTCTCCGCCCCGCAGGAGGATTCCGTTGTCGGAAAAGCCTTGGGTGAGCCTCGCTGACAGGCCTGCCTCGGCGGGAAAGGGCTCCTTGGTCTGGCGGTCTTTGACGATGTCGAGCCCACAGAGCAACCCCAGTCCACGAACATCGCCGATTATTTGGTGCTTCTCCTTCAGTTCTTCCAGACCGTCCAAGAGATACCGGCCCATGCGAGCCGAGTTCTCCACCATCCCCTCGTTTTCCATAATCTCGATATTCTTGAGCGAAGCCGCCGCCGCCACCGGGTGTCCACCAAATGTGATGACATGCTTGAACGCAGCCTGTGGGCTACCCACGAAAACGTCGGCGATGGGCTTGCGCAGGATTGTGCCACCCATGGGGATATAGCCGCTGGTGATGCCCTTGGCCACCGTCATGATGTCCGGGGTAACGCCCCAGTGCTCGCAGGCGAACATCTTGCCGGTGCGCCCGAAGCCGGTGATGACTTCATCGGCGATGAGCAAGCAACCGTAGCGGTCGCATATCTCCCGCAGCATCGGCCAGTAGTTAGGCCCGGGCACAACCGCTCCATAGGGGCTGGAAACTGGCTCGGCGACCACTGCAGCCACCGTGTCCGGACCCTGGAACTTGATGATTTCCTCAATGGCGTTGGCGCAACGCTCGGCGCACTCCTCAGGGGTTGTTCCCCCGTATTCACAGCGATAGGGATGGGGCTGGGGCCCATGGAAGAAACCGGGCATCATAGGTTCAAAATCCTGCTTGGGGAAACCCGGCGTGCCTCCCAAGGACAGAGCGGCCATAGTCGCCCCATGATAGGAGCCTTTCCTGCTGATGAACTTGTACCGGGTCGGCTCACCGATTCGCTTGAAGTAGGCTCTGGTCAACTTTATGGCAGTCTCCACCGACTCTGAGCCACCGCTGGTGAAGAAACACCGCGACAGATCGCCCGGCATGATGCTGGCAATCTTTTCCGCTAGGCGTACCGCAGGCTCGTTGGTGGTGCCCAAGGGCATGTAAGTCAGCTTGAGCATCTGGGCGTAGGCGGCATCGGCAATCTCGTGACGCCCATACCCAACGTTCTTCAGCCACAAGCCGGACATAGCGTCGATGTAGCTGTTGTCCCGTGCGTCGGTGACGTGAACCCCTTTACCTTCGACGAATATCTGGGGTTCGCCCTTCTCCGCCATGTCGCTGGGTTCCCTCAGGTACACCCATAGGTGCTCTAGGGCCGACTCTGTCAGCGCGTCTACTTCCGGTCCAGAATGGGTTGCCATGGTTTCTCCTTTTCTTAGCTATCAGCTTTCAGCAATCAGCAGTTTAATTCGACGGGTTACCCCGATTCTTTAACCAAATCCTGAATTCGCCGTTTAATCTCGTCATATAGGGGGCGGGCCGAATCTGGGTCCATGCCGCGGGTGTCTTCGATGGTCCACACGACAACTTTGTCGCTGTTTCGGAGATAGTTCGGCCAATTATCGTCATCGGCCATCACGACGACTTTATCAGCTTCTTGGACCATTTCCGGGGTTAACTGGTCTCGCAAGCTCTCGGAAATGTCTACCCCTTGCTCATTCATATAGGTGATTGCCGAGCTGCCCCCGTCTTTCAAGCGCCTGCTGGCCGGCTTTGTCCTTTCGACTATCGCATCGGCCACGGTTCCGGCGCTTATGGCAGGTTCACGGGAAAGTTGGTTGAACAAAGCCTCGGCTACCTGGCTTCTGCCCACATTGGCATTACATACGAAGAGGACTTTCATAGTTGGGGCAGCACCTCACGGGCCAGCATCTCCATGTCGGGCAACATTTGGTCCGGGTCTCTGGTATTGGATGAGATAACCATGCGCTGAACGCCCAATTCCTCATACGACCTGGCTTTCTGCAGAATCTCTTCGGGATCGGTGCCCAGAGCGTGACCTTCCCGCCCGCGCATGGCGGCGCTGATGGAGATTGGAATATCGTCCAGCGTCCTACCGGAAGCTTTGGCTCGCTCACCCAAATATTGAATCATCTGGCTCATTTCCTCAAAGGGAAGAACATTGGGGTGCCACCCGTCACCCAACCGCGCCGCCCGCCGGACCGCCGCCCGGCTAGAGCCCCCGATTATCACGGGTACGTGGGGTCGGGCTTGGGAGAGAATTTCATGCCGGAGGAGCTGTGGAATCTGCCATCGAAACTCGGGTCCTGTTGGGTCCACAACTCCTTCATAAAAACATGGTCGCCGGCCCATACCGAGTCGAAACCCAGTTCCTCGGCCCGGACAGCCAGCCGCAAGACGTCTTGTACGTCTTCGAACCCTTGATTGTTGGCCAACGAGAAGCCGAATTTCATTCTGGAACTCCGGATAAGGTTGGGTTTCTGGGCCGGACTCAGTGTATCACCGAGGCTTGACCGCCACAATTCAGCCTGAGTGAAAGTTCTCAGCCCAATTTGTAGGGGCACGGCAAGCCATGCCCCTACAACCCGAAAGGCCTCGTCTGAACCTAGAGGGTGGCGAGGAGTAGGTTACCTTCAGTTGAAGCCCTTTCCCGTATAAGATAAGCTGAACGCTGATAGCTGAAGGCTTAAAGCTACTCCCAAAGAGGTGACCATGGCTTCCACCACGGCGACCCGGGTCCGCGGCAAAGAACGAGAGGAGTTGGCGGAGATTCTGCGAAAGCGGATTTCCGGCGAGGTTCGCTTCGACCCCTTCTCCAGGGTGCTATACAGCACGGACGCCAGCATCTACCAGATGGAACCGGTGGGGGTGGTGATTCCCCGAGACGTGGACGACGTTCTCGCGGTTATGGAGGTTGCCAAGGAAAACAATATCCCGTTGCTACCCCGGGCGGGTGGCACCAGCCTGGCCGGGCAAACAGTTAACCACGCCATAGTCATCGACTTCAGCAAAAACCTTAACCAGCTGCTGGAGGTCAATACGGAAGAAGGCTGGGCAAGAGTGCAACCGGGCATCGTTCTTGACCAACTCAACCGGCAGCTAGCCCCCCATGGGATGATGTACGCTCCGGACCCTACAACCTCTAGCCGAGCCTGTGTAGGTGGGGGTATCGGCAACAACACTTGCGGCGCCCACTCGGTGATATACGGCAAGTCCTTAGACCACATCATGGAAGTGGACGTCATCCTGGCCGATGGCACCCAGACCCACTTCAGGAACATGGAAGCCCACGAACTGGAAGCCAAGCTGAGCGGCACCGGCCTGGAATCAGATATCTACCGGGGCGTCCGCAATATATCCCAGGGCAACATCGCGGAGATTAAGGCGCGCTACCCCAACATCATGCGCCGGGTGAGCGGCTACAACCTGGACGAATTTCTCGCCGACGACCCTTTCAACCTGACTAAGATGGTGGTCGGGTCTGAAGGGACGCTCTGCGTGGTCACCGAGGCCAAGGTCAACCTCGTACCCCGTCCCACTATGACTGCGCTTTCGATCCTGCACTTCTCGGACATCGTGCAGGCCAGCGAGGCTATCGTAGAGGTGCTTAGGCACGAGCCGTCATCCATAGAAGTCATGGACAACATCCTGCTACAACGGTCCCGGGAGTCTCTGGGACACTCCGGCGATCTGTCATTCATCGAAGGCGACCCCGGAGCGTTGCTGGCCGTGGAGTTTTACGGGGAGTCGGAAAGCGAGTTAGTCTCGAAAACCAACAACCTTAAAAGCGATATCGAGGGCAAGGGTTTGGCCTATGCCTGCGTGAATATCCTGGACAGTCCCGGACAGAACCGGGTTTGGAACCTGAGAAAGGGTGGCCTGGGATTGCTGATGAGCGTCCACGGCGACGCCAAGCCCCTCCCCTTTGTAGAAGACACGGCGGTCGACCCGGAGACTCTGGGTCCCTTCGTGAAACGGTTCGACGAGATTGTGCGTAGCCACGGCACTGAAGCCGCCTACTACGGCCACGCCAGCGTGGGCTGCCTGCACATCCGTCCCCTAGTCAGCCTGAAAAGCTCCGAGGGCGTGGCAAAGATGGTAGCCATAGCTGACGAGATCAGCGACTTGGTGAAAGAGTTCGGAGGCTCTCTGAGCGGCGAGCACGGCGACGGCATAGTCCGGGGCGTTTACACCGAGAAGATGTTCGGGCCGGAGATATACCAGGCGTTCCAGGAGCTAAAGAGCACCTTTGATCCCCAAGGCATCATGAATCCCGGCAAGATTATCAATTGCCCGCCGATGACTGAGAACCTGCGTTACGGACCGGATTATCAAGCCCAGACTATACCAGCCAAGCTGGACTTCTCCATCGACACCGACTTCGCCGGGGCGGTCGAAATGTGCAACGGCATGGGCGCTTGCCGCAAGCTG
>Ga0066367_1000225_pt1 | contig 11687 bp, 13 predicted proteins | sample Knorr_S7_td_AAIW_FD_77335 | JGI IMG/M metagenome (GOLD analysis project Ga0066367, IMG submission 77335) | Marine microbial communities from Southern Atlantic Ocean transect - Knorr_S7_td_AAIW_ad_750m_LV_A | ecosystem: Environmental > Aquatic > Marine > Oceanic | place: Atlantic Ocean...
AAACTTGGGATAAAATAAATACAACGTTAGACAGCTTTGTTTGATAAATTATTAACTGCATATACAATCATATGATCGCGGTCAAACGGCTCTAAGTTTATTTCTTCCATAATTTTAAAATTATTATCTTTTAACTTTTTAATTTCTTGTTTAAAAATATCTTTAGGATTTTTTGTTACATCTATACTACGAGCTTTTATAACTAATATAAGATATCCATTAACTTTAAGATATTTAAGACAGTTTTTTATAGCGATAAATGTTTGATCTTGTTGAGCAATATCACAATATACAATATCAACTTTATCAAATATATTAACATATTTCTCAGGATATCGAGCATCAATTATTATAGGTATAACATTATTCCTAATTTTTACCACTTTTTCAATAAATTTACTTGCAACTCTATGCGCTACTTCTATTCCATATATTAAACCAGTAGAACCAACAATATCTGATAAATGACTTACAGTTGTACCAGTTGAAGCACCTAGATACAATATATTATCTCCAGAATTTACAAGATTTTTATTACTGTTAAGGATAGCAGCAGACATTTTACTTCTAAAAGGATCCCAAGTTCTATATTCAGAATTATTTATCATCTTAATATTTTCACCATATAATTGATTTCCAGGTTTTAAATTCTTCGTTATTAATCTTTGATGATTATTATGCTTAACTAGTAATAAATTATCATTAAATTTAAACAAAATATTCATATTATTCATCAATAAAAAATATAAAATAATATTAAGTAATTTTCAAGTTATTTTTAGAAAGTAATTGTAGAACTTTATCATTTAACTTGGTTATTAGATCTTTGTCAAATTTTCCTTTAAAATAATCGATTCTCACAGCAATAGCAATTTTACTAGAAAACGTCCGTGCAATTTTACCTCTTAATCTTTTGGGTGCAGAATGTACATATTTATGTTGAAATAGAATACCATGTTTTGGAGGGCGAGAACCAGTTTTCATAGATCGAAATAACGCTTTTTCAGCACCTAATATTTGTATTCCACTAGAAGATAATTTAGCTAGTTTAGCTAAACTACCAGCTTGAGCAATTAATCTTGCACCTATAGTAGAACCTACTAACGTAGATAAATTTGGAGCTGTTTTCACCATCATTGAATTCACATATTTAGTTACCTTGTCTTTTGTTTTAGTCATAATCAATAATTCTTGCGCCAACATTTTCAGTACAGTTAAGTCCTGTTTTAATATTTTTCCACCAGTAGATGACTTGGATTCAGATAATATATTTTTTATAGTATTCGCATCAAATTTTAACGTTTTTAGTTTGTCAGAGGTAATTAATGCTCTATCTCCAATTTTATTTACAATATTTGAATAATTTAATGGATTGTTAATTATATTTTCTAGTTCTGGGAAATGTAGTCCATACCATTCATAGATTCGTTCTTTTTTAATATTAATTAATTTATCAATTTCATCTAGAGCGTCTATAGCTTGAACTATATATAAATCACGATTACTGGTAATTTTACGTAATTTCTTTTCAGATAATTGTAATGCAAATTTTTGGATTCTTTGTTTGCCATCTTCTATTGATGAGATAAACTTGGCATCTCTCAATAATTTGAATTTATCTAATTTATTTATAATTTCATCGTTATACTGAACTTGCATGCCTAAATTTTTTAAACTTTTTACCAAATTTTCATTATTAACATATATTTTTTCATTATCATTAGTAAGATAATTACGAATTAGTTTTTTGATATTTCTATCTAGTCTACCAGAATTTATTTTTAAATGATCTTCAACGCCATCATATTTTGAAAATTTATATTTATTAATTATTCTATGTTCATTATTTAGAAGAATAACTCCTAATTCTGTTAAAATTATTATTTTTTTCAATTAATCACTATTTTACTATTTTAGTCATATAAGGACCTTCCAAATTATATCCTAGATTTTTATAATATTCTCTAGTTCCAACAGCACTTATTACAATTAATTTATTTTTATCATAAGTTTCTGATATCAATTTTTCAGCATGAAACATAAGTTTAGAACCATATCCTTTATGTTGCCATCCGTATTTTTCTTTATCTCCAATTGGAATTAGATTTCCGTAAACATGTAATTCTCTGATTAATGCACTTTTACTAGTAATTTCTTTTCTATATACTTTTTTTGATGGTAAACGTATTCGAGTAAATCCAATTAATAAATTCTTAGGTTTACATTCATAGGATAAAAAGATTTCAAGTCCGTTAGAAGCATTATATACTTCTTTATATAATTTAATATCACTATTTTTAAGATTTATTTTCTTTTTTAATTGTGATAATCCAATTTCTCTACACCTAATGCAATTACATTGATGTTTCATTTCGTGAAGCCTATTAAGAGCCAATTCTCTTAGATTACCGGCTTTTACACCTGCGACTATTTGATCGGCGCCAATTGCTCTTTGAACTCGCATAACTCTAACCCAATTAGGCATCATTTTCTTCACTTTTGTAATAATATCTAAAGTAGTCTCAAGATCATATGGTTTGTATTTTCCTAATTTATATAGATTATATAAAGGAGTAGATTCTAAAACTAGAGTTGGATAAATTTTTAGCATATCGGGTTTAAAATCATCATTATGTAACAAATCAGTAAAATCTTGTAGATCTCTATCAGGATTAGTTCCAGGAAGACCGGGCATCATATGAGCGACGATCTTCAACCCTGAATCTTTAGCTAATCTAAATGATTCTATAACATCGTTAAGATCATGACCACGATTAACTAGATTATAACTTTCTTCATTAAGATTTTGTACACCTATTTCAACTCGAGTAGTGCCATAACTTAACATTAAATTAATATCTTTTTTTTTACACCAATCTGGTTTTGTTTCAACGGTTAATCCTACATTTCTAATTTTAGATGTTTCCCCTATTTTATGAGCTTGAGCAAGAGTTGAAGATTGAGCACCATTCAATGCGTCAAAACATTTTTTTATAAAGTCTATTTGATAATTTTTTTGGTAACTAAGAAAAGTACCTCCAACAACAATTAATTCAGCTTTATTAACATTATGACCAGATGATTTAATCAATTCTATTCTAGATAAAACTTGTTTGTATGAATCATAATTTAATTTAATAGCAGTATTAATTCCAGGTTCTTTGAGAACATAACTTTGAGGAGTATTAAATCTCACACCTCCAGGACAATAAGTGCAAGTACCATGTGGACATGGATCAGGTTTAGGAAATACACCAACAATAGCAATTCCAGAAGCGGTACGAGTCGGTTGAACTTTTAATTTAGATTGAAGAAATTTGAATTCATCATCTTGAATTAATGAAAGAAGGTATGTTTTACTAGGCATATTATTAAGAGAATATTTTTTGCATATTTTTCTTATAGTGGCATCTATATTTTTTTGTGTTATATTAGGATCAGTTTTAATGATATCAAGTATTTCCATACTTGCAATTTTATAGTTATTATCTGAGATTATACTATTTAACATATTTTAATCCTTTTTAAAATAATTATGAATTAAAATTACTTTCTATATCTACGACGATACTTTCCATCTTCATTTTGAGCATCGGCAAGAAGTTTCTTAGCATAGTTCTCTTTGCAACGCACCCTTGGTATAGGGCTTACACGTTTTTTACCCTCTATTTTAGGTGTTTGAGATCGAACTTTTCCTGCTTTAGTTAATGAACCGTGAGTTGGCATATATTAATCACTATTTAATTAGTTAAAAATAACGCGTTTAAAAATATTCCGAAATTAAACTCTTTTTTAAATTAATAATTTTAGAGAGAACACAAAATAAGAATAATAAATACTAATATTCAACAAATATTATGCATTTTTTTTAGATCTTTACTAAGACCTTCAAGCTCTTGTGGAATGTCAATTTGAATAGGAGCTTTAAGAGAGTTACCTTGGGATTTTTTTGTGTTCCAAACTAGAGAATTAAACTCCAATAACTTATTAGTAATATTAGAAAATTTTTTATCCCATTCAGGTTTTGGAAATTTTTCAATGTGTATACTATCTTCACCATATAATTGACGCCATAAACTATCTGTAATAAATGGAGTAATTGGTGAAAATAACAATAGAATAGTTTTTATGCATATATGTAAAGTAAACCATGCAGATTTTTGTTCAGATAAATTAGAATTATCTCCATAAGCTCGACTTTTAACCAATTCAACATAATGAGATGCAAAAGTATTCCAAGTAAAATCTCTAATTAATACTGCTATATCATGAAATTCATAGTTTTCATATTTGTTAAGAACCTTTGAAGTAAGATTAGATAACTCAGAGAGTATCCAGAGATCACTAGCATTATTAATTTGATTTTTTTGTACTACTGGAAACATGGATATAAATCTAGCAATATTCCAGAATTTAGTCAGAAATTTTGATTGACCGTCTATTCTTGAATAAGAACAACGAATATCACCTTTTATAATATCACCTTCTAAACATGACCATATTCTAAAACATTCTGCGCCGTATTTACTAAGAATTTTTTGTGGGTCAATTACATTACCTACACTTTTACTCATTTTATCTCCTTTTTCGTCTACAACATGCATATGAATTAAGACGTTTTCAAAAGGAGACATGTCAAAAAGATGTAGAGATTTTAATATAGTGAAATATAACCAATTTCTAACTATTTCTTTGCCTTGTAATCTCATTGAACAGGGAAAATTTTTATTGAAAAATTTATTGTTAGATAGATACCCAAGAATATACGCTTCAGAAGTGCAAGAGTCAAACCATGTATCAAATATACGGGTTTCACCCTCAAAATTATTAGATTTACACTTAGGACAAGTATCTACAGGACAGTTATCTTTCCAAGGTTGATAATATTTTCCTGGTTTAGGTATTATAGGCGAACGACAATTTTTACACCACCAAAGTGGAATTTCAGTTCCATAATATCTTCTTCTTGATAAGACCCAATCAATATTTATTGAGTCTATCCAGTTATCAAGAATTTGTTTACTTTCTGGAGCGTAAAATTGTGTTTTTTTAATAATATTAGATATTTGTTCTTTATAATCAACTTGTTTTAGATAGATTTCTTGTTTAGCTATAAATTCAATGGGGTCTTTAGATCTTTCACAAATAGGTTTTCTATTAGAAATTTGTTGTTTTTTTACTATCAAATTCATGGATTCAAGATCTTCGGCAATTTTATTTCTTGCGTCTAATACACTTAGTCCTTCATAATTTTTGGCATTACTATTCATTTTGCCATCAGAATCAATAGCGTAAGTAGGTGCAATTTCTAATTCTCTTAAAATTTTTATATCTGATTGGTCACCAAAACTAGATATCATAACTAAACCAGAGCCAAAATCAGCTTGCGCATAAGGATGCTCAATTATACTAATTATATGATTAGATATAGGAACAATAATTTTTTTATTTTTAAATTTAGCGTATCTAGTATCTTTTGGATTATAAATTATTTTTTTAACTGTATATAACAATTCAGGTCTAGTAGTAGCTACAATAAGTGATTCAGAATCATCTTGAAGTTGGAATTTAATATAATATAGAGTCGTAATGTTATTTTCATATTCAATTTCTGCATTAGAGATAGCGGTTTTACAAACTGGACAAAAATTTGTTGTGTTATTAGCTTCATATATAAGTCCCTTTTCCCACATTTTTATAAAAGTGGTTTGAGTCAATTTTCTATATTCTGGATCATCAGTTTCATATCTTTGTCCTAAATCATAACCTTTATTCCAAGAATTACAACTTAATCCTAATCTTCTAAATGAATCAAGTGAAATATCACCATAACGATTAAGAAGTTCTTTACATTTTTCAAGAAATTTTTCTCTAGGAGTATCATGTATAGAAATATTAAATTCTTTTTCTGTTTGAACTTCAATTGGTAATCCATTTTTATCAAGTCCGAGAGGGAAAAGAACATTATATCCTAACATGCGTTTTGATCTAGCAACAATATCTAACAATACATAAACGTAGGCATGACCAATATGAATTGCAGTATTAACATATGGTGGTGGAGTATCAATACTAAAGACTTTATCATTATTTGTATTGAATTTATAAACATCATTTTTTTTCCACAAATCTAGTAACTCATTTTCTTCAAGAAAGTTCCATTGTTTCTGATTAATTTTAGGAGTGAAATTCATTTACAACATTTCCATTTATTTGAATCTTAATAATGCTCCTATTCCACCAAAACTTTCTAACATAACACCATCTTCTGATTTTGAAGAAATAATTTCTAATTTTGTTCCATATTGATTAACTTGATCATCAAAATATTCAATTATATCTTCTTCCATTATATCATACTCATTTAAATTACAATTAACGCATGATGTATTTTTTATATTTTCTTTATTAGAAACTATTTTTAACTTTTTAATAGTTTTATTTATAATATTTTCACATTGTTTACAAACTATTTTCAAGTTTATAAATCCACTATTATCTGATATTAAAATAAGTTCAACACTAGAATTACGCAATTTTTCTAAAATTTGATTTATTCCATAAATTGCTAGTCCGCTATCTACATTTACTTCTTTAAGAAATTTTTGAACTAATTGTTTTTCTTCCATAATTCTAATGTTAGATAGTATTTCAGAAGATTTCATCAGAGTTTCACGAATTCCTTCATGTCCAGAATAAGATGTATCTAGTACACCTTTAACAGATTCCTGAAGACGATAATCAAGATATTTTTCTTTTAAGAAATAATCTTTAGTAGGACCAGGACCACTGACTATAAGTCCTTTATAGTTATCCTGTTCTAGAAATGCTTTAGTAGCATGTGCTGCAATTCTATGATAATAAGCATTAAGATCCATATTTCTTAACCTTTCATATCTTCTAGCAGATTGTCCACCAGCTCGATGTTTACCAGAAACTCCTGAAGTAATAACATCTACAATGTCAAGTCTATCACCTGCAATTAAAGCAAATCCAGTTTCCGTATTATCAATAGCTAATATTCCAAACACATCATCTACTTTTAACATTGATTTTAAAAATTCTAAATGAAAATGATCATCACAACGATAAAAATAAGTTTGAACAGGTTTTGGAGGCGAAATTTCATTTAGAGTAACAGTTTCACTACCAGGTCCATTAGTTGGAAGAGCACCAGTAAAGATTATTAAACCATTTATAGGAGTTTGTTTGTAAAATTTAAGCCGTTGTAAAGTTTTAGTTAATGCATCTTGAACATGGTTTCGAGTTGTATCAGATTTAATATTAGAAGCCGTCCCATGTTCTTCCCTAAGAGAATTTGTAACTTCATGAATAGCTTTTTTCCCAGGTATATATAAAGAGACTAGTTCAGTACCACGGCCTTTTTTATTAGCTAAATTAGAAATAATTTTACGAATTTTATAAGTTTGAACTGAATTTAATTTTTCAACCATAAATTTTAACTCACAATTAACCTTTACTATAAAGTTTTACATTTCTTCTTATTAATTATTTGTAATTCAAATTATTAATAGTTCGCATTATTCTTTATTTAGATATAACAGATTCAAAAGTTTTTGAATTAATCCAGTCATGTATGACCTTGGAAGTAGTTGCACCGAAATTTTGATTTAATATTGATTCAATATTAACAGTAATTATTTCTGATATTTCTGCACTTGCTTTTGGAGTACCAGATAATATTTGGGCTTCAAATACAATATATAATAAATTTTTATTTGTTCTAGTAATAGGATATGTTCCTAGAAATTTATTTATTTTAGCATCAGTATTAGTTTCTTCTTTTATTTCTCTAATTAAAGCATCTTCTGCAGTTTCAGCTTCGTCAACATATCCACCAGGTAACATCCATGTATCATTTTTTACATAATTTGGACGAACTAATACAATATCATTATTATATAATAAAATTGATGCAGTAACTGGAGAAGGATTATTCCAAAATGTAAAATAGCATTTAGAACATTTTAATTTAGCATTATTTTCTATAGTAACTAGTTCTAAATCAGATTTACATAAAGGGCAATAACGCATTTGTATATATTAAAAGAATAAATAGAATATAAATGAATATTATGATTTAGAATTCCAAATTAATTCTTCACAATCTTCTAAGTTATTTGAATATCTAGCTAAAACAAAAAGTAAATCAGATAAACGATTAAGATAAATTAAAGATAGTGAATTAACAGAATATTTTTCAGATAGCAAAACAATTTTACGTTCAGCTTTTCTGCATAGTGAACGGCATACATGAAGTAAAGCAGCAACGTTAGAACCCGAAGGAAGAATAAAATTAGTAAGTTTTGGTATTTTTTTATCTGTATCATCAATAAATTTTTCTAAAGTAACGATATTTTCTTTAACTATTTTCATATTAGAATTTATTTCATTTTTATAAGAATGAGACAAATCTGATCCTATAATAAAAAGTTCGTTCTGAACTTTAATTAGTACATCATGAATAAAGTGATTTTTATTAAAACTATCTGCTAGACCTATAAACGAGTTTAATTCATCAATAGTACCATAAGCATCAAATCTAATATCAGATTTACTAATCATACTTCCATACAGATTAGTTTTTCCTTTATCACCAACTTTGGTATATATTTTCATAATATCTTTAATTATATTTATCATTAAGGATTAATTTAATTCTTCTGATTAATGTTGGGCCTATAAAAACTAATAATAATGCTGTAAAAAGTTCATGTGCTGGTCCTGCTGGCCATAGAAAACCTCCCAGTGGCAAGAATAGGCCTATCAACAAATTAAATATTAAAAACCAAAATTTATCAAAGTTTCCATATAACAAATTAAATAATACAGGTAAAGAAAGAATAGAAGTTAATATATCGTATAATAATGTAAGCAAACAACCAAAAATACCCAATTGAAGTTTAGAAGGAATATTAGAAGATTTATACCAAATAAAACCAGATAGAAGTCCAATAAAACTCATAGATAATGAAGTGATGATTGTCCAGAAACCTACTCCAAAATAGAAAATATCAGTCAATAACATTGAAAATAATCCCACAAGAGAACCAAGAAAAGGACCACCAATAATACCAGAAAGTATTGTTATAAATGAAACTAACTTAATATTAGGTAAACTAACAAGAATTATACGAGTAGAAACACTAGTAGCAATTAATGCTGAAGCAAGAGCTAAACGGATTTTAATATTTTTTTCAGTCATATAATAAATCAAATTCATATGGGTCTTGTAAATACCAAGCTACAGTTGAATTATTTTCTAGAATAAATTGATTAGAGCTGACTTGACCTTGTATCCAACCAATGTCTTCATCCCATGACCACCATAACCAATATACATTATTAGGAATTTCACTTACAGAATTAATAGATTTAACATATGTACCTAAAGAAGACTCAGAGTAATCAACTACAAATAATTCATTAGTTAGATTAAATAGGGAATTTCCAACATTTGTATAAGAATTATTATACCAAACAAGATTATTTGAATCGTATTTTATAAGGAGGTTGACAGAAATTATATTTTGATCAATATCATTAACAACATATTTTTTATCAAAATAATTAATTTTAACATAATATCCCATTATAATTGTAAAAGATATTATTAATAATATACAAAAGAAAACAAAAAATTTTTGTTTAAACATATATAGGATGGATAAACCATCCAGAATATATATATATTAACAATTAGTTTAATAAGAAATATAGCTTTATAATATATTATTGGAATTAAAGTCTTTTTTGAAAATTATTAATGAGTTAAATTCATTAGGTCCTAATCCAAAATTTGCATCAACACATATAATTTTAGCATATATAGTAATAGCAACTAACAAAATTGGAAGAGTTAGATTATCTAAAATAATAGGAATAGGAGAAGGATCAGTTAGAACTTTATTAAAAATTTTAGTTAAATTAAACTTAATTACCATCACAACTGAAGGATGTGAATTAACTAATAATGGTATTAAATTATACGAAGAATTAAAAAATATAATTTCTGAATGGAAAGAATTACCTGTTGGAAAATTAACAATAGACAAGCACAATATTATAATAAAAGTAAGAAATTGTGGTCATTTGATAAAACATGGTATAATAGAAAGAGATGCTGGAATAGTAGTAGGCGCAACAGGAATAATAAGTTTAATAGTAAAAAACAATAAGTTTTGTATTCCTGGAGGAAGCAATAACTGTGAAAAAGAGTACCCAGATATTATTTGGAATAAATTAAAAACCAAATTTATTTTAAGCGATAATGATGTAATAATAATATCAGGGTCTAAAGATATACATAGCGCTATTTATGGAGCAATAGCAGGTTCACTTAAATTAATTTATAAAAAGTTAGAAGTTTAAAATAAAAAAAATTTGTAATAACAAAGATATGATGCAAAGAGCTTATATATCTTCTAACCATAATTAACATTGAAAGATTTTAGATGATCAGTAGAGGAAGGAGACAAAAAAAGAATCATAACATAGCTCTACAACTAATTGAGGGCTAATTAATGGCAGAAATATGCAAAAATTGTGGCTTACCAAAAGATCTGTGCGTTTGTGAAGAATTAGATAAAGATGATTTATCAATACTAGTAAAATTAGAATTAAGAAAATTTAGAAAACCAACTACTATAATAGAAGGTTTAAATTCTAAAAATCATGATTTAAAAAAAATGACTTATAATTTAAAAAAGAAATTAGCATGTGGCGGCGCAATTAAAAATGAAACAATAATAATACAAGGAGACCATAGAGATTTAGTTAAAGAATATTTAACATCAGAAGGATTTGATGAATCAGTAATTGAAGTACAATAAGGAAGATACATGACTCTGAAAAAAATTAATATTAGGAGGAGACCTTTATTTAGAGCAAAATTTTGTCCTAAATGTACAAAGCAAATGGAGACTGAGAAATCTAGTATAGGAGGTTGGTTAGTTCCAAATGAATACACATGTAATAATTGTGGATATAAAGGAATTGGGCTAGAAAAAGAATAAAGATGAATTAAATTATATTATTTTTTAATCAATAAACAATAACAAATAGTGTATTAAATGTATACAAATAATAGAAAACTAAAACAATTAATTAATATTCAATTACTATTCATCTCAATTCTAACAGGATTAATGATAATCTCGTTTATAATAGGGCCTTTAGTTATTTTTCAATCAATTGGATTAGGCGAATTTATTAATAACGCTGTTTATTCGCAGACTATAGGGCCTTTACCGTTATATTTTTTTGGAACTTATATTTATAAAATACCAGAAATTTCAACAATTTTTTTATTTTCAGTACTTTGGTTAATTAGTTTAATAATATTTGTAAGTATAGCAAGAACACCAAATTCAATAGTTAACAAAATAATTCATTCGTTTAGAAACAAATCTGATGATAAAATTGATAATAATTTATTTACAATAATAATTACTTTTACATCATTATTATTCCTATTAATAATAGTTGAATTCATTCAGATTAGTATTGGAATAACAACTGGAGTTATTCCTTTATTAGATCCATTAACTACTTTAACATTATTACAATATGCTGCTGTGGCAGAAGAAATTGGTTACAGAGTTGGAATAATAGGAATAATGACCTGGATATATTTATCTGTTATAAATCGTAGAGCTGAATCAATA
>Ga0066367_1000226_pt1 | contig 11647 bp, 7 predicted proteins | sample Knorr_S7_td_AAIW_FD_77335 | JGI IMG/M metagenome (GOLD analysis project Ga0066367, IMG submission 77335) | Marine microbial communities from Southern Atlantic Ocean transect - Knorr_S7_td_AAIW_ad_750m_LV_A | ecosystem: Environmental > Aquatic > Marine > Oceanic | place: Atlantic Ocean | collected...
ACTGATCAAGCCCAATGATGGCTCCGACGAACCAGCACCCAACGCGTTGACACTACAAGGTCACGAGTTAGAGTTGCGGAGTTTGCTTATCAATGGCAAAAGTTTAGAATCTGATCAGTTCCTTATGGATGATGACTCCATCACCATTCCCGGACTATCCCATTTGTTGGAAAAACCTCAACAGCAGTTCATTGTCGAAATTCATACGCGTATAGAACCACAAATAAATACGGCTCTAGAAGGTTTATATAAATCAAAGAAAATTTTCTGCACGCAATGCGAAGCAGAAGGATTCAGACGTATCACCTACTATTTAGATAGGCCTGACGTTATGTCTAGGTTTACAACTACTATCAGAGCTGAACGCGAGAAATATCCAGTTTTATTGTCGAATGGAAACAACATAAATAGTGGCATTGATGAGAAAAATCCAGACCGCCACTGGGTAACTTGGGAGGATCCTTTCAAAAAACCGAGCTACCTGTTCGCGCTGGTCGCCGGTGATCTAGTGAGCTTGGACGATACGTTCGTGACTTGCAGTGGCCAAAAAGTAAAGCTTCAAATCTTTGTCGAAGAGAAAGACCTGGATAAATGCGATCACGCTATGTTGTCGTTAAAGAACGCAATGGCTTGGGACGAGGAGGTTTATGGGCGTGAATACGATTTAGAAGTCTATATGATAGTTGCTGTTGACGACTTCAATATGGGAGCAATGGAAAATAAGGGGCTCAATATATTCAATACTTCCTGTGTGCTTGCTAATCCCAGCACAACTAGTGATTCGGCATTTCAGCGAGTGGAGGGCGTAGTAGCTCACGAGTATTTTCACAACTGGTCCGGTAACAGGGTTACCTGCAGAGATTGGTTCCAATTAAGCTTGAAAGAGGGTTTTACTGTATTTCGTGACTCGGAATTTTCCGCGGACATGGGTTCTCGCACAGTAAAGCGTGTAGAAGATGTGAACTTCCTCAAAACAGTACAGTTTGCTGAAGACGCCGGTCCTATGGCGCATTCGGTTAGGCCTGATTCTTACATGGAGATTTCAAACTTTTACACCGTCACCGTTTATGAGAAAGGAGCGGAGGTTGTAAGGATGCTGAGTCTCATTTTGGGACAAGAGAATTTTCGAAAAGGAACTGATCTGTATTTCAACAGACACGATGGGCAGGCTGTAACGACCGAGGATTTCGTTAAGGCTATGGAGGATGCCAGTGGTATTGATTTAAGCCAGTTTCGACGATGGTATAGTCAAGCAGGGACCCCGGTATTAAACATAATCGGCAATTATGAGGCAGACAAGAAACAATACAGTCTTAAAGTTCAGCAAAGTTGTCCGGATACACCGGGGCAGAACAACAAGTTGCCTTTTAGTATTCCGTTGCGAATGGGATTGCTAGATAAAAATGGTCTTGACCTGCCGCTCAGGTTAAAAGATGAAAAAGTTGCTGAATCAACTGATAGAGTATTAACAGTTAATCAGGAAACTCAGCATTTCCTTTTTCTGGATGTGCCAGAACGCCCAGTTCCTTCACTGTCGAGAAGCTTCAGCGCACCGGTGCGATTAGACTTTGATTATTCCCGTGAAGACCTTTATTTCCTGATGATTCACGACAGTGATGGGTTTAACAGATGGAACGCTGCACAGCTTCTGGCAAGTGACATTATTCGTGAATTACAGCATTGTGCTGCAAGCAACTCCCTACTAATTGTGCCTCCCATACTAATTAATGCATATTCCGGAGTTCTGGATGCGGTCTTGAAACCTAACGAGTTAGACAAAGCAATGTTTGCTCATCTGCTCGCGCTTCCGACAGAGGGGTCGCTGATCGAACAAGTAGAAATCGCGAATGTTGATGGTATTTATGCGGCACGGGAATTTATTGCAAATGCGTTGGGAAAAGAACTGGAGGAAAGGTTTTCCGCGGTATTCGAGGCAAATACTAGTGATAATCCTTTTAAGACTGATTCAGGATCTATAGCACAGCGAGCACTTAAGAATTTGGCTCTAGCTTATCTTGTTAGAATAGGCAGCGATTACTGGGTTGAATGTTGCTTTAGACAATTTGAAGAAGCTACTAATATGACCGATCAGATGGCGGCGCTCCGATGCCTGGTGAATAGTGACTCTAAGTTAGCAATCGATCTGGCAAATGCATCATTGAAAGCATTCTATGATAAATGGAAGGGTGAGCCATTAGTCGTGGATCAATGGTTTATGGTGCAAGCAAGCTGTCAGCGCGAAGGCACGCTGTCACGAGTGAAGGAACTTCTTCAGCATGAGGCGTTCGAAATTAGAAATCCAAATAAGGTGCTATCTCTAATTCGTGCTTTCTGCGGGCAGAATTATATTGGTTTTCATCATGCTAGCGGGGAAGGGTATGAGTTTCTCGCAGACCGAGTGCTGGAGATCAATAAATTCAATCCGCAAATCGCAGCGCGTCTGTTAGTTCCTTTAACTCGCTGGAAAAAGTTTGATGCAAGACGACAGGCCATGATGCAGACCCAATTGCTTCGCATTAAGGCAGAATCTAATCTCTCCAAAGATGTATTCGAAGTGGTGGACAAAAGCACTATTAGCTAAGGTTTGCTGAGTAATTTACTCCCCAGCTCTTGGCTAGGAGTTCAGGCGACGTGTTGAATATTAGTGAGGGGGATATTTTTGGCGCGCTCTGCCGCTTCCATAAAATCTTCAATCTCGTTGAAGTTCAGATAACGATAGATGTTGTCTGACATGGTATTAATCGAAGACATGTATTGCATATATTCATCCATAGTCGGAATTTTGCCTATAGCTGAACTAATTGCGGCTAGCTCTGAAGAGGCAAGAAATACGTTAGCCCCTTGGCCTAAACGGTTTGGAAAGTTTCTCGTCGAGGTAGAAACCACTGTAGAGTTAGCAGTAACTCGGGCCTGATTGCCCATGCATAATGAGCAACCAGGGATTTCAGTGCGCGCTCCGGTTACGCCAAAGATGTTGTAAATCCCTTCTTCTGTTAGCTGGTGTTCATCCATTTTTGTGGGTGGCGCTATCCAGAGCCGGGTAGGCAAGGTGCCTTCTACCTGTTTCAGAACTTCGGCTGCAGCGCGGAAGTGACCGATATTAGTCATGCACGAACCAATGAACACCTCGTCTATCTTCGTGCCTTCTACAGCGGACAGGGGTTTGATGTCGTCGGGATCATTAGGGCATGCTAAAAGCGGTTCGGTTATATTATTTAAATCTATTTCGATAATCTTATGGTATTCGGCTTGTTCATCAGGCTCCATTAAGACTGGATTTTCCAACCACTCCTCCATGGCGCGGGCGCGTCTCTCAAGTGTGCGAGCGTCCTGGTAATGATTGCTGATCATCCAACGCAGGAGGGTCACGTTCGAATTGAAATATTCGATGATGGGTTCTTTGGCTAGCCGAATAGTGCATCCGCCGGCGGAGCGTTCTGCTGATGCATCGGAAAATTCAAAGGCCTGTTCTACTTTGAGGTCAGGCAGGCCTTCTATTTCGAGAATGCGACCGGAGAATACATTCTTCTTGCCTTTCTTTTCTAGCGTGAGATCGCCCGTTTGGATTGCAGTGTAAGGAATAGCGTTAACTAGGTCTCGCAAGGTGATACCTGGCTGCATTTCGCCTGTAAAGTGAACAAGCACCGATTCCGGCATATCAAGGGGCATTACTCCCGTGGCTGCCGCAAAGGCGACCAGACCTGAGCCTGCCGGAAAAGATATTCCGATTGGGAAACGAGTGTGAGAATCTCCGCCGGTTCCAACAGTATCAGGCAAAAGCATACGATTCATCCAGGAATGGATAATACCGTCGCCTGGCCGCAGTGCTACGCCACCACGTGTTTGGATGAAGTCCGGCAGCGTATGCTGAGTTTCAATGTCCACCGGTTTTGGATAAGCCGCTGTATGACAGAATGATTGCATAACTAGGTCTGCGGAAAACCCGAGACAAGCTAGGTCTTTTAACTCATCGCGTGTCATAGGCCCAGTGGTATCCTGGCTGCCAACAGTGGTCATTCTCGGCTCGCAGTAACTGCCCGGCCTGACACCTTCTACGCCGCAAGCTTTACCCACCATTTTCTGGGCAAGAGTGAAACCTGTTTTAGATTCTTTACCAGTCAGCGGTGACTGGAAAACATCGCTTGGAGGTAATTCCAAAGTTTCCCGTGCTCTCTGAGTAAGTCCGCGCCCGATAATCAGGGGAATACGACCCCCGGCTCTCACTTCGTCCACCAAAGTATCGGTTTTTAACTGGAACTTGCTGATTACTTTATTTGTGTCATGCCGGGTAATTGTTCCTTCATAGACGTTAATATCGATTATATCGCCGGTATTCAGCTCATCGACATTACATTCAAAGGGAAGTGCTCCTGAATCTTCCATGGTATTAAAAAAAATAGGGGCAATCTTTCCACCTATACAGACACCGCCAGCTCGCTTATTGGGAATATAAGGAATATCGTTGCCGATATGCCAAAGTACAGAATTAGTGGCCGATTTTCTTGAAGAACCAGTGCCCATGACATCACCGACGATAGCAACGGGAAAACCACTTTCTTCAAGCTCATTTATCTGTGTCGGAGCATGTGTAATCCCTTCCCGTGAATTCTTGTACATGGACTTAGCATGTAAAGGGATATCTGGGCGCGACCAAGCGTCCAGTGCCGGGGATAAGTCATCGGTATTGGTTTCGCCTGGTACCTTTAACACAGCTACGGTGAGCTGTTCGGGGATCTTCGGTCGACAGGTAAACCATTCAGCATTAGCCCATGACCTTATAAGCCATTGTGCGTGATCATTGCCAGCCAATGCCTTTTCGGCCACATCATGAAAAGCATCGAACATCAGAAGGGTGCGTGACAGCTCCTTAGAGGCTACAGCACCCAACTTATTATCATCCAACAGTCCTACTAGGGTGGATATATTATAGCCACCGAGCATTGTTCCAAGCAGTTTTACCGCATACTTTTTGTCAATAAGGGGGGACGTAGATTCACCTTTAGCAATTGCTGACAAGAATCCAGCTTTAACATACGCAGCCTCGTCAACGCCAGGAGGAACGCGATTAGAAACCAGGTCCAGAATAAATTTTTCTTCGCCCGCTGGTGGGTCTTTCAGAAGCTCTACCAGACCGGAAACTTGCTCTGCGGACAGAGGTTTGGGTGGAATCCCTAATTTGGCCCGTTCTGTAACGTGTTCTCGATATGCTTCTAACACAAAACTTTCCTCGTGAATCGGTGTTTTCAGCGGGCCGTATATAATATAACGGCGTGATACGTGTCAAATGAACCCAAAGGCGTCTCATTTTACATTTGCTGGCGTCTAGCTTCGCGCCTGTTTACACCGGAATCACTTACAGTTGGAATTTGGTAGCAGACCGCTTGGAGTGTTTTCGTATTAGCACTGCATCAGGCGGTTGTGTGATACGCAGCGCAAATCAAAGCAAACGTTTAAGACGTGCTTGTATTCTATTGTAAATTCGTACAAAAATCCACTTGGGGCCTCTAGAGAAGGTCATGGCCAGTGCTCAATAAACGAATAAAAAGTATCGGTGGTAAATCCTCTGGCGAGCAATTCGTAGAGACTTAAGAGTGGTTTACAATTTGTACAGCCTTGTTAAAGTCTACAATTAATTTTCCGATTAATTCTCTATCAAATTCTAAAATAAATTACATGAAAGCTGTTCAAACCCCCTGCATAGGAATTTGTTCAACCACTTCACTCGGCGATGCTGTTTGTCGTGGCTGCAAGCGGTATTCATTTGAGGTCATCAATTGGAATAGCTACGATGATGTCGCGAAATCGGCTGTGCTCAGTCGCATCGAGAAGCTAATTTGCCAAATCCTTGGGAATAAACTGCAAATTTTTTCAGTGCCTAATCTGAAGAAGGGGTTAGAAAAAGCCAAGATTCCTTATGACCCATCATTGTCCCCTTACTGCTGGTTGCATAATTTGCTTAAGAAGAACCATCAGAAGATTGACAACTTGCGTGAATATGGAGTTTGCGCCTTGCCGGAATTCTCAGGCGTAAGCTTAAGTGCGCTTAGTGAAACTATAGAACGAGAATTGCTGGTGCTCTGTGAGGCGCATTTTAACCGTTACTTCGAATTGCCCGGGGGAAATGACCGAACGTAGTCAAAAAAATTAGCCCACTAAATCAAAACTATGTAGGCTGATTTTTTTATCCTGAGCTTCGGCATACCAAGCTTTATTGTTCCAGTCTCCCAATACGATACGTTGGCCTATAATTTGACCATTGATAGGGCTAGTAAACGCTAATTCGTGGACACCGGGTCGATGGGTGTGTCCGTGCAGCATCATGTTTTCCTGAAACTGATTGAGTAAATCCAGAACCGCTTGTTCATTAACATCCATTATAAAATTATTTTTGGTTGCAGCTTTTTGGCTCGCTTGCCGAGCCTCTTGAGCGAAGGCTCTGCGATCATCGAGGGGTTTTGCCAGAAATTCTTGCTTCCAGACTTGCTGTCTCACTTGGGCGCGAAACTGCATGTATTCCAAATCGTCGGTACATAGCGTATCGCCATGAAGTAGGACGATATGGCCGGTTTCGGTTTTGAGTATGCAAGGATCTTCAATCAATTCAGCACCACAACGTTTCGCAAAATTATCCCCGATTAAAAAATCGCGGTTGCCGTGCATTAGGTAAATCGAAGACCCTGCCACATGAAACCCTCGGAGCGCTGAGGTTATTTCATCAATTAAAGGGCTCTGCTCATCGTCGCCGATCCAGGATTCAAAAAGATCTCCTAGGATATAGAGCGCGGCACAATTTCCTGAATTAATATTCAGGAATTTCAGTAATGTCCGAGTAATATCGGGTCGAGATTCCTCTAGGTGTAGATCCGAAATAAAAAGGATACGCTTTGACAAGATTAGCCTTCTTGGTTGATTTCAGCAGACTCAATGATAATCTCGACAACCGGCACGTCTTGGTGTCCGCTGCGTGATGTGGTTTCACATCCTTTTATCTTGTTTACCACATCCATGCCTTCAACCACCCGGCCGAATACTGCGTAACCCCATCCAACATCGGTTTTGTTGCGGTGATCGAGAAAGTGATTGTCACTGACATTGATAAAAAACTGAGAAGTCGCTGAGTGAGGGTCAGAGGTTCGGGCCATAGCTACGGTGCCCGTGAGGTTTGATAAGCCATTATCTGCTTCATTCTCGATAGGGTCGCCATTTGGCTTTTTTTGCATATCGGATTCAAAGCCGCCACCTTGGATCATAAAATCATTAACAACCCGATGAAATATCGTACCATCGTAAAAGTTTTGTTTTGTATAGTATAGAAAGTTAGCGGCGGATTTAGGAGCCTTGTCGAAATCCAGTTCTAAATTGATCGGGCCGTAGTTGGTAATAAGTATAATCATCATATCTGTTTTTTACTGACCCCACATAAAGTTTTAGTTAATGCATCGTTCGCGAACAGTTATAATAAGTGTTTTGGTATTCTCTAGAAAGCCCCGTTCAACGCCTTCCAAGGTTTCGTGCATATAATAGTTAGCCAATGACAGATTCGGATACGGACAGCAAGGATTCGACTAAGGGTTCAGTACCCTCTAATTTTATCCGCAACATGATCACCCAAGATCTTGCTATTAATAAGCATGAAGGACGCGTGTGCACCAGATTCCCACCCGAACCCAATGGTTATCTTCACATCGGGCATGCAAAATCGATTTGCCTGAATTTTGGCGTCGCTGAAGAAAACGGCGGGGTTTGTAACTTACGTTTCGACGATACTAACCCGATTAAGGAAAGCCAAGAGTATGTGGACGCCATAAAGAATAATATTGCTTGGCTGGGGTTTAAGTGGCACGGCGATGAGCGTTATTCCTCTTCTTATTTTGATCAGTTATTTGACTTCGCGGTAGAGCTTATTCAGAAGTCTAAAGCATTTGTATGTGGCTTGAGTCCTGAAGAAGCTCGACAGTATCGTGGAACTTTGACGGCTTCTGGGATGAATAGTCCTGACCGAGAAAGAACTACTGAGGAAAATCTGGATTTGTTTGCACGTATGCGCGAGGGTGATTTTCCTGATGGAAAGTATACGTTGCGGGCGAAAATCGACATGACTTCGCCGAACATCAATATGCGCGACCCTATACTGTATCGAATAAGGCACATTGCCCATCACCAAACAGGCAATGAGTGGTGTATTTATCCCACATATGACTATACGCATTGTATTTCAGATGCGATAGAAGGCATTACTCACTCTTTATGTACGCTTGAGTTTGAAGATCATCGCCCCCTATATAATTGGATTCTTAATACCCTGAATATAGATAGAGTTCGATTGGGCAGTGATTTAGCGGAGACGGAATACAAGTACGTGCTCCCAGAACAAACTGAATTTGCTAAGCTTAAATTGAACTACACTATGATGGGCAAGCGAAATCTTAAAGACATGGTAGAAGGCGGGATTGTTGCGGGCTGGGACGATCCAAGGATGCCCACGCTGGCTGGTATGCGACGCAGAGGGTTCACTCCAGCGTCCATTCGTAATTTCTGTGAAATGATAGGCGTTTCTCGGAGCGAAAGTGTGGTTGACATGGGCATGTTGGAACACGCAATCAGGGAGAACCTTGACAAAAATGCACCAAGAGCAATGTGCACCCTGGATCCGCTGAGAGTAGTGCTAACTAATCTCAAAGAAGGCGAGGTGGAATATTTGGATATTGCCAATCATCCAAAGAACGAAGGTATGGGAAGACGCTCAGTACCCTTTACAAAGGAAATATTTATTGAGCGTTCGGATTTCGAAGAGCAGCCAAAAGCCGGATTCAAACGCTTAATCCCCGGAGGGGAGGTCAGACTTCGAGGTTCCTATGTTGTCCGATGTGATGGGGTGGTTAAGGACGATAGTGGGAAATTGCAACATCTTAATTGTAGTATCGATAAAGCGACTCTGGGAAAGAAACCGGAGGGCCGGAAAGTTAGGGGGGTTATTCATTGGGTGTCTGCAGAATACGGTGTGCCAGTAAGAGTCAGACTATATGACAGATTATTTAACATCGAAAATCCGGAAAGCAAAGAAACAGAAAACTATCAAATGCACCTAAATCCAGATTCACTAGTGAAACTTGATGGTTGCATCGCAGAACCTGCCGTAATGGCAAAAGGGGCATACAGTAATTTTCAATTCGAACGAGTAGGCTATTTCTGTATCGATTTAATTGATTCGTCAGCAGAACTGTCGGTCTTCAATCGCACCATTTCGCTGCGTGATTCCTGGTCTGACCAGTAATTCCCAAATGGCCAGTATTTTATGTTGATCTACAATACTTACTCTCAACGGAAAGAAGAATTCAAACCTATTGTCGAAGGCAAAGTTCGAATCTACGTCTGTGGCCTTACAACCTATGATTATTGCCATTTAGGGCATGCTCGGATGCTGGTGGTTTTTGACGTGGTCGTGCGTTATCTCCGAGCACGCGGCTTCGATGTAACATATGTGCGAAATATTACCGATATAGACGATAAAATTTTGGCCCGTGCCGCTGAAAACAATGAGTTGTTCTCCGATCTAACCGAACGGTTTATCAAGGCAATGCATGAAGACGAGCAGGCGCTGGCTATATTTCCACCAGACCAAGAGCCGAGAGCGACTGGGCATATCGACCAAATTATCTCCATGATTGAGACCCTTATAGAACGAGATTTTGCTTACCACGCTGAGAATGGGGATGTGTACTTTTCTGTCATGCGTTTTCCCAGCTATGGTAAATTGTCCAAGAAAAAAATGGACGAATTACTGGAGGGGGCACGTATTGAAGTTGGGGAATTAAAAAAGGATCCTCGCGACTTTGTGCTCTGGAAGCCATCGAAGGACGATGATATTGGATGGGATTCGCCTTGGGGCTACGGGAGACCAGGTTGGCATATTGAATGTTCAGCCATGTCCATTTCAGCGCTTGGGGACAACTTCGATATACATGGTGGTGGAGCTGATCTGATGTTTCCACATCACGAGAATGAAATAGCGCAATCGGAAGCGGCAACTGGAACGCGTTTTGCTAACATTTGGATGCACAATGGTCCATTGCGCGTTGATAATGAAAAAATGTCGAAGTCGTTGGATAATTTTTTTACAGTGCGTGAAGTCCTGAAACATTACGACCCTGAAGTAATACGGCATCTTCTTGTGGCCAGTCATTACCGTAGCCCAATTAATCATTCCGAACAGAACCTAAAGCAATCAGCTAGTGCTCTTGAAAGACTCTATATAAGCTTGCAAGACCTAGATGTTGCGGGAGCTAAGTCCCTAACCAACAGCAGATTTGAGAGGGCATTTTTTCAAGCCATGGATGATGATTTCAATACGCCAGAAGCTTTTAGCGTTCTGTTTGAAATGGTCAAAGAAATTAATAAGCATAAATTTAAAGATCAAGCTTATGCGAACCAACTTGGAGCATTGCTTGTGCGACTGGGAGGAAACCTGGGTCTTTTGCAGCATGAACCGTCCGAATTTCTGCGAAGTGGTGTTAGCATAGAAATTGATTCAAAAGAAATTGAGCGCATGCTTACTGCAAGAGACCAGGCTCGAGCCGATAAAGATTGGCAAAGAGCGGACGAAATAAGGGATAAGCTGGCGGCTATGAAGGTGGTTGTTGAGGATAATGCTGAAGGCAGCAGTTGGCGTATTGAACGCTGAATTTTTTCAAAATATCACCAACTCGGTTGAGACGGTTGGTACATTGACTGCCTCGACTCGCGCCGGTATGATGCCGACCTCCCTAAATTGATGCTTTTTCAGCTTTATCGGGGTATAGCGCAGTCTGGTAGCGCGCTTGCTTTGGGAGCAAGATGTCGGGGGTTCAAATCCCTCTACCCCGACCAAGTTTCAGAACTTTAGTTGTTCAATGGTGACTGTAGCTCAGTTGGTAGAGCCCTGGACTGTGACTCCGGTTGTCGTGGGTTCGAATCCCATCAGTCACCCCATTTTTTCCGTAGGCGCTATATCTAAACCTTTCAGAAATGGAGCGAGTCTGCGCTATGCTTAAGCTGGACCTTGTTCGTTAATCCCTTTAAGTATGATTATGATTAAAATAAGAAATGTAAACGAAGCTCGAACTGGGGTTGATGAATTGAATAGCTGTGCACCTGTTTTACTTACCAGTGGCAGGGGCCAGTGGGTTGTACTTCTTGCAAAGGCGTACCAGAATCTATCGTTATTGATAGCAGGGATGTATACGGGCTTGAATTGTACTGGTACTCCGCGCGCGCTTATTAATCACGAGGAAGATTCTGCCGCTAACACACGAATCCATCGACCTATTTAAAGCAAATGGTAGAAGGATGCTGTTCGTATAGAATATGCAGCTTTTAAAACTGCGTCCGTAGCTCAACTGGATAGAGCACTGGCCTTCTAAGCAACTTTCAAACGCTACAAAATCTGTCTATCCCCACGTATTATGGTACTTCCAGCAGGTTTAACCTGTAAAAATATTTCGGATAAAAATCGGATAAACTAGCTATAGGCCCGATTTTACAGGGTTACACTATATGATGACCTTGGAATAGGGATGGGTTTCGCTACGAGAAACACTAATAAGCATAAGGAATGGTATAAGAAGTATCCCAAGTTCACCGAAAAGCCTAGCTGATAGGAGAAATCATG
>Ga0066367_1000228_pt1 | contig 11632 bp, 10 predicted proteins | sample Knorr_S7_td_AAIW_FD_77335 | JGI IMG/M metagenome (GOLD analysis project Ga0066367, IMG submission 77335) | Marine microbial communities from Southern Atlantic Ocean transect - Knorr_S7_td_AAIW_ad_750m_LV_A | ecosystem: Environmental > Aquatic > Marine > Oceanic | place: Atlantic Ocean...
AAGCCGGTTATGACGGTGTTGAAATTATGGGTTCTGAAGGCTATTTCATCAATGAGTTTATTGTTAAACGCACTAACCGCCGTAATGATAAATGGGGTGGTAGCTACGAAAACCGTATCCGTCTGCCATTAGAAATTGTAAAGCGTGTGCGAGCAAGACTAGGAGAAAACTTCATAATAATCTTTCGGCTTTCTATGTTGGACTTGGTGGAGGGAGGCAGCAACCATCAAGAGGTAATAAAGCTTGGGCAGGCTCTTTGTAATTCTGGCGTTACTATTATTAACACAGGTATCGGCTGGCACGAAGCTCAGGTTCCGACAATAGCGATGAAAGTCCCCAGAGCTGCTTTCACCTGGGTGACCACCCAATTCAGAGACAAGTTTTCTGTGCCGGTCATAACCTCCAATCGCATCAACACTCCGGATGTTGCTGAAGAAGTTCTGGCCCGTGGAGATGCTGACATGGTGTCCTTAGCCCGACCGCTGTTAGCCGATGCAGACTTTGTTAAAAAAGCTGCTGCCGGTAGAGCGGATGAGATCAATACCTGTATCGGTTGTAACCAGGCCTGCCTGGATCACACCTTTAATCGGCAGTTAACGAGCTGCTTAGTTAATCCTCGCGCCTGCCACGAACTTGAACTGAATATTGGTAAGACAAAGCAAAGCAAGAACCTGGGAATAGTCGGTGCTGGACCAGCCGGACTCGCCTCAGCGATAACCGCAGCAGAACGCGGTCACAAAGTTACTCTGTTCGAAGCCAAAGACAAGATCGGAGGACAGTTCAACCTAGCTAGGGAAATTCCCGGTAAAGAAGAATTTGATGAAACACTACGCTACTACAAGAGGCAACTGGACAGACTTGGTGTCTACGTTCAGTTGGATACAAGAGTGACAATAACTCAGTTAAATAACTCCGACTTCGACGAAATTATACTGGCAACCGGAGTTGTGCCACGTGTCCCAGTAATCGAGGGTATAGATCATCCTACCGTAGTAAATTACACCGATGTAATCAATGGTGTCATAGAAATCGGGGAACGAGTAGCCATCATCGGCGCCGGCGGCATCGGTTTCGACGTGGCCGAATTCCTTTCCCATAGTGGCCACCCTACCAGCCTTAACATACCAGCTTTTATGCAAGAATGGGGAATCGACATGGACTTGCAAGCCCGCGGCGGAATTGAGGGTGTTGAACCCAAGTTTACGCCTTCTCCTCGGACGATCTTCCTATGTCAACGCAAGGCAGAGGGGCTAGGCAAGAACCTAGGAAAAACCACCGGCTGGATCCATAGACTGGGTTTGATAAAGCGCGGCATCAAGATGTTGGCAGGCTGTGCTTACCAGCGTATTGATGATCAAGGACTACATTTGTTAGTTGGTGATGAACCCAGAGTGCTCGAAGTTGACAATGTGGTAATTTGTGCCGGTCAGGAACCGCTGCGAGAACTAAGTGAAGGGCTTCAAAAGTCCTTTCATCTTATCGGTGGAGCTGATGTGGCGGTAGAGCTGGATGCCAAACGAGCTATCGATCAGGGCACCCGCTTGGCTGCCATACTATAGAAAATCCATAGCTTCTATTTTTTATAGTAGATGTTTCTTAAACCACTCAAGGCGAGCTGAGTCAGCCCTCTGCGCGTCTTCGCCTTGGAACCCATGCCCTCCTCCAGGAATAGTAATAAATTGTGACTCGACATTCTTTTTCTGAAATTCCTCATGCATGATTACTGAGTTTTCAATGTCAACTAGCCCATCTGCGTCACCATGGATCAATAGGGTTGGCGGATCATCAGGATCAGCGTGGAGGATTGGAGAGATCGATGCTGCCTTGTCTGGATCGAAATTCAAAGCTGGAAATCTCTCTGACCAAGAGCCTGGTCCAGCGAGTTGACGTAGATCTACTGGTGGAAAATAGGCAACAACAGCAGCCACTAAATTATCCTGGCGCATGACTTCGTCATCTGCATTCGGATCACCCATATCGGCATCAAGACCAAGCATCAGTGACAAATGACCTCCTGCGCTGCCGCCGGTGACACCAATTCTGTCCGGATCGATACTATGCTGTTCGGCTCGCAATTTGATATGACGGATCGCGCGACTCACATCTGAATAGGCATCGGGAACGTGATAACGCGGTGCACTTCCATGATAAACAGGGATGACTGTAAACCCAGCTTCCAGCATGTCTTCAAAACGCTGCGATAGAAACTCCGCTGGGGTCCAACGTGAAAACCAGCCACCACTCATCATAAAGACTATAGCAGCACCGTTAGCATTATCTGGTTCGATGACATCATAGATCAACGCTAAACCATCTTTGTGCCCGTAAACGACATCTGATTTGATGGTTACATCAGCAAAGCTATAAAAGCTGATTGTTAGCATGCAAATTGGTGCCAAGTAGTTTTTTAATTTTCTCATGATTTGATCGAACTCCTATTTGTCTCTTAGCAAATTTCCTGGGGAATACTGATCTGTCAGAATGCGTCGGCTCATGTCCCAATCTATCCGTGTGGACAGGCGTCGAGGATAGTCTAAAATCGGGATGCCATACTTCTCCAAACTTTCAGCAATACGTCGCGCTTCAGCAACAAGTTCGCCTCTTGGGGGTAATGAGCCTAATTGAGTGATGATAATACGATTCCCAGATGTTGGCAGCCTAAAATTGTAAAACTCATTGAACACTCGCTGGTAAGTTACTGATTCGTGGTCATAGAGACGACTGGTTGAAAATGTATTTGCTACCAAGACACCATTCGGACTCAAGATACGCTTTACTTCTTCTAGAAATTCACGAGTCAACATGTGCTCCGGAATGTAATCGCCACTAAAAGCGTCCAGCACGATATAGTCATAGATTTCGTTACGAATAGCAGCTCGCTTGATAAAGGGCCGCCCATCTTCTATGGTCACCTTCATGTTCTCAGTTTCTCTAAAGAAGAAAAACTCTTTGGCGACCTTAACAACTGCTTCATCGATTTCCACAACATCAATTCGGGTATTTGGTAACAGGTCAGAAAAAGTTAGCGGGATCGAACCACCGCCCAATCCGATAATTAGAATTCGTTCCGGTTCAGATTCTAGCAGTAAGCCCGCAAAACTCATGCGTGTATAATCGAAAACTAGACGGTCGGGATCATCAATCAGAACACACGTCTGGTTGCGATCACCACGATGCACATTGAACAAAAGGCAACGCCGATTCTTGACCTGGGTGACGGTAATGTCCCGATACTTGGACCGTTCTTCGTGAATGGTTTCCCCCTTAACCGGGAAACTGCTCAAAGTGATAAAGCACATTATCGCTAAGCTGATTGGTAGATTTGCGTTAAGCCTGTTTGTTTTCATAATGACGAGTTTGCTTGTCCAATTTTACAGTTTGCGCATAGCCTATCAAAAGAATTATACATCCAGTTGCGATCAAGGCTACCACAGCACTCCACAGGATTTGGTTTACTTCGAACCACAATACAAAATAAAAACTGGTTCCCAAAGTGCCAGCCGCACTGCCGATGGTGGAGATGAAATACAAAAGGCCTGCCATATGCCCGCTGTGTTCATGCGTCTCAACCATGAGCCGCACAGAATACGGTGAGATCATACCCAAGATGCTAGTCGGGATAAAAAACAAGAATATCGAAGCGATAAGAGATCCGTAACGAGGATCTTCAATAGTAAGGAAGATCGGCTCCATAATGGCATCTGCAAATAGAATTACCGGTAGCGAAAAAACAGCCGCACCTATAAAGAATATTGCGAAGGTCACCGCATTAGGGTTTTGCGTCGACAACCTGCCACCAATGAGGTAGCCCATCGCCAGTGCCACCATGAAAATGGTGATAATACTGCCCCACACCGAGAGGCTGCCCCCAAAATAAGGTGACAAAATGCGGGCCCCCAGCATTTCAATTGTCATTATGCAAAAGCCACTAATAAAGGCCACGCAAGCTACCACGTTCCTTGGCAAAAGCTGGGATCTTGACTTACTCAATGGATACCGCCAGTGGGTTGTAACTGGTTATTGTTTTAAGACCGGTAAAAGTACCACTGCAAGGCAGGTAATTAAAAGGATTTAAGTCTATCAATCCGGATACTGTGGTATTCGACCTGCTACCCAGCGAATCGTTCTTGGTGGGATCCTAAGTTGCTTCCGCCATCAAGAGCAATAATCTGGCCCGTCACGTACTTGGCCGCCTCCGAGGCAAGGTAAATAGCAAGGCCGGCCATATCCTCTGGGCAACCGATTCTGCCCATTGGATTACGAGCTTCAATCTGGTCACGATAATTAGTTAGCATATAATCCATCATCTGACTCTCGAAGGGGCCTGGGGCGATAGCATTTACTGTAAGCCCCTTCGAAGCGAGTCTAACGGAAAGATTCTTAGTTAAAAAATGTACCGCGGCTTTGCTAGCGCCATAAGCAAAGTTATCAGTAGTCGATACACGCAGACCATCAATTGAACCTATGTTGATTATCCGGCTCGGGTTCTCCAATGTGGCATTCTTAGTTAACAGCGGCATCAAGTCTCGAGTCAGCATGAAGATAGCCCTCACGTTAATATTCATGACCTTGTCATAACCTTCGTCCGGATATTCTTCAAAGGCTGCACCCCAAGCCGTTCCGGCATTGTTTACTAAAATATCGATTCTTTCCTCATGTGATTTTATTTGCTCTACAAAGCTTTCACGGCCTTCTTTGGATGAGAGATCAGCAGGAAACGCGATACACTCGCCTTTCTTCGATAATTCCTCCGCGGTTCGCAGACAAGCTTCCGCTTTGCGCGCAGTGATGTAGGTTTTTACACCATTTTCTACGTATCCCTCTGCTATCATTTTACCGATGCCCCGGGAGCCTCCTGTAACTATTGCTGTCTTACCCGCGATAGAAAACAATTCGTTAATATTAAATGACATAATTCGGTCCTCAGGTTGTTATTTCGCCACGGATTATGAGTTCACACATCCGCTGCAGCACATGAGCTTTTTTAAGAAACCCAGCAAAACGCTCGTCCTTAGTGAGGCCATGGTAATACCGATAGTATATTTGCTGACCGATAACACATAGACGAAACAATCCAAAACAAAAATAGAATGGAAAATTGTTTATCGCCAAACCGGTCCGTTGTTGGAAGCGATCGATAATTTCGGCTCGTATCGGAGCGCCTTCCATATCTGATGGCATTGTGCGGGATTCTCGGAAGAAATCTGGATCATTGACCTGAGTCCAGTAACCCAGAGTACAACCAAGATCCATCAATGGGTCTCCAACTGTCGCCATTTCCCAATCCAGAACACCGATTACTTTCAGCGGATCCTGTGCATCGAAAATCACATTATCTAGCTTATAGTCATTATGAATCACACTTGCCTTGCCACTCTCTAACGGCATGTTATCGTTAAGCCACTGGATGGTCATATCGCAATTAACTGTATCGGGAGTCACGGCATCTGCCCATCGTCTGCACCACCCTTCGACCTGACGTCTGACATAACCCTCTGGCTTGCCAAAATTCTCCAACCCAGCCTCCGCTAAATCAACAGAATGCAACTCACCAAGCACGTCAAAAAAATTAAACAATTGCTTCCTGATCAGATCCGGCGAAAGGTGCAGATTTTTCGGATAATCCCGCCTAATAATCAGCCCCTCGATATAATTCATCAAGTAAAAATCACAGCCAACAACGCTGTGATCATCACAAAAGTGCAGAGGGGCCGGGCCATAGGGATAAACGTCTTTAATTGCCGAGAGAATCCTGTATTCACGCGACATATCGTGGGCACTCTTTACCCTACTGCCAAAAGGTGGTCGTCTTAAAACCCAGCTCTCGTCACCGTTGGTTAACAGGTAGGTCAGATTGGAATGACCGCCGGGAAACTGTTTTATTTCTAGGCCAGCTACTTTGTTACCCAATACAGGCTCAAGATGCTGCTTAAGTGCATCGAGATCGAGGCCCTCTCCTTCTCTGACATCACTCGCTTTGTCGATTAAATCACTAGCTATCAAAACAATTCCAAGGTTATTTGACCCACCCCGCCAAATCGATCACCGGTAGGTCACCATATGCTTTAGTCCTTTCCTTTCAAGGTGCGGCAGGCTATTAAATTGCGTAAGTGAGATCTTATCATTTCCGTATTTAATTCGGGTTACTGAACTGTTATACACCATCCAGTTAAGGGCAATAACCTGCTTATCTGGTAATTGCAATACGCTCTGCAATGCCATGGCGATGACACCTCCAGAAGTGGAGATCAACACGCGACTGCCAGAAGAGTGCGAAGCCATAATCTCACTCAGAGCTCCATGCACCCGATCCTGAAACGTGGACCATTGCTCAAACTCAGAATCCTGAAGGCTGGGCTTAAGCTGATTTTGTATCCACTTTGCTGTCGCAGCTTCAAAAACTCGCTGGAATAGCTTTTCTTCTCTTATAGGCCAGTGTAACTCAGGGTCGAGACCTTCGGCAGTTGAGTGATTACGGAGGTAAATTTGGATGAGAGGATCAGCGTTGTATTCATTCAAAGCCGGACGTTCAATCGGTTCAGATTGTTTGTTTTTAAGCAGGGATACTAACTCCGCAGCGGTCTCCTTCTGTCGTTGCAAGGTCCCACTGTACATGAAGTCAAATTCTTGGCCCGTTTGTTGCCAGTGCCGAGCAAGTATTCGTACCTGTTCGAGACCTCGCTCACTGAGCTTGTCATAGGTTTCTTTACCGAAAGAGGCCTGCCCATGACGAACGAAAATCAATTCACTCATGACAAAGCGCCACTGAACTAAAGCGAGGAAAATCTTGCAGTGTGATAGTCGGTATTACCAAACTGAATATCGATAGCTGTTACGCGCTTAAACAGATGTCCCACATCGAGTTCTTCCGTCATACCGATACCACCGTGAATCTGTATGGCCTCCTGGCCAACTTTTTCAATGGCCTTACCTACGCGACTCTTGGCGGCGGACACAGCCTTACTTTTTTCCACATCATTCTCAGTGCTATCGAGCTTCATAGCAGCCATAATCACGATGGATCGCGCTAACTGGCATTCGATAAACATATCAGCCATGCGATGCTGTAGTGCCTGAAAAGTTCCAATCGGCGTACCGAACTGCTTCCGTGTCTTGCTGTATTCCACTGTTTTTTGCAATAGGACCTCGAGTGCTCCCACTGCTTCTGCGCTAACGGCGACCGTTGCTCGATCAATTACCGCCTCCAAAGCGGGTAGAGCTCCCCCAGCTTCTCCCAACCTTGCACTCAGTGGAACACTAACCGAAGCAAAACTAATCTGGGCAGCTTTCTTACCATCGACATTGGTGTAAGGCTGAATTGAGAGACCATCGCTGTCGTTATCAACAAGGAATATCGAGATACCGTTCCTATCGGTCTGTGCTCCAGATTCCCTCGCTACCAAAAGTAACTTGTCGGCATTGGAACCGTTTAAAACATTTATCTTCTCACCGTTTAGCTTTACCTGATCACCCTCAACAGTTGCAGTTGTAGTTACGTTGGACAGGTTAAACCGACTGCCAGTCTCAGCATACGCACAAGCAAGTTGTAACTTGCCTTCCATGAGAGGCCCTAATAGTTCAGTTTTTTGGCCTTTCTCTCCCAACGCACTAACCAACCCGCCACCAAGAATAGCAGTAGGAGTGAACGGTTCTACAAGGTTAGCTTTGCCAAACTCATCCATCATTACGGTGAGATCCACCGCAGAACCACCAAATCCGCCGTCCTCTTCGCAAAAGGGGACGGTTAACCAACCAAGCTCAGCAAACAACTCCCAATTTTCGTTGCTGTATCCGTTTTCACTCGCGATGATCTTCGCGCGTGTAGCGAATTCATAATTCTTTTGTACAAACTTCTGTACACTTTCCTGGAGCATCTGTTGTTCTTCTGTGTATGAAAAATCCAACTTTTATACCTCATTAACGCCGGCGTATTTTTTCTGGCTTAGTTTTTCCTAAAGACCGAGTACATGCTTGCAAATAATATTGCGTTGAATCTCATTAGATCCGCCGTAAATGGACGCTTTACGATTATTAAAATAGTTCAGGGCTGCGTACGCGGAGTTGCCTGGACCGAGGGGAACACCTTGAAAACCATCCTCGAATTGTTCTGGTACAAAAGGGAGACAACTATAAGCAGCCAACTCCACAAAGAGCTCATCCATTTCCTGTGCAAGCTCGGTACCAACAATCTTCAGTATTGACGATTCCGGCCCCGGCGCTTTGCCTACACTCAAGGCCGCAAGTGTTCGCAATTCTGAATACTCCAACGCTTGCAACTGAATCTCTACTTCTGCGAGCTTATTTTTGAAACGCGGATTTTCGAGCATAGTGTTACCGAATCCGTCGTCGGTATCAGCTGCAATACGTTTCAATCCACGTAGCCGCCGTTTACCACGAGGAACACCAGCAATATTGCTTCGTTCATGAGTGAGCAATAGCTTGGCATAAGTCCAACCCTTATTTTCCTCCCCAACGATGTTATTTACAGGCACCCTGACGTCATCGAAGAAAACTTCATTAACTTCAGGATGACCATCTAGTAAGACGATCGGCCTTAGTGTGATACCCGGAGACGACATATCAATGAGCAGAAAACTTATACCCTCTTGCTTCTTCACTGTGTTGTCGGTTCTAACTAGACAGAAGATCCAATCAGCATACTGGCCATAGGTATTCCAGGTCTTTGCGCCGTTGACGATGTACTCATCTCCATCTCTGACCGCGGTGGTTTTTAAGGAAGCAAGATCGGAGCCCGAATTTGGCTCAGAATACCCTTGACACCACCACACGTTGCTTTCGAGTATGTCAGGCAGAAACCGGTTTTTCTGCTCTTCAGTTCCATATTCCATTATGACAGGCGCCACCATCTTCATACCAAAAGGCACAGGCTCAGGAGCACCTATCAGACCCATTTCTGTCGCAAAAATATGTCGCTGAACCTGGCTCCACCCGGTACCTCCAAATTCGACTGGCCAGGTAGGGGCCGCCCATCCTTTCTCGTAAAGAATTTTCTGCCAGCGAATTATTTCCTTTTTACTCAACCGCCTGTTCGCGTCGATCTTGGTCCTAAATTCAAATGGAAACTCATTGTCCAGAAAGGTTCTTACTTCTTTCTGGAACGCCAATTCTTCGATGGTAAAATCAGCATTCACGATTTCTATCCTCATTAGCCAGAATTACTTACATCGGCTGAAACCAGGCTAATTTGGTCCGCCCATATGAAGGAGATGGAACATCTTTGGCCATTGTTGGTCAATGTAAAAAAGAGCGAAGATTACCATTTCTGCTGGTTTTTTATAACCGGCAATAGAACAATTACTCTAAAAATACTCGCCAGACAAATCCCAGTGAATTTGAGTCTCTCCGAGCAATTAAAGCTGAGTTTATGCAATAGATTTACCCAACTAAATGGGGTATGCTTTGCTCTCTATACAAGATACTGTATTTACGCGTAATTTTCCCATGCCTTTCCAAACGCAGTTTAGTTTAAAGCTTGGTGTTTTTAGAGAGATTTTGGAGGAGCAGCCATGAAAATAAATCACCTAATAAAATTGGCACTAGTGCTTTTTGCCTTCAGTGGATTTGTCGCTTGCAGTTCCAGCAGCGAAGAGGTCATTCCTGAAGAAGTCGCAGAGACCAGCGAATCAGGTGTAGATGCAACCGCCCGTCGTGCCCAAGAAATGGAAGAAGAGGCAACGAGACGGGCAGCCGCTGCAGAAGAACGAATGGTGCGTTCTGCCCTGGCAACCAAGGTATTCTATTTTGATTTTGACGTAGCCGAATTTCGACCAGCGGACCGAGACGTTCTGAGCTATCATGCACGCGACTTGGCCACCGATGTCAGCAAGCGAATTCGCTTGGAAGGCCATGCCGATGAACGAGGCACTCGTGAATACAATCTGGCATTGGGAGAACGTCGCTCCAATGCTATTATGAATTACCTAATTGTTAACGGAGCGTCTCGTAATCAGATTGAGACAGTCAGCTATGGTGAGGAACGCCCTGCAGATCGGGGCTCCGCCGAAGCAGCTTATCAGCGTAACCGAAGAGTTGAAATCATCGATTAACTTTTAACCGTTTTAGGAAGATTAAGTCGGACTTTCGAGTTCGACTTTTTTTTGCTCGTAAATTAACGACTAAAAAATTTCTGCTGTAACTCATTCCCAATTTCATCGATTAAGTCCATTCCAGCGCCAATACCACCTGAGAACGACAAAAATCCGTGAATCATGTCGGTATAACAAATATGTCTAACCGCCACATCGTATTCAGCGAGTCGTTCTGCAAAGGCTTTCCCTTCGTCCCTCAAAGGATCAAACCCCGCGGTAATAACAAACGCTGGCGGTAGTCCTCTGAGATTTTGTTCCAGAAAAAGTAATTCCGGGTCATAAGCTTGCTCTGGGATTTCCAAATAATGACTCCGAAACCACTTCATTCCTTTCTTGGTTAGAAAATAACCTGAAGCAAACTCATCCACTGAGGGAAATCTCATTGGTAAGTCGACACTAGGGTAAATCAACACCTGGAAATCGGGCATTGAGAAATTTTGCCGTTTACAAAGTAAAATGACCCCGATTGTCAGATTACCACCAGCGCTGTCGCCTCCGATAGCGATGCGACCTTGATCTATACCCAGCCTTTCCGCGTTATTGATTACCCATTGATAGGCATTGAAACCATCTCGATGTATACCTTTAATCTTGTTATCCGGCGCCAAGCGGTAGTCAATTGAAACCACAATACAACCACTACGAAAGGCAATATGCTGGGCGACAGTATCGTATTGCTCCACATTACCAAGGACAAACCCACCACCGTGGTAAAAAACCAAGGCCGGCAGCAAACCCCCTTTCCTGCTTTTGGGAGTGTATACACGACCCAAAATCGCGCTTTCGGCTAAGCAGATTTCGTGATCGCTAATATTTGCTAGATCACATGATACCGGTGCAAACGGGTTGCCCCTCTCTTCCCGGAGTGCACGAGCTGTATCAACATTACCCTCTTCTAACTGAGGTAGCCGAGCTGCGGCATCGGCAAGTTTTTGAGCGAGGGGGTCCAGCATATCAGCTCGAATAGCGTCAGTGCTTTTTAATATTGTCACTTTAGCTTTGCTCTCATAATAAAAGCACGTCCTTCGGTTTAACTGGTTCGAACCCTAAAAACCAAATCAACAAGGTGTATAGAAAAAATCCAGGTAATACATAGATTGCAATATCATAAATTGATTGGTCGGTGAGGCCAAAAAGCCCGATTGCAGTATAGATAGCCATTCCCGCAATATGCATAAATAAGTAGTAGTGGATAAAAGGAGCACTGTTATGTGTCATTTGCCATGGCTTACAAAAAAATAACCAGCGAAGGGCAATAGGAATACCTAACAAATCGGTTGGCCAGAAAAGCAACAGGTTAAAATTATGATGCGTATCGATATGATCAGAAACAAACCAACTCCCCAGCATCACTACTCCATATACTCCACTGAAAACTGCAGTTAACAATCCCAGCATTCCTAGAACCCTGAAACTAATCCCGGGGGCTCTTAAGCTAACACGGGAATAACCTGCAAAATATGATCGAGGCACTCTCTTCAAACTTAATATGAGCAATATAACCGCCGTCCATAACAACAATG